>Ga0194035_1000135_pt1 | contig 43387 bp, 40 predicted proteins | sample JunL2320m_MetaG_FD_148680 | JGI IMG/M metagenome (GOLD analysis project Ga0194035, IMG submission 148680) | Anoxic zone freshwater microbial communities from boreal shield lake in IISD Experimental Lakes Area, Ontario, Canada - Jun2016-L239-20m | ecosystem: Environmental > Aquatic > Freshwater >...
CCAGGACTACGAGGAAGACAAGAAGCGCCGCCTCGGCGAAGACAGCGTGATGCCGAAGCGCATCAAGTACAAGCAGTTCGCGAGGTAGCATGCCTCCTTCGTCCTCTCCCGCAGGGCGGGAGAGGAGGGGGCCCCAACGCAGTTGGGGAAGGTGAGGGGAAGTCCAATCTGGATATCCCGGGACCCACGTCCCCTCATCTACCCGTTGCGTGCCGCAACGGGGCCCTTCTTCTCCCGCTGAAGAAGCGGGAGAAGACTTTTGGGGGACAAGCCCCGGCAAGTTTAAATTGGGGTGGATGACGCCGTTCGCCGAGCGTGCTAGGAAGCGCGAAATCTCAACTTGAGCGACCAGAAAACCATGACCCTCACCCGCCGCCTGTTCCTCGCTTCGCTTGCCGCCGCAGCGGCCACCCCGGCCACCTCGGCCTTCGCCCAGGAGGCCGTCGACTTGAGCCAGGAGCCGTTCCCCGTCAAGGACGAGGAAAACAAGATCGAATACAAGTACCGCCGCAAGGAGGTGGACTTCGACAGTTCCGAGGCGCCGGGCACCATCGTGGTCGACCCCAAGAAGCGCTATCTCTATCTCGTGCTCGGCAATGGCAAGGCCATCCGCTATGGCGCCTCGGTGGGCAAGGCGGGCCGCACCTGGTCAGGCTCCGCCACCATTGGCCGCATGGAGAAGTGGCCGACCTGGACGCCGACGCCGGAGCACATTGCGGAATTCCCCAAGCTGGTGAAGTGGCAGGAGGGTGGCATGCCGGGCGGCCCGGAGAACCCGATGGGCGCGCGCGCCCTCTATCTCTATCAGGGCGACGTCGACACCATCTATCGTATCCACGGCTCGCATGACCCCTCGCTCATCGGCCGCAAGAAGACGGCGGGCTGCGTGAGCCTGCTGAACGTGGACATCATCGACCTCTACAACCGCGTCCAGATGGGCACCAAGGTGGTGGTGCTGGAGTACTAGGCGGACGCCACCTCCTTCAGAACCCAGTCCCTGAACAGCCTGATCTTGCGGCTCCTGCGCTGGTCGCGCGGGTAGGCGAGGTAGTAGCCGTCGCCCGAGCTTGCGGTGATGTCGAACAATGGCACCAGCCGTCCGGCGGCAAAGCTCTGCGCCTCGAAGCGGGGCGTGATCAAGGCGATGCCGTGGCCGGCGAGGGCGACGCTTGCGGCCATCTGCTGGGTTTCAACGTCGATGCCGGGCCTGGTGAAGGTGATGGGCGTGGCAACACCCGCCGCGCGGAACCAGATGTCCCACCATTCATTCGAAGGCGCGATGAGCACGTGGCCCAGCATGTCCTTCGGTGTCTTGGGGCGACCCTCGCGGGCGAGATAGGTGGGGCTCGCCACCGCCGTGAAGGTCTGCTCGAAGAGAAGATGCTGCTCGAGGCCCGGCCAGTCGCCACGGCCGGAGCGGACCGCCACGTCGATGCCATCGGCCGCGAAGTCGGCCAGTGTCGATGAGATGTCGAGCCTGACCGCGAATTCCGGATGCAGCATCTGGAAGGAGCCGATGCGCGGGGCGAGCCAGTTGCCGGCGATGGTCTGCATGGTGGAGATCGTCAGCACCGAATGGGCCTTGTCGCTGACCGCGCGAAACGCCCGCGACAGGCCGGAGAGGGCGGCCTGCACCATGGGGGCCAGCTGTTCGCCACGCTGGGTGAGGCGCACGCCGCGCGCCTCGCGCACGAAGAGGGGCGCCCCGACGAAGGCCTCGATCTGCTTGATCTGGTAGCTGACTGCCGACTGCGTCATGTTCAGCTCCTCCGCCGCGCGGGAGAGGTTCTGATGGCGCGCGGCTGCGTCGAAGACGCGGATGGTGCTGAGGGGCGGCAGGTCATGCATGGAGCCAGATATAAGGCCGTTCGATGGCTGCAGCCAGAGGAAGGGCGGGCCAGCGCCGCCAGCATGTGTTAATCTCGGGCCATGACGGACTGGAATCCCTCGCAATACCTGACCTTTGCGGATGAGCGCACGCGGCCGGCGCGAGACCTTCTGGCGCATGTGCCGCTGGCTGCGGTGCGGCGGGCCTATGACCTGGGCTGCGGGCCGGGCAACTCCACGGGACTGCTGGTAGCGCGCTTCCGCCAGGCGCATGTGACAGGTGTCGACAATTCACCGGCCATGCTGGAGGCGGCACGGGCGGACTGCCCCGGCGCGGACTTCGCCTTCGGCGACCTCTCCATCTGGCTGCCGCCGGACGTGCCGGACCTGCTGTTCTCGAATGCTGCCTTCCAGTGGGTGCCGGATCACCTGGGGGTGCTGGAGCGGCTGGCAAGCTGCCTTCCCGAAGATGGCGCGCTGGCGGTGCAGATGCCGGACAATCTGGGTGAGCCGAGCCACCGGTTGATGCAGGCAGCGGCAGAGCATGGGCCGTGGTCAGAAAAGCTCCGCATGGCGGCAACGGCGCGCGACGTGCTGCCGCCCGTCGACAGCTATTACCGTCGCCTCAAGCCGTTGTTCCGCCGCCTCGACATCTGGCACACGATCTACAATCACCCGCTCGACGGCGTGGAGGGGATCGTCGCCTGGCTCGGGTCCACCGGCCTGAGGCCCTTTCTCGCGCCGCTTTCCGATGACGAGCGCAAGGGATTTGTTGGGCAGTACAGCAGGCTTCTGGCTGGTGCCTATCCGCTGCAGGCGGATGGCACGGTGCTGCTGCGCTTTCCGCGCCTGTTCATTGTCGGGGTGCGGTGAGCAAGTTCAGTCGGCGAGATAGGCGAAGAGCCCGTCAATGCCCTTGCGCGATACCGTGCCGGTGAACTTGGAACGCATCTGCTGGGCCAGCCAGATGCCCTGCATGTTGACGTCCTTCACGGTGTAGCCGCCGCCCGCCTTGGACAGCCGGAACACGATCTTCTTGCCCGTGGCCGAGCGCGTTGAGACGACGAGGCCGCCACCTGAAGGGGCGCAGTCGAGAACCTGCAGGTTGCCGCCGCGCAGGCCGCTGCCATGCTTCTGCAGCGTATCGCCGATGAACTTGCGGGTGAGTTTCAGATATTCCGACTCGCGCGACTTGGGCAGGTCCTTGCGGTACTGGCCCAGGGCAAAGAAGCTCAGCGAGCGGAGGTCGGAAAAGCGGTCGGCAGCATTGGCGAAGGCCGAGGCGGACCCTGCCGCCGCCGCGCGGTCATAGGCCTGGCCGGCGCTCTTGACGAAGCCTTCAGCCGGGCAGGTGCCAGCCTCGGCAACGGCCATCGTCCCGAGAGCCATGAAAGCGATTGTTGTCAGGGCAGCGAACAGTCGGCGCACGGGAATCACCATCGATAAACCATCAGCTTCGGAAGAAACTCGACCATAGCACGATTTAGGAAGGTTTAAGTTGTGCAATTCAATCGTGCTGTGACCTGTGTCACTCTTCCGACCGGGACTTGGTTCCGGCGATCTTCGCCTCGCGCAGATGGAGGTTCAGGTTGGAGCCCTTGATGTCCTCGGGACGAGCAAGTGCGAATGTGCGCTTGCGCAACTCCATCACCAGTTCTGCACGGTCCTCGATATGGGCGATCTCCTCGAAGGGGATGGGCTCGCCCACCCGGATCTTCAGCCGCGAACCGATGCGGCGGGCCGTTTCGCGGAACACCAGCGACAGGCGCAATGTGAGGCTGAGGTGGCTTGCCAGCTGGAACAGACGGGAATTCTGGCCGACGAAGAACACCGGCACCACGGTGGCCTTGGAGGAGCGCAGCAGCTTGGCGGTGAAGGGCGCCCAGGGCAGGTCGACGGCGGGGCCCTTCAGCGGCTTTTCGGAAGTCGAGACGCCGCCGCCGGGGAAGATTCCGATGGCATGGCCCTGGCGCAACCAGGACTGGGCCTCGATGCGGGAGCGGACATTGGTTTCACGCGCCTCGCGGGTGGGGGCGAAGGCCACGGGCAGCAGGTTCTCGGCCGCCTCCGGCGCCTGGCACAGCACGTCGTTCGCCAGCACCTTGGTATCAGGACGCACTCTGGTGGCAAGCCAGGTGAGGGTGATGCCGTCGAGCACGCCATAGGGATGGTTGGAAATGAAGATGACGGGGCCTGTCTTTGGCGTGCGGGCCAGCGCCGCCTCGTCATATTCGAGATGCATGCGCAGCAGGCGAATGGCCGAATCGAAGAAGTTCTGGCCGTCCTTCAGGTTCTTCTGGTGCTGGACATAGAGCTTCTTGAGCTTGCGCTGCCCGCCCATCTTCTCGATGGCCTGGATGACAGCGCGTTGCAGCACCGGCTGGTCAGCGGTGGAATAGCTGAAGCGGACTTTCTTGGGGACGAGTGTCGCGAAGGTTTTCGCCATGGACCGGCTGTCATAAATCCACCCACCAATCGCATTTCGCGGCAGTTCATGCAATGGAGACACGTCAAAGAAGGGGAGTTCGGTCATGGAAATTGTCGATTCTCGCCGAGAAGTGATGTGACATGCTTTCGCCCGCCCTGTGACGGGCGTGTGACGGCAGCTTCCCCTTGCCCCCGAGGCCCGGTCCGGGGGATGAAGGAGGGGCAATCACGGAGGAAATTTCCCGCATGTACACGCTTTATGCCCGCAACCAGGCCGGCTCGATGGCCGTCGAGGCACTGCTCGCCGCCTGTGGCGCCGACTACAAGGTCATCGTCCTGAACCGCAAGCCGGATGGTGCCTTCGAGGACTTCTTCCACGCCATCAACCCCAAGGCCGAGGTCCCGACCCTGGTGCTGCCGGACGGTTCCGTGATGACGGAAAGTGCCGCCATGATGATCCACATCGCGGAGCAATACCCCGAGGCGGGCCTCGCCCCCCAGCCGGGGGAGAAGGGCCGCGCCGAGTTCCTGCGCTGGCAGGTCTATCTTGCGGCGGCACTCTATGGCAGCGACCTTCGCCTGTTCTATCCGCAGCGCTTCACCACCGATGCCAATGGCGCGGAGGGCGTGAAGGCCAGGGCCGGGGAGACGATGATGCAGGAATTCTCGATCTATGCCGATGTGCTGGGTGAGCGGACATTCATGCTGGATCGTCTTACGGCACTTGACATCTATGCGGCCATGTTGTGCAGCTGGGCGCCGGACATGGGCGCGCTGTTCGCCAAGCATCCGAACCTGAAGCGCATGTATGATGCGGTACTGCAGAACGAAGCAGTACAGAAGGTGTGGGCGCGCAACGAGATGTGATCTAGGCGGCCTGCTTTTCCGCTCCCAGACCCAGCACGCGGCAGATGGCATAGACGAGGTCAGCGCGGTTCAGCGTGTAGAAGTGGAAGTGCTTCACGCCCTCGCGGCGGAGCGCGTCCACCTGTTCGGCGGCGACCATGGCGGCGACGAGGTTGCGTGTTTCGGGCTCATCGTCGAGGCCTGCGAAGCGCGTGGCCAGTGCGGGCGGAACATGGGCGCCGCACTTTGCCGCGAATTCACTGACTCGCGCGAATGATGTGATGGGGAGGATGCCCGGCACCAGCTCGATGTCGATGCCGCGCGCCGCGATGCGGTCACGCAGCCTGAGGAAGAAGGGGTTGTGGAAGAAAAACTGCGAAATGGCGCGCGTTGCGCCATGCTCTGCCTTGTCGGCCATGAAGGCCAGATCTTCCTCGATCGACACCGATTCCGGATGGCGCTCGGGATAAGCAGACACGGAGACATCGAAGTCGCCCAGTTCCTTGATGCCGCGCACCAGGTCGGCGGCGTTGCGATAGCCATCAGGGCGCGGGGTGAAGCGGGTGCCGACGCCGCCCGGCGGATCACCGCGCAGGGCCACGATGTGGCGCACGCCGGCAGCTGCGAAATCCTGCACCACTGCGTTGACCTCGGACTTCGAGGCACCGACGCAGGTGAGGTGGGCTGCGGGCCGCAGCGTCGTCTCGTTGACGATGCGGCGAACCGTGTCGAGTGTCCGGTCACGCGTGGTGCCGCCTGCGCCATAGGTGACGGAGACGAAGCTGGGGTTCACCGTTTCAAGTTTGCGGATGGTTTTCCAGAAGCTCTCCTGGGCATCCGCCTTGGGCGGAAAGAACTCGAAGGAGACAGTGATGCCGGAAACGTCTTCCGCGAAGGCGATCATGTGGCGTGGTCCTTCAGGGCTGGGGTCATGGCGGGTGAACGTGGCTGTGTGGCCAGCCACAGCGACACGGTGAGGCCCTTGCCTTGCGGCCGCCACGGCGGGGACAGCACGTCATGCTGTGCGAGCGTCAGCCCGGCGCGCGACAGCCACTGTGCCATGTGCTCGGCAGCGATGCCGAGACGGCGGTGGGCGTGGTCGGTGCGAAGATCATCAAGATCATGCGGTGCAAAGTCGACGATGAGCAGGCGGCCGCCGGGCTGGAGGATGCGTGCAGCCTCGGTCAGCGCACGCACCGGATCTTCAAGGAAGTGCAGCACCTGGTGAATGGTGACGAAGTCGGCGAAGCCGTCGGGGAAGGGGAGCGCATAGATCTCGCCATGGCGCACCTGCGCATTGCGCACATTCGCGGCATCGAGGTTGACCCGCGCAATCGCCAGCATGTCGCGGCTCGAATCGATGCCGATCGACTGCTGCGCTTGCGGAGCAAAGCGCCGCAGCACGGCGCCGGTGCCGGTGCCAAGGTCGACGTGCTGACGGATGGGCGCTCCACCTGCCAGCTTCACCATGGCCTGCTCGACATCTTCCTCGCGCACATGGAGTGAGCGGAGCTGCTCCCAGTGGGCGGCATTCTCGGCGAAATATCGCGATGCCGCCTCGGCGCGGCGGCTGCGGATCTCCTCGAGGCGGGCCAGGTCGCCCGCCAGCACGGGGTCGGAGCCGGGCAAAAGGTCGACGATGGAGCGGGCCAGTGCGCCCCCCATGTCCTCCTCGCGCAGGCGGAACAGCACCCAGTTGCCCTCCTTGTGGCGGCTGATGAGGCCCGCTTCGGCCATGAGCTTGAGGTGGCGGCTGACGCGCGGCTGGCTCTGCCCCAGGATCTGGGTCAGTTCGCTGACGTTGGCCTCGCCATGGGCGAGAATGAACAGGATGCGCACGCGGGTCGATTCCGCTGCAGCGCGCAGCCCGGAGAGCAATTCATCCATATCGAACACCTCCATAACTACATAAACATATCTTTATATCGTTCGCAAGGCGGTCCATTGTGTTTGGGATCGCGTAAGTTCGATTGCAGAGTCTTGTGCGCGGCGACGGCTCAGTCTTGCATTCGTCACGATTTCGCGGCGTATTACAGTGATGTAGGGGGCCGCATCGGCGGTCCGAGTGTGGAGGTTTGATGATGGACCGGGGTAACGGGCCGCTGTCGCGGCGGGAACTCTGTGGACTGGCGGTTGCGGCCCTGTTCGGCCTTGCAACCCCGGCTTCGGCCAGCACGGCGGCCGAGGATTACGTTACGGGAATTGCCGACCAGGTGATGCGGCTTGCCAACAACGGCCAGAAGGGGCCGGCGCTGAAATCGCAGTTCGCTTCGCTGCTGAACCGCTACATCAACCTCAAGGGCATCGCAGATTACGCGCTCGGGCCCTATGTGAAGCAGCTGCCTGCCGGGCGGAGGAGCGAGTTCTACGCGCTCGTGAACAATTATGCGGCGGCGCTGTTCAACTATTACGTGGCTGACTTCCGCGGCACCAAGCTGGACATCGTCTCCACGACCAAGCAGGGCAAGTTCACCGTCATCCAGTCCTTCATCACCGGCAGCGGCGGCCGCGAGCAGGTGAAGTGGAGGCTGGTGCCGTCGGGCGGCGGTTTCCGCGTGGCCGACGTCAACGTGAAGGGCGTGTGGCTGACGATTTCGATGAAGGACCGCTTCTCGAAAGTGCTGAAGGCTTCCAAGGGCGACTTTGACCAGCTGTTCGCGGAACTTAAGGAAGCCAACACCTGGTGAGCCTGCTGTGACCTGCGGGGCCGCGTTGTTGACGCGGCCTCGGACTGTCCTTTATGGCGGAATGGACAGCTTCAAAGAAAGCGAATCATGTCGAAGAGCCGTCCGCCATTCTCTGCCGCACTGACGCGCCGCGCCGCCCTTGCCGGGCTTGCCGCCGCTTTCGCGGCTCCGGCCTTCGCGGCCGGCGAGGATGCCGCAGTCGCCTACATGAAGAAGGTCGCGAAAGACATGCTGGCGGCGCACCGCCAGGGCACGGTGGCGAGCTTCAAGCGCGCCATCCAGCGCCACGCCGACGTGCCCTCAATCGCCGACTATTCGCTGGGCCAGTACAAGAGCAAGCTCTCTCCAGCCCAGAAGCAGGCCTATTACAGCGGCACCGCCACCTTCATGGCGCGCTACTTCGCCGACCAGTCACGTGATTACGTCGTGTCCAAGTACGAGGTCGGTGACGCCGACACGAATGGCAAGGACATCAACGTCGACACCAAGGTCTATCTGATGAACGGCCAGTCCTACACGGTGGTGTGGCGGCTCGGCAAACGAGGCTCCGGGTTCAAGGTGGAAGACGCCAAGGTATTGGGCTTCTCGCTCACCTACCTGCAGCGTGGCATCTTCACGTCGTTCCTGTCGAAGCGCGATGGCGACGTGGCGCAGCTGGTGGCAGCGCTGAACCGCTGAGGCAAGCGCCTCACTTCACCTGAATGCTCTTGATGTAGTTGATCAGCGACGCGATGCGGTCGTTGACGATTATTTCGCGCGCTTCCTTGCTGGTGTCGGAACTTGCCGCCTCGCGGTTGAACCAGTCGCCCCACACCGGCATGTCGCGCATGCCATGCACCTTCACGTCGACGCGGCCGTCGATCACGTCCATCACCTGCTCTTCGGGAAACGTGCCGGCATTGAGCTTCGAGAGTGTGGTCAGGTCCGGAACGGCGAGGGTGAGGAACTCGCCCAGCGTGCCGTCGCCCTTCGCATCGACACCGTGGCAGGCCGCGCAGTAGTTCATGTAATCGCGATGGCCAAGCTCAAGGCTGATGCCTTCGCTCGCCAGCGGGGTGCCGGCCACGCTGCCTTCGGCAAGGGCGGCTCGCGCGCCGATCACCATGAGGCTGCCTACCGCCAGTGCCAGCATGAGATATTTGCGCTTCATCATCCAATCCTCCACGTCAGTTTTCAGCATCGCGCCATGGTGGCGGTGCAGCCTTGATGTCGGTCAATTGAGGGAACGTTAACCCTGATCGCCTTAACTTCGATGCCTGTTTATTGGTGAGTGGCGTTCCAGTGTCTTCGATCTCGTTCCTGCGCAAGTTGATGGTGGCAGTGGCCGTCGCCGCCGTGCTGACGGCCTGCAGCTCCTCGAAGAAGAGCGGCAACTTCACCACCAAGGGCCTGCGCCCGCCGGAAGGCTCCTGCCAGGTGAAGCCCTCGCGCATCGGGCTTGCCGAGAAGATCAGCAACATCAACGAGCACAACGGCTGCCAGGTTCCCAATGCCTGGAAGGTGGAGCAGCTGGGCTCGGTCGCCTTCAGCCAGCCCGCCGTCATGAATTGCGGCATGGCGGACCCGCTGCACACCTGGCTCGAGGACGTGGTGCAGCCCACCGCGCAGCGGAGCTTCGGCGAGAGCATCGTCAGCATCGACGTGGCTGCGTCCTATGCCTGCCGCCCGCGCAACAACAAGAGTGGCGCCAAGATGAGCGAACATGGCTTCGGCAATGCCATCGACATCGCCGCCTTCACGCTCGAAAGCGGCCGCAAGGTGACGGTGGAGCAGGGCTGGTGGGGGAGTTCCGACGAACGCCGCTTCCTGCACACCGTGCATGACCGAGCCTGCGGAGAATTCCACACCGTACTCGGCCCCGATTCAGGCCGCTCGCACCGTGACCACCTGCACCTCGACCTGCAGAACCGCGAAAACGGCTCAGTCTACTGCCGGTGAGGCGGGGATTATTGCATTTTCCGCCCATCCGGCGCATATGAGCCGCCATGGAACAGGAAATTCTCAAGCCTGAAGCTGCCCCAAAGGCAGGTAGCCAGGCCTTCAGCCGCACGGGCAGCCTGATGGCCGCCTTCGGCGCCACCTTGCTGATGCTGTGCTTTTCGGGCGCGTCCATGGTGGCGACCGTTTGGGCTGTCTCGAAGCTCATCGGCCTGCCGGACATGCTGATGTATGGGCTGATGGCGGTGGGTGTGCTGCCGGTGCTGTGGATCACCATCTGGACCGCCGGTCGTGCCTGGCATGTCGAGAAGCTGCTTGCCCAGCACAAGGACATCGACGTTCCGGTGTTCAACCTGACCTATTACTTCAAGAACGGCTGAGCCAGCCAACCTTCCCATGTCCATCTGGACCCGCATCGCCGACACCCTCGCTTCCATCGGCGAGTCGGTCGGCGCATTCCTTCAGTCGATCGTGGCTCGCAACCCGACGCCGCCCGAGAAGTCGGTGGCCTTCACCATTGGCATGATCGGGCTCGGCGCCAAGATGGCGAAGGCCGATGGCGTCGTCACCGAGGACGAGATCAAGGCCTTCAAGCAGGTCTTCCACATTCCGGATGGTGAGCTTGCGACCGTGGCGCGGGTTTTCAACCTCGCCAAGCAGGACGTGGCTGGCTACGAGACCTATGCGAAGCAGATCGCCAAGCTGTTCGCGGCGCGCGCCGAGGTGCTGGAGGACGTGCTCGACGGGCTGTTCCACATCGCCAAGGCCGACAATGCCTTCCACCCCGGAGAACATGGCTTCCTGAGGCGCGTGGCGGAGATCTTCGGTTTCTCCGAGGCCGACTTCGCGCGCATCCGGGCGCGCCATGTGGATGTGCCGGATGATCCCTTCCTGATCCTTGGGCTGGCTCCGGGAGCAAGCTCAGACGAAGTCCGCAAGCGCTATCGCGACCTGGTGCGCGAGCACCACCCGGACCGCCATATCGCAGCGGGCGTGCCAGAGGAGATGGTCGAGCTCGCGACCCAGCGCTTGCAGAAGATCAACGAGGCCTACGACCGCATCATGGAGATGGCGGCGTGATCCTGTCGCCTCTGGCACACCGCTATGTGGCTGCCGCCAACCGCGAGCCGCGGCGCAACAACCGCGCGGTGGACATGCTGCTTCTCCACTACACGGGCATGAAGAGTGCGGCCGCCGCCTGCGATTTGCTGTGCAGTGCGGAGTCCGGCGTGTCGTGCCACTATCTCGTCGACGAGGACGGCACGATCACCCTGATGGTGGGGGAGGATGAGCGCGCCTGGCACGCGGGCGTTTCCTCGTGGCAGGGCGAGACGGACACCAACTCGCGCTCGATCGGCATCGAGATCCACAATCCGGGCCACGGCGCCGACTACCGCGACTTTCCGGCCGTGCAGATGCACTCCGTCGTGGCGCTGTGCCGGGACATTCTCTCGCGCCACGCCATTGCGCCGCAGAACGTGCTGGCCCATTCCGACGTGGCACCGGGCCGCAAGCTGGACCCCGGCGAGCGCTTCGACTGGCCGCTGCTGCATCGGGAAGGGATCGGCCACTGGGTGCCGCCTGCCGAACTGGATGACCGCGAGCTGGCGGGCGACGACCTTGCGGATTTCCAGCGGCTGTTGCAGGCCTATGGCTACGGGATCGACGTGACGGGCGCGTTGGACGAGGTGACGCGCAAGGTGACGGATGCCTTCCAGCGGCACTTCCGGCCGGCACTGGTCAATGGCCTGCCTGACCTTTCAGCGCTGCGCACGGCAGTGCGACTGCTGTCTGATCAGCCCTTGCGGCAGAGCGCGAGCAGGCCGGAGACGTCCGCATCATAAAGCGGGAACACCACTTCCTGGGAGTCGACCTTCACGGTCAGGCGGTCGGCCTTCTCCAGGGCCTTGAGCAACGCGCTGTCCACCGGCATTTCCACCTCGACGCTGGAGGAGGCGGCATCGGGGTTGATGTCGATCTTGCCGCCGAAGGTGGCGGTTTCGCTGCCTGCGGTGACCGTCATCGGCACCTTGCGGCGCGCCAGCTTCTGCAGTTCCGCCGTGGGCCGGGGGACATAGAGGTTCACGATGCCCTTCCGGTTCGGGCACCACAGGCTGAGGCCCACGTCATCGCTATCGGCCACACCGAAGATCAGATATGACTCCTGCTCGCTTGCATCGAGCGTCCATTCGCGCTCCTGTGCGAGGGCCTGGCCAGTGACGAGGCCAAGAGCGACAAGAGCGAAAAGAAGGGCAGTGGAGCGGTGCATGGTGCGTGAGGAACCCGGAAATGAGGCGCCTGTCTATCGGCTCTTCTGGGATCGGGGAAGTGCCAATATGGCGCCCCACGCCGTGCTCCGGGAAATCGGCTGCGCCTTCGAGCTGATACGTGTGGATATCTCGAAGGCCGAAAACCGGGCTCCGGCCTATGTGGCCCTCAACCCCAATGCCCGGGTGCCGACGCTCGCCCATGGCGACCGGGTGATCTACGAATCCGCGGCCATCCTGATGTATCTGTGCGAGGCCCATCCGGAGGCCCGCCTCTTGCCGCTGCCGGGCGACCCTGACCGGGGCGCCTTCCTGCAATGGCTGTTCTGGCTGACCAACACGCTGCAGGAAGACCTGCAGCACTGGTGGCACGCCGACAATTACCTCGACACGGAAGCCGCGCGGCATGACTTGAAAGTCGTTGCAGAACGAAGGCTTGGCCGCATGTTCTCGCAACTTGATTCAGATTTGGGACGGGGCGGCCCCTACATGCTGGGCGAGCGCTTTTCGGCACTCGACATCTTTCTCGTCATGCTCTGCCGCTGGACCAGGGCCATGGCGCATCCTGCCACTTCCTACCCCAACCTCAACCGCCTCATCGGCCTTGTCACCGCACGCCCTGCATGGGTTGCGATGATGCTGGCCGAAGGCATCGACTGGAACGGACCCCTCGCATCATGACTGCCTCACTGATCATCACCAATGCCGCCATTCTCACTATGGATGCGGCTCGCCCCACGGCGGAAGCGATTGCCATTTCCGGGAATCGAATCATGCGCTTGGGAACTCATGCTGAGGTGATGCGCGAGAAGGGCGCCGATACCCGCGTGGTTGATGCCTGCGGTGGCACGGTGATCCCCGGATTCGTCGAAGGCCACATGCACCTGTTCGCAGGTGCGGCCGAACTCTCGCACCTCCAGCTGTTCGGTACGCGCGGCTTCGAAGAGCTGAAGGCGCGCACCGAGGCTTACCTGCAACAGAACCCCGGCGATGACCTGATCATCGGCGAGCAGGCGGATTACGTCATCATCGGCGAGCACGAGCCACTGTCGCGCCATCACCTTGACCGGATCATCAAGGACCGGCCGATCATCGTCTTCTCGCCCGACCATCACACCGCCTGGGCCAACACGCTGGCGCTCGAGATGGCAGGCATCCTGAAAGGCCGCAAGCTTGGGCCCGGCAACGAGATCGTCATGGGGGCGGACGGGCTGGCCCAAGGCGAATTGCGCGAAGGCGAGGCCATCGACCCCGTCCGCGCCCTGTCGAAGAAGGGCATGCGAGACAGGCTGGGCCTCGCCACCGGTGGTGAGCCCGAGCCCTATCCGACCAAGGCGGAGTTCGAGACCGACCTCGAGACCATGCGGGTGGGCCTGCGCCATGCGGCGGCGCATGGCATCACCTTCGTGCAGAACATGGACGGCAACATCTATACCCTTGAACTGCTGGAGGAACTGCAGCGCCGGGGAGAGCTTACGGCGAGGGTCAGGGTGCCGTTCCACTTCAAGAACTTCATGGATATCGCGATGCTGGAAAAGGCCTCGCAGATGGCCGCGCGCTGGCAGGGCGAGATGCTGTCGTCCGGCTTCGTGAAGCTGTTCATGGACGGCGTGGCCGACAGCGCCACCGCCGTGATGGTGGAGGACTATGCCAGCCGCCCCGGCTGGAGGGGCGACCCGCTGTTCGAACCCGAGCGCTTCGCCGCCATTGCGACCGAAGCTGACCGGCGGGGCCTGCAGGTCGCCGTCCACGCCATCGGCGATGGCGCGGTCAGGATCGTGCTCGATGGTTACGCGGCTGCGCTGAAGACCAATGGGCGGCGTGACTCGCGCCACCGGGTGGAGCATGTGGAGGTCATTCACCCTGACGACATTGCGCGCTTTGCGGAGCTGGGCGTCATCGCCTCGATGCAGCCGCCGCACGCGCCCGGCAACCATGGCCTGCCGCTCGAGCCCTATCTCTCGAACATTGGTGAGGCGCGCTGGCAATGGGCCTTCGCCTGGAAGGCGCTGCGCGAGGCGGGCGCGCGCCTCGTGTTCGGCACCGACTGGCCGGTCTCAGACATCGACCCGCTCTGGTCGCTGCAGTCTGCCATGACGCGGTGCCGCTGGAACGACCAGATGCCTGACAACCGCCAGAGCCTGCACCAGGCCGTCCACTCCTACACCGCCGACGGCGCCTATGCCGGCTTCATGGAGGGCAAGACAGGCGTGCTGAAGGAGGGCCTGCTCGCTGACCTTTGCGTGCTGCCGGTGGATTTGGCCAAGACCGACCCCGCGACCTACAATGGCATCAAGCCGCGCATGACAGTGTGCGACGGCCGGGTGGTGTTCGAGGGCTGAGGCCATGGCGGTTGCTATTCCCGGTGCAATCGCCTACTTGCCCACCTGCCAGCTGGCTGGATGACCGCTGCCGCTATGCTCGAAAGGGTGCGGGGGAGGAAAGTCCGGGCTCCATGGAAACACGGTGCCGGGTAACGCCCGGCGGGGGCGACCCCAGGGAAAGTGCCACAGAAAAGATACCGCGGATCCGGGCTTCGGCCTGACGCAAGGGTGAAAAGGTGCGGCAAGAGCGCACCGCGGCCTCAGCAATGAGGACGGCATGGCAAACCCCACCGGGAGCAAGACCGAATAGGGGTGGCGCGGCGGACGCAAGTCCGCCAGGGACGTTTCCGTTCCAGCTGCCCGGGTAGGTTGCGTGAAGCGTCCGGCAACGGGCGTTCCAGATGAATGGTCATCCATTGCGGGGCAACCCGCAGGGACAAAACCCGGCTTACAGGCCGGCTGGCATTATCCCCCGCCAAATGCTCCGCAACGCGTGAATCGAAACCAATTGTTAAGCAGGCCGATTGCAATGTCGGACTGAAGATTAACGCCTTTTTCACCGTGATTTAGGCTTGCCATGGCCGCCCAGGAAAATACCCACCCGCCGCATGTTCCCGTGATGCTGCCCGAAGTGCTGAGCGCACTCGCGCCGCGTGACGGGGGCGTTTACGTGGATGGCACCTTCGGGGCCGGTGGCTACACCCGCGCCATCCTCGGTGCGGCGGACTGCAAGGTCATCGCCATCGACCGCGACCCCTCGGCCATCCGGGCGGGGCAGTCGCTGGTTTCGGAATTTGCGCCGCGCCTCAGCCTGCGCGAGGGCCGCTTCGCCGACATGGAAACCCTCGTCGGGGCGGAGCGCATCAACGGCATCGTTCTCGACATCGGCGTATCCTCCATGCAGATCGACGAAGCCGAGCGTGGCTTCTCCTTCCTGCGCGACGGGCCGCTGGACATGCGCATGGCACAGTCCGGAACCTCGGCGGCGGATGCGGTGAACTCGTTGCCGCAGGAGACGCTCTCCAACATCATCTATGTTTTCGGCGAGGAGCCGCGCTCGCGCGCCATCGCCCGCGCCATTATCGAGGCGCGCAAGGAAGCGCCGATCACCACCACGCATGGCCTGGTCAAGGCCATCGAGCGCGTGACCGGGCGACCGCGCCCGGACAAGATTCATCCCGCCACGCGCACCTTCCAGGCGCTGCGCATCCACGTGAACGGCGAGCTCGATGAGCTCGTCGAGGCGCTGCATGCCGCCGAGCGCCTGCTGCCGCAGGGTGGCCGCCTCGTGGTCGTCACCTTCCATTCGCTGGAAGACCGGATCGTGAAGCGCTTCTTCGCCTCGCGCGCCGGCAAGCTGCCTGCGGGCTCGCGCCACCTGCCGGGTGCGGTGAAGGGGCCGGAGCCCAGCTTCGAGCTTCCCTTCAAGGGTCACCTCGGCGCCAGCCATGCCGAAGCGCGGCTGAACCCGCGCGCGCGCTCGGCCAAGCTGCGCGCCGGCATTCGCACCGCGGCTCCGCCCATGCCCGTCATCGCCGACGAGATCGGCCTCAGCGTTCAGGGAACGCGACACTAGATGCACAAGCTCCTCAACCTCTTGCTTGTCACGGCGGTGCTGGTGTCCGGCTTCATCCTCTATTCGCTGGAGCACGAGACGCGTGGCTTCGAGCGCGAGGCCGCGAAGTTGCAGCGTGGCATCGAGGCCGAGACCGAGAACATGCGCCTGCTCAACGCCGAGTGGTCGAGCCTCATCCGGCCTGACCGCATCCGCACGCTGGCCGAGCGTTTCCTTGGCCTGTCGACGCTGAAGGCGCAGCAGATCGTCAAGCTCGACGACATTTCCAACCACGTTCCCGCCGAACCCGTGATGAACCTCCAGGCGGAGGGAAGCGATCCGATCGGCGCCATCATCGACGATATGAAACAGCCATGACCGAACTGATCTCCGACCATCAGTCTACGGATGAAACACCGCCCCGGCTGGCTGGGCAGAACCGGCTGCGGCTCATCGGCATCTGTTTTGCGGCGGCCTTCCTGACGATTGGCGGGCAGCTGACGCACCTCACCATCTTCCCGAAGCCGGATGATCCGGTGCGCCCGATCGTTGAAGGCCCGCTGCCGCGCCCCGACATCATCGATCGCAATGGCGTGCTGCTGGCGACCGACGTGGCAGTGGCCTCGATTTTTGCCGACCCATCCAAGATCATTGACATCGACGAGGCCGTGGAGGCGCTGACCGCCACCATGCCGGACCTCAATGCCAAGGACCTGCGACGCAAGCTGACGACCGCCAAGCGTTTCGCCTGGATCAAGCGGCAGGTGTCTCCGGAAGAACGTGACGCCGTCTACAATCTCGGCATTCCCGGCGTGAGCTACGTCAACGAGCGCCGCCGCGTCTATCCGCAGGGGCGCCTCTCCTCGCATGTTGTGGGTTATGTCGACCTCGACACCAAGGGCATTGCCGGTGTCGAGAAGTACCTCGACGACCGTGGCGCACTTTACACCGCGTCGCTGGCGGAGCCCACCGAGCACCGCACCGAGCCCGCGCAGCTTTCGCTCGACATCCGCGTCCAGGCGGCAGTGCTCGACGAGGTGGGCAGGGCCATCGAAAAGTTCCATGCCATCGCCGGCGGCGGCATCGTCATGGACATCGACACGGGCGAAGTGCTGTCCATGGTGTCTCTCCCCGACTTCAATCCGAACCAGGAGAACAAGAACTTCTCCAAGGACCAGCAGAACCGCATGACCAGCGGCGTTTATGAGCTGGGTTCAGTCATCAAGGCCGTGACCTTCGCCATGGCGCTCGATTCCGGCAAGGTGACGCTGCAGAGCGTGTTCGACACGCGCTACCCGCTGGTCATCGGCAGTGCGCGCATTCATGACTTCCACCCCCAGCACCGCCCGCTGACCACCGAGGAAGTGTTCTGCGAATCCTCCAACATCGGCACGGCCAAGATGGCGCTGGAAGTGGGGCTCGAAGAGCACCAGGCCTTCCTGCGCAAGGTCGGCCTGTTCGACAAGCTGCAGACCGAACTTCCAGAGGCTGCGCGGCCGCTGCTGCCCAAGCGCTGGAGCAGGCTCGTCACCGCCACCACCGCCTTCGGCCACGGTTTTGCCGTGCAGCCGTTGCAGGGTGCTGCGGTGGTTGCAGGTCTTCTCAACGGCGGTCATCTCATCACGCCCACCTTCCTTCGCCAGAACGAGGAGGAGGCCATGGCCATGGCCACCACGGTGATCAAGGAGTCGACCAGCGATACCCTGCGCTACCTGTTCCGGCGCAATGCTGAAGTCGGGTCCGCCTCCAAGGCCGACGTGATCGGCTATCGGGTGGGTGGCAAGACCGGCACCGCCGAGAAGGTGGTGAACGGCCGCTATGACAAGAACAGGCGCCTGTCCTCCTTTATCGGGGCCTTCCCGATGGATAACCCCAAGTACCTCGTGATGGTGATGCTCGACGAACCGAAGGCCATTCCCGGCACTTATGGCTTCGCCACGGCCGGCTGGAATGCCGTGCCCACCGCAGCCAACATCGTCGAACGCATCGCACCCATGCTCGGCGTCGAGCCGGTGTTCTCCCAAGAAGACCTCCAGAAGCTGGCCAAGCTCGAGGAGACGGAAAAGAAGAAGAAGCAGAACTGATGACCATTCGTCTTAGGTCTCTCGTCGGCAGCGAGGCCCCGCTCCCCAAGGATGCGGAGGCCTTGTCCGTTGCGGGCCTCACTGCCGACAGCCGCGCGGTGAAGCCGGGCTTCGTGTTTGCGGCGCTGCCGGGCACGCATGTCGATGGCGCGAAGTTCATTCCGCAGGCCATTGCAGCCGGTGCCATCGCGGTGATCGCGGGTGAGGGCGCGCAGGCCCCGGGCGCGGCACTGATCGCTTCAACGAATCCGCGCCAGCTGTTCGCGCGCATGGCTGCGCGCTTCTATGGCCGGCAACCTGACACCATTGTCGCGGTCACCGGGACCAGTGGCAAGACGTCGGTCGCCACCTTCGTGCGCGAGATCTGGACTGCGATGGGCTTTCCCGCCGCCAGCCTCGGCACGGTGGGCGTCGTGTCACCCTCGGGCACCATCGAGCTCGAGCATACGACCCCTGATGCCATGAAGCTTCAGGAACTGGCTGCCAGGCTGGCTGAGGAGAAGGTCGAACATCTCGCAATCGAAGCTTCGAGCCATGGCCTCGATCAGTACCGTCTCGACGGGTTGCGCCTCGCCGCGGCGGGTTTCACCAACCTGTCGCACGACCACCTCGATTACCACCCGACGGTGGAGGATTATTTCAACGCCAAGATGCGCCTGTTCGAAGAACTCGTGGCGCCTGGTGGTGCCGCCGTCATCAACGTCGATACGCCGCGTGGCGAAGAGGCGGCCCGCCGCGCTGCGGCATATGGCCTCAAGGTGTGGAGCGTGGGCCTGAAGGGCGAGGCCATCCGCATCGTCAATGTTCGCCGCGAAGCGGGGAGCCAGCATGTGACGGTGTCTGTCCATGGCCGCTCCTATGAAGTCGACTTGCCACTTGCTGGCGATTTCCAGGTGTCAAACGCGCTGATCGCCGCCGGCCTCGTGCTCGCCACGGGTGGCGACGAGGCGCAGGTGATGCATTCACTGCAGTCGCTGAAGGGCGCCAAGGGCCGGCTCGAACTGGTGGGCCGCTCTGCAAAGGGGGCACCCGTCTTCGTCGACTATGCCCACAAGCCGGATGCGCTGGAGAATGCGCTGGCTTCTCTGAGGCTCTATACCAGGGGCCGCCTCTTTGTGGTCTTCGGCTGCGGTGGTGACCGCGATCGTGCAAAGCGTCCGATCATGGGCGAGATTGCCACGCGCCTTGCCGACAAGGTTTATGTCACGGACGACAATCCGCGCACCGAGGAGCCCGCGTCCATCCGCGCCGCCATCATGGCTGCGGCACCGGGTGCCACCGAAGTTGGAAGCCGCGCTGCGGCAATCCGTGCGGCGGTCGATGAATTGCAGGCAGGCGATTTGCTGATCGTCGCCGGCAAGGGCCACGAGGAGGGCCAGAAGATCGGCAAGCAGGTTCTCCCGTTCAGCGACCACGAGGCCGTGATGGCTGCCATTGAAGGCCGCGACTATCATGGCTGAGGCGTTGTGGACCATCGAAGAGCTTCTCGCCGCGACGGGTGGCAAGCTGCACGGCACGGTGACGAAGCCGCTCACTGCAGTCACCATCGATTCCCGCGCGGTGGGGCAGGGCGACATTTTCGTTTCCATCAAGGGCGACAAGCATGATGGACACGACTTCGTTGCCAATGCGCTGAAGGCCGGTGCGGGCCTCGGCCTCGTTTCACGCGTCACGCCGGACATGCTGGCGGAGGGGCCTGTGCTGGAAGTGGCGGACGATCCGCTGCGCGGATTGGAGCAGATGGGCATCGCGGCGCGGGCTCGCTCAGAAGCACAGATCGTCGCCATCACCGGCAGCGTCGGCAAGACCTCGACCAAAGAGATGATGCGCACGGCGCTCTCGGCCTCGGGCGAGACGCATGCCTCCGCCGCATCCTTCAACAATCACTGGGGTGTGCCGCTCACGCTGGCCCGCATGCCGCGGAGTGCCGCCTTCGGTATCTTCGAGGTTGGCATGAACCATTCGGGAGAAATCACGCCGCTCGTCGCCATGGTGCGCCCGCATGTGGGGATCATCACCACCATCGCTGCGAGCCATCTCGGCAATTTCAACTCGCTCGACGAGATTGCCGATGCCAAGGCTGAAATATTCTCCGGCATCGTGCCGGGCGGCAGTGCCGTGATCAGCCGCGACACGCCCTACTTTGAGCGACTCTCCGCCGCTGCCTGGGCCTGCGGCGTGCGCAGCGTCGTTTCCTTCGGCAAGCACCCGGCAGCGGATGTGCGCATGGAGCGGGTTGCGCTGCTTCCCGACTGCTGCTGCATCACCGCCGATGTGATGGGCGAGACCGTATCCTACAAGCTGGGCTTGCCTGGCGAGCACATGGCGGTGAACAGCCTCGCTGTTCTCGCGACCGCGAAACTGACCGGCGCAGACCTTGCCCGCGCTGCGCTGGCGCTGGCCCATGCCGCGCCCGCCAAGGGCCGCGGCGTGCGTGAGCGGCTGTCGATCGCCGATGGCGAGTTGTTGCTGATCGATGAAAGTTACAATGCCAACCCGGCTTCCGTTGCGGCAGCGCTTGGCCTGCTGGGCGCCGCCCAGCCGCCGCGCGGCGGACGTCGCATCGCGGTTCTGGGCGACATGCTCGAACTGGGCGAGCAGAGCCCGGCACTTCACGCCGGCCTTCTCGAACCGATGGACGCCGCCAAAGTCGATGTCTTATATGCCGTAGGTCCCTTGATGGCGAATCTCTGGGCGTGCGTGGCCCCACACAGGCGCGGCGCCCATGCGGAAACGTCCGAAGGACTGCGTGATGCGTTGCTCAAGGGCCTCAGGCCCGGCGACGTGGTGATGATCAAGGGTTCGCTCGGCAGCCGCATGGGGCCGCTGGTAGAGAAGATCAGGGCGGCCCACCCGCCGCTTGCCAAGGAGACCTGATGTTATTTCTTTTGTTCAGCGGCCTCGCGGATGAGGTGTCCCCCTTCAACGTCTTCCGCTACCAGACGTCACGCACGGGGCTTGCCATCATCACCGCGCTGATCTTCGTGTTCCTGTTCGGGCCACGCATCATCTCGCTCCTCAAGGTCAAGCAGGGCCGGGGCCAGCCGATCCGTTCCGACGGGCCGCAGCGCCACATTGTCGAGAAGCAGGGAACGCCCACCATGGGCGGCCTGATGATCCTGTCGGGCATCTTCGTCGGCACGCTGCTGTGGGCGGACCTGCGCAACCTCTATGTGTGGGCCGTGTTGTTCGTGACGCTCGGCTTCGGCGCAATCGGCTTCTACGACGACTACCTCAAGGTCACTAAGGCGACAACCAAGGGCTTCTCCGGCAAGGTGCGCTTGCTGGCCGAGTTCGCGATCGCGGGCTTGGCCGTGGCCATGTTCATGTGGATCGGCGACAAGCCGCTGGCCACCTCGCTCGCCGTTCCCTTCTTCAAGGACCTGCTCATTCCCTTCGGCGTGTTTTTCATCTTCGTCGGCATGTTCGTGGTGGTGGGCGCCGGCAATGCGGTGAACATGACGGATGGGCTTGATGGTCTCGCAATCGTTCCGGTGATGATAGCGGCCGCCAGCCTCGGTCTCATCGTGTACCTCGTGGGCAACTACAATTTCTCGAGCTATCTCGAACTTCACTTCGTGAAGGGGGCGGGCGAACTCGCCATCATCTGCGGTGCCATCGTGGGCGCTGGACTTGGCTTCCTGTGGTTCAATGCCCCGCCTGCCATGATCTTCATGGGTGACACGGGTTCGCTCTCACTCGGTGGCGCGCTGGGCGCCATCGCTGTCGCTGCCAAGCACGAGATCGTGCTGGGCATCATCGGCGGCCTCTTCGTGCTGGAGACGCTCTCCGTCATCATCCAGGTGGCCTCGTTCAAGATGACCGGCAAGCGCGTCTTCGCCATGGCGCCGTTGCACCACCACTTCGAGCAGAAGGGCTGGAAGGAACCCACCATCGTCATCCGCTTCTGGATCATCGCCATCGTTCTGGCGCTGATCGGGCTTTCCACGCTGAAGCTGAGGTAGTTCTTGTTCCCCGCCACCACATTCAAGGGCAAGACCGTCGCCGTTTTCGGCCTCGCGCGTTCCGGCACCGCCACCATCGAAGCGCTGCAGCTGGGCGGCGCGACGGTTCATGCCTGGGATGATTCTGCGCCTTCCGTGGAGAAGGGCAGGGCGGCCGGACTGCCAATCAGCAATCTGCACCAGCTGGACTTCGCCACGCTCGATGCGCTTGTGCTGAGCCCTGGCGTTCCGCTCACCCACCCCGAGCCGCACTGGACCGTTCTCAAGGCCCGCCATGCCGGGATCGAGGTGATCGGCGATACTGAAATCTTCGCACGCGAGGCGGCTGCGGCAGGCTCGCGTATCGTCGCCATCACCGGCACCAATGGCAAGTCGACCACCACGGCGCTGACGGGCCACGTGCTGGCCCAGGCAGGGCTCGACGTGGACGTGGGCGGCAATATCGGCAAGGCGGTGTTCCTGCTGCGCCAGCCGGTGAAGGGCCGCGTCTATGTCCTGGAACTCTCGTCCTTCCAGATCGACCTGATGCCCCGCCTCGACCCGCATGTCGGCATCCTCACCAACATCACGCCCGACCATCTCGACCGCCATGGCACCATGGAAAACTATGCCGCCGTGAAGTCACGCATCTTCGCCAGCCAGCACAAGGGCGACACTGCACTGTGCGGTGTTGATGACGACTGGTGTTCGGCGATTGCGGAGAGGACCGTGGCGACCGGTTCCGACCTGCGCCGCGTCTCGGTGGTGAAGGACCTGAGTGACGGCATCACCGCGCATGACGGCGTGCTGCGCGACAAGCGCAGCGGCGCGGTGAAGGCCGAGATCGACCTTCGCGCCATGCCGGCCCTCAAGGGTCGCCACAATTGGCAGAACGCCTGCATGGCCTATGGCGCAGCCATCGCATTGGGCGTTGACACCGAAACCATCGCTGCGGCGATGATGAGCTTTCCCGGCCTCGCGCACCGCATGCAGCAGGTTGGCCGCGTCGGTGCCATTGCCTTCATCAACGACTCCAAGGCCACCAATGCCGATGCGGCGGAGAAGGCGCTGGCGTCGTTCGAGAACATCTACTGGATTGCTGGCGGCATTGCCAAGGCGGGTGGCATCGAACCGCTGCAGCCGCTGTTCGGCCACGTGGCGCGTGCCTATCTCATCGGCCAGGCGGCGAAGGACTTTGCAAATACCATCGGCGCCGCATTGCCCTATGAGGACTGCGGCACGCTGGAGCATGCAGTTGTCGCGGCACTTCGCGATGCGCAGAGGGAGACCAAGCCCGGCGCGGTTATCCTGTTGTCGCCCGCCTGCGCGAGCTTCGACCAATATCCAAATTTCGAAGTGCGGGGAGATGCCTTCGTCAAGGCCGTATCCCTGCTTCCCGGTAGCGAGATGACAATTCCAGGAGATGCCCATGCTGCTCGGACGTAGCGACCGCGGCCTGCTCGCGCGCTGGTGGTTCACGGTGGACCGCGGCCTGATGTTTGCCGTGCTCCTGCTCATGGCCTCAGGCGTGCTCGTCTCCATGGCGGCAAGCCCGCCGGTGGCCGAGCGCATCGGTGCTGACACCTTCCACTTCATCAAGAGCCAGCTCTTCTACCTCAGTCTCGCCGTGCCGGTGCTGGTGACGCTCTCGTTCTTTCCGCCGCGCTATGCCCGCCGTGCCGGGCTTCTGGTATTCTTCGTGGCCCTGGGCCTGATGGCTGCCGCGTTGTTTTACGGACCCGAGATCAAGGGGGCGCACCGCTGGATCAACATCGGGCCGATCAACCTGCAGCCCTCTGAGTTCGCCAAGCCCGCCTTCGTCATTGTCGCTGCGTGGTTCCTTGCCGAACACACGCGCCGGCCGGAGATGCCGGGTCAGGTGATCGCGCTGATCTTCGCGGCGGCCTTCATCGGTTTGCTCATCATCCAGCCTGACTTCGGGCAGACGGCGCTCGTCATCCTCACCTTCGGCTCGATGCTGCTGATCTACGGCATCTCGTGGTTCACCGTGCTGGGCCTTGGTGCGCTGGGCGTTGCAGGCGTGTTCGCTGCCTATGAGCTTGTCGACCATGTGCGCTCGCGCATCGACCGCTTCATGAGCCCGGACAAGGGCGACACCTTCCAGGTAGATACAGCACTCGAGGCGTTCAAGAATGGCGGCCTGATGGGCACCGGACCGGGCGGCGGCCAGGCCAAGCTCGTGCTGCCCGACGCCCACACCGACTTCACCTTCGCAGTCGTTGGCGAGGAGTTCGGTCTCATCGCCTGCATCATCCTAATGTCGCTCTTTGCCTTCGTGGTGCTGAAGATCCTGGTGCGTGCCAAGCAGGAGCCCGATCCCTTCGCGGCGCTGGCGCTCTCCGGCCTCGGCCTGATCTTCGGCTTTCAGGCGGTCATCAACATGGGCGTGAACGTGGCACTGCTGCCGGCCAAGGGCATGACGCTGCCTTTCATCTCCTACGGCGGCTCTTCACTGCTGGGCATGGCCTTCGGCATGGGCCTTGTCCTGGCGCTGGGCCGCAAGCGCTTTGGCGTGCGTTCGAGCGTGCCTCAACTCAACGTGTCCTACGCCTGATGAGCAAGGGTACCTTCGTCCTCGCAGCTGGTGGAACTGGCGGGCATCTGTTTCCCGCCCAGGCGCTGGCCGAGGAGCTCAATCGGCGTGGCTACACCATTCACCTGATGACCGACGAGCGGGTGCGGGACTATGGCAAGTCCTTCCCTGCTGTGGAGACCCATGTCGTTCCGTCCGCCACGCTGTCGCTGTCGAAGCCATGGCTGGTGCCGGGGCGCGCTTTGCGGCTCTATGGCGGCTATCGCGCAGCACGCGCCATCCTGAAGCGTGTGAAGCCGCTCGCGGTGATCGGCTTCGGTGGATACCCGTCCTTTCCGCCCATCATGGCGGCGGCGCGGCTGAAGATACCGTCCTGCGTGCATGACCAGAATGCGGTGATGGGGCGCGCCAATCGTGTGCTGGCGAAATGGGCCGACGCCGTGGCCTCGTCGTTCCCAACGCTGCTGGGCCTGCCGCCCGAAGCGAAGGACAAGCTCACCTTTACCGGCAATCCGGTGCGCGACATCGCGTTGAAGGAGAAGGCGGCACCTTACCCGGCCTTCGATACCTTCAACCTCCTCGTCTTCGGCGGCAGCCAGGGCGCGCAGTTCTTCGGCGAATTCATGCCCAAGGTCTTCGGGGCGATGACGCCCGGGCAGCGGGCAGGGATCAGGCTCACCCAGCAGGTGAGGGCCGAAAACATGGATGTGGTCTCAACCGCCTACAAGGCGCTGGGCCTCGACTGCGACCTCGCTCCGTTCTTCATGGACATGCCGAAGCGCATCGCGGCGTCCCATCTCGTTGTTTGTCGCTCGGGCGCCTCGACCATTGCCGAGCTAGGCGTCATCGGCCGCCCGGCCGTCATGGTGCCGCTGCCGCATGCGCTGGACAATGACCAGTTGCGGAACGCCGAAAGCTTTGCAACGGCAGGGGCCGGATGGGTCCATCCACAGGCCTCTCTGGCACCTGAGACCTTTGCCCAATTTCTGACATCTCTCCGCTCTCAACAGGGCCAACTTCAACAGGCGGCGGCGGCGGCCCTGGGGCACGGTAAACCCGATGCAGCCCAGCGGCTTGCGGATCTCGCGGTCAAACTCGCAGGGAAATAAGCCATGAAACTCCCGGGCAATGTCGGCCCCATCCACTTCATCGGCATCGGCGGCATCGGCATGAGCGGCATTGCCGAGGTCATGGCCACGCTGGGCTACAAGGTGCAGGGGTCCGACCTCACCGACAATTATAATGTCGCCCGGCTGCGCAAGAACGGCATCGACGTCCACGTGGGCCACAAGGCGGAGAACCTGGGCGATTCACAAGTCGTGGTCGTCTCCTCCGCCGTGAAGGAAGACAATCCGGAGCTCGTCGAAGCCCGCAACCGCTACCTGCCCATCGTGCGCCGCGCCGAAATGCTGGCAGAGCTGATGCGCTTCAAATCCTGTGTTGCCGTTGGCGGCACGCATGGCAAGACCACCACCACATCGCTGGTGGCGGCACTGCTTGATGCTGGCAACCTCGACCCGACGGTGATCAACGGCGGCATCATCAATGCCTATGGCACCAATGCGCGCCTCGGCAAGGGCGATTGGATGGTGGTGGAGTCGGATGAATCTGACGGCACCTTCGTCAAGCTTCCGGCCGATATCGTGATCGTCACCAACATTGATCCGGAGCACCTTGACCACTACGGAACCTTCGACAAGGCCAAGGAGGCTTTCCTCGCCTTCGTCGAGAACATTCCCTTTTATGGCTTCGCCGTGATGTGCATCGACCATCCGGTGGTGCAGGAGATGATCGGCAAGGTGCGTGACCGCCGCGTCATCACCTATGGCCGCAGCCCGCAAGCCGACGTGCGCCTGACTGACGTGCGATACGAAGATGGCGAGACACGCTTCTCGGTACGCCTGACCAACCGCCGCACGGGTGAAACCCATGATATCGAAAATCTCAGCCTCGCCATTCCAGGCGACCACAACGCGCTGAACTCCACGGCGGCGATCGTGGTCGCCAAGGAACTTGGCATATCGGACGATGACATTCGCAAGGGCTTCAAGAGCTTCACCGGCGTCAAGCGCCGCTTCACGCGCACTGGCGAGCACAACGGCATCACCGTCTATGATGACTATGGCCACCACCCGGTGGAGATTGCCGCGGTGCTGAAGGCGGCGCGTGGCGTTGCCAAGGGCAAGGTGATCGCGGTGATGCAGCCGCACCGCTACACGCGGCTTTCGTCGTTGTTCAACGAGTTCTGCACCTGCTTCAACGATGCCGACACGGTTGTCGTGGCACCCGTCTATGCGGCGGGCGAGCAGCCCATCGACGGCGTGTCGCACACTTCTCTGGCCGAAGGTCTCAAGTCTCGCGGCCACCGCTCGGTCCATACGATCGAGAAGCCCGAGCAGCTGGCTCCGCTGGTGCGCGGCATTGCGAAGCCCGGCGACATCGTGATGTGTCTCGGGGCGGGCACCATCACCCAGTGGGCCTATGCACTGCCGGGCCAGTTGGAGGCCTTTGACAAGGCACCGTCATGACGAAGCTCGACGGTGACGCGCTGCTGAAGCGCCTGCCGCAGATGCGTGGGCGGCTCGAGGCCAATGCGCCGCTCGCCGACCTCACCTGGTTTCGCGCTGGTGGCCCGGCTGAAGTGCTGTTCACGCCTGCCGACGAGGTGGACCTTGCGGCGTTCCTGAAGGATACCCCGAAGGACGTGCCAATCTATGTGATCGGCGTCGGCTCCAACCTTCTGGTGCGCGATGGCGGCGTGCCGGGCGTGGTGATCCGTTTGGGCAAGGGCTTTGCCGAGATCACTGAGGAGCCTGGCCATCGCGTGCGGGCAGGGACGGCGGCGCTGGACGTGCGCGTCGCCCGCTTCGCGCTGGAGAAAAGTATCGACTCGTTAACCTTTCTGAGAGGTATACCGGGCACGATCGGTGGTGCGTTGCGCATGAATGCCGGGGCCTATGGGGGCGAGACCAAGGACATTTTGATCGAGGCGCGCGCTGTCGACCGGTCGGGGAATATCCACGTGCTTACCAACGCGGACATGAAATACGCCTATCGCCACTGCGGCGCGCCCGAGGACCTCGTGTTCACGCAGGCGCTGTTCCAGGGCCGCGCGGGCGATCCCGCCGAAATTTCCGCTGCCATGGACAAGATCACGGAAAGCCGAGAGGCCACCCAGCCGGTCAAGAGCCGCACGGGCGGCTCCACCTTCAAGAACCCGCCGGGCAACAAGTCCTGGCAGCTGATCGACAAGGCCGGCATGCGCGGTCTTGCGGTCGGCCCTGCCAAGGTGTCCGAACTCCACTGCAATTTCCTGATCAACGAGGGCGGGGCCACCGCCGCCCAGATCGAGGAGCTTGGTGAAACCGTTCGCGCCAAGGTCAAGGCGACGTCCGGCATCGAACTCGACTGGGAGATCAAGCGCATTGGTCTCAAGCTTGAGGGTGCGGCATGAGCCGAGTGCCGTCACAGACGACGGTTGCCGTGCTGCTTGGCGGCTGGTCCGCCGAACGCGAGGTGAGCCTCAGTTCTGGCAAGGCCTGCACAGCCGCGCTGGAGCGTGCTGGCTTCAAGACCGTGCCGATCGATGTGAAGCGCGAGACAGTCGTTGCTGAATTGCAACGCGTGAAGCCGGACGTAGCCTTCAATGCGCTGCACGGCAAGTGGGGTGAAGACGGCTGCTGTGCCGCCATCCTCGAGACGCTGCAGATTCCCTATACGCATTCCGGCGTGCTGGCCTCATCGCTGGCCATGCACAAGGAAAAGTCCAAGATCGTGTTCCGTGCCGCTGGCGTGCCGGTGGCAGAAAGCCTGCTGGTGCCGCTCGAAGACGTTGCGGCCGGTCATCCGATGAAGCCGCCCTATGTCGTGAAGCCGGTAGCGGAAGGATCCAGCGTCGGCGTCCATATCGTGCTCGAAGGTGCAAACACGCCTGTGAAGGCCGTTCTGGATGAGCGCGCCACCTTCGGCAGCCATGCCATGGTCGAGCGTTTCGTGCCGGGCCGCGAGCTCACCTGTGCCGTGATCGGTGACAGGGCGCTGGGCGTCATCGACATCGTGTCGAAAGGCTCCGGCTGGTACGACTACGAGGCCAAATATGCGCCGGGCGGTTCGCAGCATATTCTTCCGGCACAAATTCCGGCGGACGTCTATGCCAAGTGCCAGGACTATGCGCTGGCAGCTCACAATACCCTTGGTTGCCGCGGCGTGTCGCGCACCGATTTCCGCTATGACGACAATACGGGCGACCTGATCGTGCTGGAAGTGAACACCCAGCCCGGCATGACCGGCACATCGCTGGTGCCGGAACTGGCCGCGCATGCGGGCCAGAGCTATGAGGAACTCGTGACCTGGATGGTCAACGATGCATCGGTGGACAGATGACCGACGACTTCTCCGTCTATCAGCGCCGTAGCCAGTCCTGGCTTGACCAGGGCAATACGCTCCGGGTGCGCCTCGCGGCGCGCGCCTCGGCGCTTCTGCTGCTGGGCGGCGTGATCATGACGGGCCTCTTCAACGGCGGCTACCTCGATTACGAGGGCAGTCCGTGGATGCTGCTTCCGGGCAAGGCGGCCAGCATCGTTGGCATGGCGGCGCAGGAAATCACCATCACCGGCCTCGAGCACCATGAGCCGGAGACACTGCTTTCCGCTGTTGGCGTGCAGCCCGGCGGTTCGCTGATGGGCTTCGATGCGGTACAGGCGCGCAATATCCTGCAGAATCTCGACTGGGTCGAGACGGCCAAGGTGCAGCGCCTGTTTCCCAACCAGCTTGTCGTCGAGGTGAAGGAGCGCGAGCCCTTCGCCATCTGGCAACGCGGGACAGCCTACTACGTGATCGACAAGTCGGGCGCTGCGATGAGTGGCCTCGAGGCCACGCACATGGTGCGCCTGCCTCTGGTTACAGGCGAGGGCGCAAATGTCGCCGCGGCGGAACTCATTAACCAAGTTGCAGCCTATCCCGACATAATGTTGCAGGTGAAGGCAGCGGCCCGTGTCGGCAGCCGGCGCTGGACCCTCTATCTCGACAACGGCATCACGGTGCAGTTGCCGGAAAGGGACTGGCAGCAGGCAATCGCCATGGCGGACCAGTTGAACAAGACGCAGAACATCCTGGCGCGCGGCATCCGCTCGCTGGACCTGCGCCTTCAAGGCCGGGTGACGGTTGAGGTGGCGGAGTTCGCCGCAACCGACACGAAGGCCGGAGACAAGAAGACGGTGGCCGGAACCAATTGATGCCGGCCGGGCAGGCGTGAGTTCCGAGGGGTTGGCGTAGATGACGGTAGTTCAGTTCCAGGGCAAGGGCACGACGAAGGGAACGGTTGTTCCCAAGGGCGGCCTAGTCGCCGCGCTCGACATTGGTTCCACCAAGATCAGCTGCCTCATCGCCGAAGCCGTTCCCGCCAAGCACCGCACCGCGGACTCCGACGACAAATATACACTCAAGGTTCTCGGTACCGGCTATCAGCTCTCACGTGGCATCCGTGGCGGATCCATCGTCAATATGGACGAGGCCGAGCGCGCCATTCGCCTCACGGTTGATGCGGCCGAGCGGATGGCACAGCGGACCATCAGCGAAATCTACGTGAACGTGTCGGGCGGTCGCCCGCTGTCGCAGCGCTATATCGGTTCGGTTCCCACCCAGATGGGCCAGGTCTCGCAGCGCGACATGGATCGTGCGCTCGATGCGGCCCTCGACCAGGTCGACCCCGGTCGCAGGTCCATCATGCACATCACGCCGCTGCAATATCACCTTGACGATGCGAGCGGAATCAAGCAACCCGTTGGCCTGTTCGGCGACAACCTGGCACTCGACCTGAGCGTCGTCACCGTCGAGGCGCCTCATCTCAAAAACCTGATCATGGCCGTCGAGCGCGCGCACCTGACTGTCGCGGGCTTCGTGATTGCGCCCTATGCCGCGGCCCGCGCCGTGCTGGCGGAGGATGAGAAGTCGCTGGGTGTCACCGTCGTCGACATGGGCGGCTCCACCACGTCATTCGCGGTGTTCCACGAGAACCATCTGGTGATGGCCGACGTGCTGCCGATTGGCGGCCAGCACATCACCAATGACATTGCCCGCGGCCTTTCCACCACCATTGCCCATGCAGAGCGCATGAAGACACTGTGGGGCTCGGCTCTCTCCAGCACTGTCGACGAGCGCGAGATGATCTCGGTGCCGCTGCTGGGCGAGCGTGGCGTGGACACGGTGCAGCAGGTTCCGAAGTCGATGCTCACCGGCATCATCCGCCCGCGCCTCGAGGAGACATTCGAGATGCTGCGGAATCGCCTCGACGGTTCCGGCCTTGGCCATTTCGGCGGCTGCCGCATGGTGATCACCGGCGGTGCCAGTCAATTGAACGGCGTGCAGGAAGTGGCCAGCCAGTGGACCGGACGTCAGGTTCGGATGGGTTTCCCGGCCCATGTGCCGGGCATGCCCGAGAGCGCTCACGCCCCGGCCTTCTCGGTCTGCGCCGGGCTCCTCAACTATGCGCTGAAGCCCGACGCGCACTACGAGCTCCCCAAGCACAAGGCAAAGCAGGTGGAGCGCGCACAGCAGAACTACGTGACCCGCGTCGGTCGCTGGATCGCCGAGAGTTTCTGATCTCCCATCACGTCTTGAAGACCCTAACCGGAGAGTTTTCCGGGGAGACGCGGCTGTCATCATGACGCCAATCAACACTTTAGCTGTTTTAAAGCAAGGCTTTGGACTGTGAAGTGAAGGGTTTTCATGAAAAGTGTGGCAGACTGGCTCACCGGATATGGTGCGGCCACTCATGGCCATGAAGCCGCGATCGCGTGGTCATTGAGGGGAAAGTCGGTCGAGCACCGTTCCGACCTCATGCATGTTCGCCATGATGGCGTGGCAACCGGGAAAGCGTTGTCGTGGGCTGATTTGCACAGGACGCCGTGAGGCCCTATATGCGTGGCCTCAATGTTCGCGCTTGAAATCCTGCTGGTCCTTACCTTGGTGGCCCTGAATGGCGTCCTTGCCATGTCGGAGCTGGCTATCGTCTCCTCCCGCGCCGGGCGGCTCAGGTCCATGCGTGACCGTGGCGTCAAGGGTGCGCGCGCGGCGCTTGCCCTGGCCGAGAACCCGGGTCGCTTTCTCTCCACCGTACAGGTCGGCATCAGCCTCGTCGGCATTCTGGCTGGCGCGTTCTCCGGGGCAGCGTTGGGCGACCGGCTGGCCGTCATGCTGGCGGATCTTGGCATGCCGCAGAAATATGCCGGCCCCGTTGGCTTCACCATCGTCGTCACCATCATCACCTATATTTCGGTCATCATCGGCGAGCTGGTGCCGAAGCAACTGGCGCTGAAGCATCCGGAGGCCATCGCCTGCCGCGTCGCCTATCCCATGGACGTGCTGTCGCGTATCGCAGGGCCTTTCGTCTGGCTGTTGGATGGCTCTGGCAAGGCGCTGATCCGACTGCTGGGCCTCAAGGAGTCAAGCGAGGCTGGCGTCACCGACGAGGAAATCAAGTCGCTGATCGAGGAGGCCGAGTCGGCGGGCGTTATCGAGAGTGGCGAGCGTGACATGATCGCCGGCGTGATGCGTCTGGGCGACCGCCCGGTGCGCGCCCTGATGACGCCGATGACGGACATCGACATGATCGCCATCGACGACGACCTGGCCGATCTGCGCAAGAAGATCGTCGCCACGCCGCACTCGCGCATTCCTGTTCATGGCGAGGACAGGGAGGAGGTGATCGGCATCGTCGTCATCAAGGACGTCGCCGATGCGCTGCTCGAGCGGCGCAAGCTCGAGATCGACAAGCTGGTGCAGAAGGTGCCGGTGATTCCCGAATCAATGCCGGCACTTGAGGCGATGGAACTGTTCCGCGGTTCGTCCATTCACGTGGCCTTTGTGCAGGATGAATATGGTCGCACGCTCGGCCTTGTCACAGCAGCGGACCTGCTGAGCGCCATTGCCGGGAGCCTTGAACCGGTGGGCGAGGGGGATGAACGGGCGGTGCAGCGCGACGATGGCTCATGGTTGCTTCCCGGCGACATGGCCGTCGATGAAATGGCGGAACTCATTGGTTTTGTTCTGCCGCCCAAGCGCCGCTACGAGACGGTAGCGGGCCTCGTGATCGATGCCATCAAGCACCTGCCGGCACTCGGCCAGACCGTGAAGATGGGCAGCTGGCGGTTCGAGGTTGTGGACCTAGACGGGAGGCGGGTGGACAAGGTGCTGGCCAGCCGAGCCCCGGAAACGCACCGCCCGGCCCGCCGGGTCAGCGCAGGCTAAACCGGGCGTTACCCCGGCGGTCCATTGCTGGGCATATTTTGAGACCGGAAAGGCCAATGGTTAGCGCGTATTAACCATTTGTTATGGATTTGGTAAGAAATAGGTAAGTGGGCAAATCAATTCCGGGCGCCACGCAAAATGACCATTAATCTCACCGTTCCGAACCTTTCCGATCTCAAGCCCCGCATCGCCGTTTTCGGCGTCGGAGGTGCCGGCGGCAACGCCGTCAACAACATGATCGAGAGCCGGTTGGAGGGGGTCGAGTTCGTCGTCGCCAACACCGATGCGCAGGCCCTGATGCAGAACGCCGCGCAGCGCCGCATTCAAATGGGTACAGCCCTGACGCAGGGGTTGGGTGCCGGATCTCAGCCGCAGATCGGTGCCGCCGCTGCCGAGGAGGCGTTGCCCGAAATCCTCGACCATCTCGCAGGCGCCCACATGGCCTTCATCACCGCCGGCATGGGCGGTGGCACCGGTACGGGTGCTGCTCCCGTCATCGCGCGGGCGGCGAAAGAGCAGGGAATCCTGACAGTCGGTGTCGTCACCAAGCCGTTCCAGTTTGAGGGCGTCCGTCGCCAGCAGACGGCGGAGCGCGGCATCGAGCAACTTGCCAAGCACGTCGACACACTGATCGTCATTCCCAACCAGAACCTCTTCCGCGTCGCCAACGAGAAGACCACCTTCGCAGCGGCCTTCGCCATGGCTGACCAGGTGCTCTACTCCGGCGTCGCCTCGATCACCGAGCTGATGACCAAGGAAGGCCTCATCAACCTCGACTTCGCTGACGTCCGGGCGATCATGAGTGAGATGGGCCGCGCCATGATGGGCACCGGCGAGGCTTCGGGCGACAAGCGCGCCATCGAGGCAGCCGAAGCCGCCATTTCTAACCCGCTTCTCGATGACGTGTCGATGCGCGGCGCCCGCGGTCTGCTGATCTCCATCACTGGCGGCCCGGACCTGACGCTTTACGAAGTCGACGAAGCGGCCACCCGCATCCGCGAAGAAGTGGATCCTGAGGCCAACATCATCCTGGGTGCCACCTTCGATGAATCGCTGGAAGGCATCATGCGCGTGTCGGTGGTTGCCACCGGTCTCGCTGCCGAAGCGCTCAAGGGCGGCAAGTCCGTCACCGAAGTTGAAGAAGTTCCTGAGAAGCCCTCCGTCTTCGGCTGGAATGGCAAGGGGCAGGCTGTTCCCACGAAGAAGCCGCTTCCGGCCGCCGCTGCGGCGCCCGTGTCTGCTCCCACCGTTGCCCGCGTGGCGGCGCCTGCGCCATTATTGCATCCCGCTGTAGCCCCCGCGCCCATCGCGCGCATCGAGGAAGACCATGCCGTGGTGGCACCGCCGATCCCGGCCGCCGTCATTCCGGAGCGCACACCCGCTCCGTCTGCTGTCCGCGTGCGCATGCCCGCCATCGACGATTTCCCGCCGCAGGTGAAGAAGCAGATCGAGGCTCAGCAAACCCGCATTGAGACCATCGCCAACCATGCCGAGAAGAAGAAGCCCGGCCTGTTCCAGCGCCTGGCCTCGGTCGGTCTCGGCCGCAAGGACGATCCGCCGGCAGCTCCTGCACAGCGTGAGCCGTCGATCGCCATGCAGTCCGCGCCGCAGCGCCCGCCCATGCCGGTTCGCACCCATTCCCCGGCTCCCCAGACGCAGCATCACGAGCAGCACCTCGACGATGACCAGCTGGAGATTCCCGCCTTCCTGCGCCGCCAGGCCAACTGATTGATCTAGCAAGAGAATAGCCTGAGCCCGGCGGGTCACACTTCCGCCGGGTTTGGTGCTTTTAACGCATCATTGCTTGGCGTCCGGCACGCCATCGGTTTATGTGTCGGTTCGCGGGTGCAGGTGGGGTTTTCGGTGCAGGTTTCGAGACGGATTTCGCAGGGCATTGCAGCGGCGGCAGTCGCAGTGCTGCTGTCTGGCTGCGCGACCAGCCTGATGGACGGTATCTGGGGCGATGATTCAAGCTCGTCCGCTGCAGGGTCCTCCTCCGCTGCGCTGGCGCCCAACTTGGGCCAGGCATCGGACAGTGCCGAGGTCGCCAAGCTCTACAATGCAGCGCTCGCCGACCTCAACGACAATTCGCTGAAGTCGGCGCTGAAGCAGTTCGGCGAAGTCGAACGGCAGTACCCCTATTCAAGCTATGCCACGCAGGCCATCCTGATGCAGGCCTATATCGGCTACAAGCTTGGCAAATGGGACGATGCGATCAACGCCGCCAACCGCTACATCACGTTGCATCCCGGCGGCAAGGATGTCGGCTACGCCTATTATCTCGCAGCCGTTTGCAATTACGACCAGATCGCCAACACCAAGCACGACCAGTCATCCACCAAGAAGGCGCTCGACGCGCTTCAGGAAGTCGCCCAGCGCTTCCCCGGCACATCCTATGCTGCGGATGCCGAAAAGAAGGTGCTTGTGGCGCGTGACCACCTCGCCGGCAAGGAGATGGAGGTTGGTCGCTACTACTACCGGCAGGGCGCCTATCTGGCCGGTATCAACCGCTTCAAGACCGTGGTCACCGAATACCGCAACACCAGCCAGACCCCGGAAGCGCTGTACCGCCTGACCGAAGGCTACATGGCGCTGGGCGTGGTTTCCGAGGCCCAGACGGCAGCCGCCGTCCTTGGCACCAACTATCCGCAGTCGACCTGGTACAAGGATGCCTACCAGCTGGTGTCCAATGACGGCGTGATGCCCGAGGCCAACAAGGAATCCTGGATTTCGCGGGCCTTCGACGCGGTGAATCCACTGTAATTCGACTGTCGCGCCGGGCCCCGACTCCGCTATAAATGCGGACCATGCTGACCGCTCTCTCCATTCGTGACATCGTCCTGATCGAGAAGCTCGACATCGCTCTCGACAAGGGGCTGACCGTGCTCACCGGCGAAACCGGTGCCGGCAAGTCCATCCTGCTCGACGCGCTGGGCCTGGCGCTTGGCGCACGCGGCGACAGTTCTCTGGTGCGCACGGGTGCCGAGCGCGGCGTGGTGACGGCCGCCTTCGCCCTGCCGCGCAACCACCCCGCCTTTGCGATCCTGAAGGAGCAGGGGGTGGACGCAGACGGTGAACTGGTCATCCGCCGCATCCAGAATGCCGATGGCCCAAGCCGGGCCGCCATAAACGACCAGCCGGTGAGCCTGAACCTGCTGCGCCAGATTGCCTTGGCGCTGGCCGAGATCCACGGCCAGCATGCCGACCGCGCACTTGTCGACGTCTCAGCCCACCGCCGCCTTCTCGATGCCTTCGGCGGCCATGAAGCGGAGGTGAGTGACGTTGCGGTGCTGTGGGCGAAATCATCCGTGGCCGAGGAGGCTCTGAACGAACATCGCGCGCTGATGGAGCGGGCGGAGGCCGAGCGTGACTATCTCGAACACGCAGCCGAGGAACTCCGCGCGCTGAACCCGATTCCCGGCGAGGAGGCGATGCTCGCCGAAGCTCGCCAGATGATGATGTCCTCCGAGCAATATGCCGAGGCCCTGACTGATGCCGAGGAGGCGCTGGCAGGTGACGGCACATCGGTCGCGCGCCTCAATGCGGCACTGCGCAAGCTCGAACGCCGCCGTGAGAGCGCAGGTGGTCGTCTCGACCATGTGTGCCAGGCGCTCGACCGCGTGCTGACCGAAGTGAGCGAGGCGGAGCGCGCCATTGCAGAGGCGCAACGTGCCTTCGTCTTCGATCCGAAGGAGCTGGAGAAATCCGAGGAGCGGCTTTTTGCGCTGCGAGCCGCGGCGCGCAAGTTCAAGTGTACGGTTGATACGCTCGCTGGTGTGCGTGAGCGCTTCGACGATGAGCTGAAAGCGCTGACCGATGGTGGCGGCCGCCTGCGGAAACTCGAACAGGAATTCAAGGCGGCGCGCGAAGCCTTCGATGCCGCTGCCGAGAAGCTCTCCAACAAGCGTCGCAAGACGGCGAAGGCCCTCGACAAGGCGGTGATGGCTGAACTTCCGCCGTTGAAGCTGGAACGGGCCCGTTTCGAGGCCTCCATCGAAACTGATGCGGGAAGGCCCGGCCCGCAGGGCATCGACCGCATCGAATTCATGGTGGCCGCCAACCCCGGCACGCCGCTGGCGCCACTGATGAAGGTGGCCTCGGGCGGCGAGTTGGCACGCTTCATGTTGGCGCTGAAGGTCATCCTCGCTTCGAAGGGTTCGGCGCCCACGCTGGTCTTCGACGAGATCGACACCGGCGTCGGCGGCGCGGTGGCCGATGCCATTGGCGCGCGGCTTTCGCGGCTGGCCGAGAACCTTCAGGTGCTGGCCGTGACGCATAGCCCGCAGGTCGCCGCGCGCGCCTCGCAACACATGCTGATTTCCAAGATGGAAGAAGTGGCTTCGAAGCGCATGGTCACGCGCGTCCAGCCACTCTCGGACAAGAGCCGTCGAGAAGAGGTGGCGCGCATGCTGTCGGGTGCCAAGGTCACCGAGGCCGCCCGCGCCCAGGCTGACGAGCTGCTGGGGGCCAAGGGATAACCTATGCCGAAGAAGACTCCCACACCCGTCGAGGACCTGACGCTCCTCGAGGCATCCGCCGAATTGGCCGCACTTGCCACCGAGATCACGAAGCACGACCGTGCCTATCACGAGCAGGACGCGCCGCTGATCTCCGATGCTGATTATGACGCACTGCGCCTGCGCAACGAGGCCATCGAGGCGCGGTTTCCTGACCTGATCCGCGAGGATTCTCCTGCGCGCCGCGTGGGTGCCGGTGCTGCGGAGAGGTTCGGCAAGGTGCGACATGCGGTTCCCATGCTGTCGCTCTCCAATGGTTTCTCGGAGGAGGATGCACGAGATTTCGTGGGGCGGATCCGCCGCTTTCTCGACTTGCCCGAGGGAGAGGAGGTGGCGATCACTGCCGAGCCGAAGATCGACGGACTGTCCATCTCGCTTCGCTACGAGAATCGCAAGCTCGTGCAGGCGGCAACCCGCGGCGATGGCTATGAGGGCGAGAACGTCACGGCCAACGTGATGACCATTGCTGATGTTCCGAAGCGACTGCACGCGTCAGCTCCGGAACTGATCGAGATCCGTGGCGAGATCTACATGAGCCACAAGGATTTCGCGGCGCTCAACGAAAGGCAGGCGGCGGCAAACGACAAGGCCTTCGCCAACCCGCGCAACGCCGCTGCAGGCTCGCTGCGGCAGTTGGATGCATCGATCACCGCGTCGCGTGCGCTGAAGTTCTTCGCCTATGCCTGGGGCGAGGCGCCTGAACTTCCGGCCAAGACCCAGATGGGCGTCATTGAGGCCTTCAGGAGCTGGGGCCTGCCGACCAATCCGCTGACGAAGCTCTGTACCTCGGTCGAAGAGCTGCTTGCACAGTATCACCTGATCGAGTCTGAGCGCGCTGATCTCGGTTATGACATTGACGGCGTCGTCTACAAGGTGAACCGCCTTGACTGGCAGCACCGGCTGGGGTTCGTCTCGCGATCCCCGCGCTGGGGCCTTGCCCACAAGTTCTCCGCCGAGAAGGCGATGACGATACTGGAGAAGATCGACATCCAGGTGGGCCGCACCGGCGCGCTTACCCCGGTGGCGCGGCTGAAGCCTGTGACCGTCGGTGGCGTCGTCGTCACCAACGCCACGCTCCACAACGAGGATGAGATCGCACGCAAGGACGTCCGCGAGGGCGATACGGTCACCGTGCAGCGCGCCGGCGACGTGATCCCGCAGATCTTGGGCTTCGTGCCCGAGAAGCGCCCGGCCGATGCCGAGCCCTATCACTTCCCGCAGGAATGCCCCGTCTGCCACTCGCATGCCGTGCGAGAGGAACGCGCGTCCGGCAAGGTTGATGCCGTGCGCCGCTGCACCGGCGGCCTCATCTGTGCCGCGCAACGCGTCGAACGGTTGAAGCACTTCGCTTCCCGCAATGCCTTCGATATCGAGGGGCTGGGCGACAAGATCATCGAGGAATTCTATGCCGACGGGCTCATCGCCTGGCCGCATGACGTGTTCACGCTGGAAGAACGCGACAAGAAGGATCTCAAACGCCTCAAGAACCGAGAAGGCTGGGGTGAGGCGAGCGTTCGCAAGCTATTCGACGCGATCGATGCCCGCCGCACCATCGCCCTTGACCGCTTCATCTTTGCGCTCGGCATTCGCCACGTGGGTGAAACGACAGCCCGCGCGCTGGCCCGCGCCTATGGCACGGCGGACCATTTCCGCGAACAGATGATCGCCGCGGGCTCCATGGAGGGTGATGCCTGGAGCGAACTCAATGCCATCGACGGCATCGGTGAGGTTGTCGCGGAGGCTCTGGTTCAGTTCTTCGGCGAGCCGCACAACAGGGACGTGGTGGACGAATTGCTGAAGCACGTCACCGTTACCGAACTTGAAGCGCGCAGCACAACCTCGCCCGTTGCCGGCAAGACCGTGGTCTTCACCGGCGCGCTGGAGCGCATGACGCGCGAGGAGGCCAAGGCCATGGCGGAGCGGCTGGGCGCCAAGGTAGCAGGCAGCGTGTCCAAAAAGACCGATCTGCTCGTCGCGGGTCCCGGCGCGGGCTCCAAGCTCAAGGATGCCGAAAAACATGGCGTCGAGGTGATCGATGAGAACACCTGGTTCGAGCGGGTGGGCGAATTGTGAGTTCGGCGAAACGTGACTTCCTGACCGGCGCGGCCGAGGTGGCGCCGGTGGTTGTGGCCTACATTCCCATCGGACTGCTGTGGGGCACGCTTGCTGCCGCCAAGGGACTCTCGCCACTTGAGGCGTTGATGATGAGCGTCATCGTCTTCGCCGGCTCTGCCCAGTTCGTGGCGGTGGACATGTGGCGCGATCCCATTCCTGTGCTGTTGCTCACCTTCACCGTGCTGATCGTCAATGTGCGTCACGTGCTGATGTCGGCCTCGCTGTCGCGCCACATCGACGCCATCCCGCGCGCATTGCACCCGATCGTCGCCTATTTCCTGACGGATGAAAGCTGGGCACTGGCCGAGCGCCGCGCGCTGCAGGAGCCGCTGACGCTCGCCTTCTACCTCGGCGTCTCCCTGCCGCTGGCAGCGACATGGTGGATTGCCACCGGCACCGGCGCCATGCTGGGCCGTGCGCTGGGCGATCCTTCTGCAATCGGCCTCGACTTCGCATTCTCGGCGATGTTCATCGCCATACTCATGGGCTTCTGGAAAGGGCCGGGCACGGCGGGCGTTCTGGCGGCGAGTGGTGCAGTGGCGGCCGGCACGCACCTCGCATTCGATGGTCCATGGTACATCGTGGCAGGTGGCCTCGCGGGCGCGCTCTATGCCTATGTCACGTGGCGCGCGGGGGAAGAGCCATGAGCAGCACCGCGCTCCTCGCCATTGTCGGGATGGGTGTTGCGACTTATCTCACCCGTCTCTCGGGCTTCTACCTGCTGCGCGACCTCAACCTCTCCGGCCCGATGAAGGCCGCACTCGATGCGCTGCCACCGGCAGTGCTGATGGCCGTGATCGCACCGGTGATCCTGACCACGGGCTTGGCGGAGTCGATCGCCGCCGCCATCACGGCCGCCGTCGCGTTCTTCCGCCTGCCACTGACGGTGACCATCATCGTCGGGATCGTCAGCGTGGTGGTCCTGCGAGCGGCACTTAACTGACCGCTAAAGCGGCGCGCAGGCCTTCGTCAGCCACACCAGCTTGTCGCCCTCCAGATGGTCACCCACCTCCTTCAGCACCCGCGCGTGATAGGCGTCGAGCCACTGGCATTCTTCCTTTGAGAGCAACGCCACATTGATCAGCCGCCGGTCGATCGGCGCCAGCGTCAGTGTTTCGAAGCCGAGCATGGGACGCTCGCCGCCGGTGACGGGTTTCGCCTCATGCACCATCACGAGGTTCTCGATGCGGATGCCATAGTCGCCCTGCTTGTAAAAGCCCGGCTCGTTGGAGAGGATCATGCCGGGTTCCAAAGGCGTGCGGTCCGACTTGTTGATGCGCGCCGGGCCTTCATGCACCGAGAGATAGGCGCCCACGCCATGACCGGTTCCGTGGTCGAAGTCGAGGCCGGCATTCCACAGGTGCTGGCGCGCGAGTATGTCGAGCTGCGAACCTGTGGTGCCCTTCGGGAAGCGCGCCATGCTGAGGCCGATCATGCCCTTCAGCACGCGGGTGAAGCGGTCCTTCATCTCGGGGCTGGGCGTGCCGACGATGACCGTGCGGGTGATGTCCGTCGTGCCGTCGATATATTGCGCGCCTGAATCGATGAGGAAAATCTCGTTGCGGCCGAGCTTGCGGTTTGACTCCTCCGTCGCGTGGTAGTGCGGGATCGCCGCATGCGGGCCAGAGGCAGGGATGGTCTCGAATGACAAGTCCTTCAATTCGTCGGTTTCGGCGCGGAAGGCCTCGAGCTTCGCCGCCACGTCGAGTTCGGTGAGGTCACCCCTCGGCGCCTCACCCTCCAGCCAGTGGAGGAAGCGGCTCACGGCTACGCCGTCGCGCTTCTGCGCGGCCCGCGCGCCCTCCTGTTCCGTCGCGTTCTTGCGCGCCTTGGGCAGCGACACCGGGTCGGCGCCCGTCACCACAGTGGCCTTGGCCTTCACCAGCAGCTCGCGGATGCGCTCCGGCGTCCAGGCGGGGTCGATCAGCACGCGGGTCCGGGCCTTGCCGAGCGCCTTCAGCGCCGCGCCGATGTCCTTGGGCTCATGCGTGGTGGCGATGGCCCTGAGATGCTGCTTCACCTCCTCGGTAAGCTTCTGCCGCGCAATAAAGACCTGCGCCTTGCCCTTGGCGGGCAGGATCGCATAGGCCGCCACCACCGGCGTGTGCGGCACGTCGAAGCCGCGCAGGTTGAACAGCCACGACACCGAGTCCGGCTGTGTCAGCACCACCGCGTCGACATTCGCGAGACCCGCGCGCAGGTCCTTGATCTTCTCCGCCGCCGTCTTGCCCGCAAACTGCGTGGGCTGGGTAGCGAGTTCAGCGGAAGGACGCGGCGGCTGGTCCTTCCATACCGCGTCAATGGGATTGCTGTCGACGGCCACGAAGCTCGCGCCAACGCTTGCGCAGGCCTCGTGGAAGCGCTTCGCCTGGTCGGCGGTCACGAGCCACGGGTCAAAGCCCAGGCGATCACCCTTCTTCAGGTTCTTGGCTATCCATTGGGCAGGCGGCTCCTCCATCAGGTGGAAGGGTGCAAATATCTTCTCGTCCACTTGCTGACGTACCTGGATCACGTAGCGCCCGTCTACGAAGATCGCCGCCTTCTTCAGCGTCACGATGGCAATGCCGGCACTGCCGCGGAAATTGGTGAGCCAGAGCAACCGCTCGGCATAGGCGGGCACATATTCGCCCTGGAATTCATCGGCACGGGGGACGAAGAAACCTGTGAGCTTCTGCCGCTTCAGTTCGGCGCGTAGCAGGGCGACGCGAGTCTTGTGGGTGTCAGTCATGACCAAAACTTAGCCTGCGTTCCTCGCGTCGTGCAACGCCTACATCCTGAGGCCAATACGGCCTTCGACCTTCGGGGCCACCGTCTTCTGCGCGGTGATGTAAGCCATCACATCGTTTGCCATAAGCCTGCCGTCGCGGGCGCCGAGCAGGGAAGTTCCGGCTTCAAGCGCCGTGTAGCCGTCACCGCCGCCGGCCATGTAGTCGTTGGTGGCGAGCGTGTAGGTGGCCGCGGGGTCAAGGGGTTTGCCGGCGATCATCACGTTGTCGACGCGCTGACCCACGGGCCGCATGAGGTCTGCGGTGAAGCTGAGGCCGGAAACCTGCGGGAAGCGGCCGGCGGCATTGGCAACGTCGCTGACGCCGTTCTCCAGGGCAGCCTTGATCATGTCGCCGGTCACGGTGAGCTTGACGGTGCGGTTGCCGAAGGGAAGCTCGGACAGGATGTCACGCCGCGTGAGCTGCGTGCCTGCCGGATATTGCTTGTTGCCGCGGATTCCACCACCGTTGACGATGGCGATGTCGGCCTGCGTCTGGGCGCGGAGCGCGTCGGCAACGAGGTTGCCAATGGCCGCCTCCTGCGTTCGCAGGATGGCCTTGCGGCTGTCGAGTGGCTCCGAGCTGGTGCCGATGACGACACTGAGGTCTTCATCCAGTTCCTTCTTGTAGGCGTCGATGCGGGCCTGGGTCTCGGGATCGGGTGTCACCTCCGCCGTGTCGATCACCCGGAAGTCTGGCCACCAGGTGACGCTGCGCTTTCCATCCTTCTCGGTGACATCCGCTCTCACGTCGATGGCGGTGACGTAGTTGGCCTCGGTCATTGATTCCGCCAGCACGGTGTGGCCGTCGTAGAGCAGGGCGAGGTCATGGTCGTCACCCGACAGGATGATGTCGAAGACACCGCTTTCGTAGAGCCTGAGATCAAGCTCCCGCTTGGCATGGGCGACGGCGACGATCAGGTCCGCACCTGCAGCCTTCAGCTCCTTTGCCTTGGCCAGCGCGGTCTCGAAGGTGGGGGCGAAGACGAGGTTGTCGCCGGGCCCCGACTTTACCGGACTATCGTCCGCCGTGAGGCCTACGATGCCAACCTTCAGTCCAGCGAAGTCACGGATCTCGGAATCCTTGAAGCCTTGCAGCGGTTGGTCGTTCCGGTCACGCATGTTGGCGGCGAAGAGCGGGAACTTCGCCTCGCTCATCCGTTTGCGGAACACCTGCTCGCCGAAGTCGAATTCATGATTGCCGGGGGTAAAGATGTCGGGGGGCGCCAAGTTGGTGAGGGCGATCGTGTGTTCGCCCTGGTCGAGGCCCGAGAGCAGGGCGAACACACGA
>Ga0194035_1000136_pt1 | contig 43344 bp, 37 predicted proteins | sample JunL2320m_MetaG_FD_148680 | JGI IMG/M metagenome (GOLD analysis project Ga0194035, IMG submission 148680) | Anoxic zone freshwater microbial communities from boreal shield lake in IISD Experimental Lakes Area, Ontario, Canada - Jun2016-L239-20m | ecosystem: Environmental > Aquatic > Freshwater >...
GTCACGTAGGAAGCTCCTCCGGGGAGCATGGCTCCCGCGGTTTCGAACGTGAGGGTCAGATTGTGCTTCTCTCCCTCGTATCTGCCCTCGTAGCGAGCCTTCTTGCCGAACAGGGCGAGACAGCGAGACTGAACCTGCGCCGCGTTCAACCCCGGCGAGGAGACCGGCAGCATGGTGGTTTCGTAACTCCAGCCAATGGCCGAAGCCTGTTGCACCTGCGCCTGGCCCAGGGCCGGGAACAGCATGAGTGCGCCTACGAGAAGGACGCAAAGTCTCTTGACAGTGAACATGAGATCCTCTCCTCTTGGAGCATCTGGAGTCCAGGGAAATCCCGGACAATACCTACTACTATACAGATTTTAGCATTTTTGTCAATATATCGCTGTTGACATCCTTAAGAGTTCAATAAAATCAAAATATTTAGAATATCTGCTATCGTATACCTAACAAGTACTAGTGAAAAAGTTTCTATTACATCTCTTTCTAGCTGCGACGACAGGCTCTGCAATAGGGGCGAGTTTTTTCTACACATACGGATGGATCTTGGTACCAGGCGCATGTGCATTATTTTTATATCTCCTCTCTCGTTCCACTACACGAGAATTATTTTTTCTAGGAACATTGTTTGGGTTTTGTATTGTAGGTTTTTCCTTAAGCTGGGTGTTTACATTGTTTCCTTTTGACCGAATTGGTGTGCACAACCATATAGCCTCCGTTTGTGTTGAATTTGGAATATGGTTTTTCTGCTCGCTCATACTAGCGACCTTTTCCGGTTTTTTTGGTATACAAGTTCGCCCCTACCTAAAAAGCTTTTGGATTCTTTGTATTGCGCCACTTCTGTGGGTAGCGAGCGAACTTGTGCGAGCCGCCCTTTTCTCTCTTGTTATGTGGGGGTCGGGTTCTACATTTGGAGCTGACTTCTCTTTTGGTTTTATCGGCTACACCTTCGCAGGGTCGCCGGGCCTTTTGTGGTTTGCTCGTGCGGGAGGAGTACTTGCCTTAAGCTGGCTAGCAATAACGCTAGGAAGCCTGTTGTATGTAGTGGCTACGCAAAAAACATTGTTTTTTCAAACACGGCTCTACAGCTTTGCGGGTATATATCTATTCATACTTGCTATAGGATTTTTGCTCCCAAGCCCACTAAAAGTCGAAATGGAACCGAGCGTAGTAGTGGCGGACGGGCTCCGCGTTGTACCTATTTCTACGCATCTCGACCCAAGTTTCCACTTAACCGCAGAGCAGCTTCTTGGATATGAGCAAACTATTGCGGACAAAATAAACGTCGCCTTGAAACAGAAACCCGACGTTATTATTCTTCCGGAATATCTCCAATTCCTTAAAAACCAGATGCTGCTTCCCTCAAACTTTCGCACTACATTGATGGAAGGTTTGAAAAAAAATAACACTCTTCTTGTCGACTCTGAAGCAACACCTGGCGGACAAGGAGCTATGTTATTTTTCGACGGAGCGAGCGGTGCTGTCGTTGCCCGCCAAGAAAAACGCTACCTTATGCCCTTTGCTGAATATCAGCCTAAATTACTTATTTCTATCCTTACATTTCTAGGACTTGGGAAAGAGCTCCGAGACATTCTTACAAGTAGAGAATATCTCTCTTCCGACGAACCTTTTTCTTCTCATACTTTTGTATGGAAGTCTGCCAATCTTAGCGTTCTTGCATGTTCAGAAGTTTTTGCTCCCTTTGGATATAAAGAAGCATCTGGCGCAGGAGCTACTGTCCTTATTAACGTTGCGTCACATGGCTGGTTGAATTCCAATCTTTTATTTAGAGAAACATTTGCAATGGCAAAAATTCACGCGGTGTACACAGGCAAACCGTACATCCAAGCAATTAACTACCAACCTTCGTTTGTTCTCTATCCAACGTTTTAAAACTCAGGTGCGGGATACCGGAATCGGACCGGTGCCATCAGTTTGGAAAACTGATGTTCTACCATTAAACTAATCCCGCTTTTTACTTTTTTTTCGACCAGCGAACTTCTACACCTTAAATTGTATACTGTATTGATGCAAGCACTCATTTCGTTCCTAACCCATATTGCCGCAAGTATATTTATCGCCTTCCACGCCTTTTTTGGGGCTGTAGCTACACACCCATTTGCATCTGCTACTTCCCTGCCTGTGGCAACAACTACAAAGTCACAGCTCCCCGTTACACAAAATCTATCTGCGACAGTTGCTACAACTACCCCTTCAATAAAACTTCTTCCTGTAAAAACTTCTAAGGCAAAGGCACTGTCGGTTGCTGGTCAGAAGACCGACGCAGAGACAGTATCTTTACCTACTCCACCGCCTCCTCCCGCCCCCGTAGTGCCTCCAGGTGTTGTAAATAACACAGCACGTGCTGCGCTTGTTAACATCCTCTGTACGACAAAAAATGGCGGCTACCTGCACCCAATTTCGGGCAGCGGGGTTATTGTCAGCGACAGCGGCGTTATCGTAACCAACGCGCACGTCGGCCAATACTTTTTGCTCCGCGACTATATTGTCCCTGGCAATATCGACTGTGTAATACGCACCGGCAGCCCCGCCATGGCGCGATACAACGCGACCTTGCTCTACCTACCACCTGCCTGGATAGACGCGAACGCGAAACAAATAATATCCGACGAGGCCGTCGGCACCGGCGAAAACGACTACGCATTTTTACTTATTACCTCGCGCACCGACCCTGCAGCAACGCTCCCTGCCCGCTTCCCTACCATTCCTGTCACACTCGACGAGCCGCAGCGCGGGGAGCCGGTGTTGTTGGCCGCCTATCCTGCGGGTTTTTTGGAAGGTATCACTATTGAAATGAGTTTGTACGCATCGAGTGCATTTACAACAATTGCAGATATTTTTGCGTTCGACAGCCGCGGCCTGCCCGACGTCGTATCACTTGGCGGCAGCGTTGTTGCGCAAGCAGGCTCATCCGGTGGGGCTGTTGTCCGCACACAAGACGGCGCTTTGCAGGCAATAGTGGCAACAGCAACCCTCGGCGACACCACTGCCACACGCGACCTACGCGGTATAACCCTAAGCCACATTAACCAGAGCCTCGCTACGGCGGGCATGGGCGGCGTTGTTGCACTCCTTTCGGGCAACATGCAACAAAAAGCCGAACACTTCGCCAGCACCGTCGCCCCCATTTTGCGACAAAAACTAGTTAATGCCCTGACGCATTAACGTTTTTTGATTGGAGCAGATGGCGTATCTAGTTCCAAAAGGAACGTTGTCAGTATGGTGTTAAATTTCTCTAAACTTGGGATGTCTACCCATTCATTGTCGCTACCAATACCCTCTCCTATTGGACCAAATTCGATACCAGGACATTTGTATCGTGCAAAATGTCGTGCATCTGACGACCCAAACGCACCTCGCTTGATAATTTTTTTCTTAAGGATTTTTGAACTTACACTTTGAAGCATCTGTATGTATCTATTACTTGCGTCAGTATCAAGTGCCGGCTCGTCCGTAAGTACTTCCATAGAAAATCCTTTCGGTAAAAGCTTTTTTATTTTTTGTAGTACCTTTGTATCTTCCGGGATATATCGAATATCTAAAGAAACGGTGCAGTCGTCAGGGATTTTATTAAGTGACTGGTTATTCGTTTCAATTTTTGCAACATTGACCGTCGTTACCCATTTTTCTTTAGCAGGAACCGGGTACTGCTTTTTTAACGCAGTAAGAAATTCGTGCATCTTCCAAATAGCATTTTCTCCTCGCCATGGGTACGCGCCATGCGCTGTCTTACCGCGAGAGGAGATTTTTAACCATATAATTCCGCGTGCTTTGTAAACAATGTCGAAGTTAGTCGGCTCGCTGGTCAAAACAAAGTCTGCTCTCACACCTTGTTCGACTTGATATTTTGTTCCGTCAAAACCACCGAGTTCCTCGTCTGTAACAAGTTGCAAGCCTAGTGGGTACGAGACTTTATGTGCAATTTCCGCAAACGCATACAACATGCTGGTAAGGTTTGCCTTCATATCCATCACTCCAACGCCATACAACCGTTTACCTTTTACCACCGGGGTATACTGCTCCGGTTTGCCAGGAATAATATCTAAATGCCCGTTGAGCAATACTTTAAACTTCTTTGGCCGTACAGGACCCACATATACCAACGCACTTTTGACACCGTTGCGCTCAAAGCGTTCAATGGTGAAATTAGAAAGTTTGGAAAGAGCAAGATTTAAAATAGTGTCGAGTGCCTCTTTGTTGTCCGGATTAGATGGAATAGACACAAACGCTTGTGCCAAATCTAAAATATCTTCTTTCATGTCTCTATTCATACCATGTTTGCGTATTCGGGTAAAAAAATACCGGACATTGGTAGAAAGAGTTTCCTCTTCTAACCAATGTCCGGTACAAACGATCGAAATGGGTCTTAGGTCACCACTTCGGCCCAGAGGGTCTCTTTGCTGCCGTGATTTCGACCCTTACGCGCTTCCATGGTTTTGTCCGGCATAAGTGACCGGAAACCACCAAGGAAGATGTATCCTTCACCGTTCCAACCGAGGAAGTTCCGGTCGATAGCGATGTAGGAATCCTCTTCGTCGAGCTCATTGACCAACTTGAGAAGAGGTAGTTCGGGTTGCAGGATGTAGGAGCCCCTGCGCTGCCGCTCGCGATTAAGGTTGCCCTCAAATTTGTTCACACCGATGCGGCCGTGGATATGGCCGTAGCAGCCGTACGTTCCCAGTGCAGGCTTTGCGCGCAGAGCCGCTTGCCCTCCGATCACAGCCTCAGGGTCGACACCACACGCTTCGAAGTACTCCTTCGTCGCGCTGCGTTTCAGGAAAGTGACCAGGTCAACGTGGCCTGGAAGCAAGACACCCATACCCATAGCGGGCATGTACATCTTGGTGTCATTCAGCCGATGTCGGGGCTCTGCAGTCGGCGTATCAACATTGAAGGTCAGTGCATCTTGCCGCACCTTGTGCCGAACCTCATTGTTGCCAAGAAGTTCATGCCCCACACGAACCGTGGGATCCCTCAAGACCGCAACAGGGTCGGACGTACGTGCATACAGCGCGTACGCACTTTCCCCGCCGTTTTGCCTAAGATGCCGGGAAAAGCCGTCAGGACTGAACATCGCATCGAACCCCGACATATCGAGCAACTCTTCCTTGGGAAGCTTGTCGTGTAGAGACTTCCCGAATTCCGAGCTACGCATCGACTCGTACTTCTGGTCGGTCACAGCCAGCAGAGCAACTGGCTTGCCGGTGTGTCGCCGAAGAGTGTCCATGAAGTCGGCGAAGCGACTTTCAAAGAAGGAAATTCCTCCCCTGGCAAATTGCCTCCTAAGCAATTGGTACATCGCCAGCGAGTTTTCGATCTCGAAGATTCGTCTCCGTAAGATCTCGACCACCTGTTCCATCGACATACTAGCGGCAAGCGCGAGAAACGCCTCGGGCAAGGCCGGCATGTCGATCTGAACGCCGAAGTTGACCGGCGACCCATTGACGAAGCAGTGTCGATAGTCGGCGTCCGTCTCCTGGTTAGCGGCCACAAGCGGCGCGAACGCCGTATTGTATTCCGCAACCAACACCGCCAAAGCTTGGACGACCGTTCCCGGATAGACCACCCGGTATTCGGGCAAGCTCTTGAACGGCCCCATGTCGGACCGAATGGTGTCATTGACCACCACCGGCCCTAACGAAACGGGCGTCGGCTGCCCAAGGTGGGCATCGAGCACATCGAACGACGGCCCTTGGCCTTCTTTGGCTAATTGTTCCAATTCAGCCATTATCTTCTCTCCTGTTATGCGCCGTAGCGCGTTTGAACGAACTCTAAAATAGTCTCCCAAAAAGAAACAAGGACCCCTTGAGGGGTCCTTGCATCTTTTTTGGTATCTTAGTTGGATTACCGCGCTGCAAGGCCCCCTCGTTTAAGAAGGTAAATCATCCAGACGAAGAGGGCTTGCGAACGTAACTCCATACCCCTACCCTACTGCTACATGTAAAAACGGTCAAGCCTGCCTTGTCAACAAGACAGGCTACCTTTTCCACCGGGCAAAAATGCCGGCAGGCAATGTGCGGCCGGAGTTTGCCTCTTCTATACCCAAATCGCCATATTCTGTTGCCCCACCGTACTTTTTTTCAAATTGCTCCAAGTTGTATGCAAATGCCAATGGCGAATATCCTGCCGCGTAGCCATTTACCAACAAAAACAACGGTTGGTCGGAAAGGAGTTGGCCGCACAGGTCGACAAGCTCGATCAAATTCTCTTCTATCTTCCAAATTTCATTTTTTGGCCCGTGTCCAAACGCCGGCGGGTCCATGATAATGCCGTCATACTTCTTGCCCCGTGCAATTTCGCGGCGGACAAAGAGTAGTGCGTCTTCGGTAATCCAGCGCACGGGAGCATCTTCCAACCCCGACGCCTTTGCATTTTCCCGCGCCCACGCAACTGCTGTCTTTGATGCATCAACATGCGTCACCTGGGCTCCAGCCTTTGCCGCAGCCAGTGTTGCCCCGCCGGTATACCCGAAGAGATTCAAAATGGACACTTCCCTTCCTGCATTTTTTATACATTCAGCGCTCCAGAGCCAATTTTGTTCTTGCTCAGGAAATAGCCCCGTATGTTTAAAACTCGTTGGCTTCAATAAAAAATTCAGGCCGCCAAACTCTATTTTCCACTCCTGCGGCAACACGCCCGTCCACCTTCCCCTAAACACTTCACTAGGTGAAGTGTCGGGCGAACCGCTAGCGGTTTTAGCCCCACCCTCACGCACATAAGCGCCTGCAGCTTTGCTCCACTCGCTTTCCTCTAACTTTTTAGGCCACAGTGCCTGTGGGTCTGGTCTGCGCAACAGGACGTCGCCAAATCGCTCGAGCTTCTCTTCCCCACCCGAGTCGAGTAGTTCATACCCGTCGGACGGTTTTGTTACAAGAGTTAGCCGTTCCATACGATTAATTTTGTCGGGGTACTCAGAATCGAACTGAGCCATCTTGCTCCCAAAGCAAGCGTACTACCGATATACGATACCCCGCTTCCCTACTTATAGAATAATATTCTCGAACAGCTCCACTGTAGCGCGCCTGGACGAAAAATCCAAGTAAACGCAGGCAAGGTCGATTTGCCACTCTACTTCCCCGCCCACCTTCTTTTCCATCATATACGTCTGCAACGCTCTATGCAGCCGCATAACCTTCTTTCTGTGCATATTCTCTTCCGGCCTAACTGTGCCACGTGTAACATCTCCCCCGCCTCCCTTCCCAGGTTCACGTGAAACCTGTCCCGACTCACGGCGGACGGTCTTTACTTCAATAAAATGGAGCTTTTTGTCCTTACGGACAACAATGTCCAATTCGCCCCAGGGTTTGAGGTAATTCCTATCCAACACAACATATCCCCTCTTTTCAAGATATTTCGAGGCTATATCTTCGCCCAAGTCGCCTATTTCCCGCTTTTTAGTCTTTTCCATGATAGCTGCCTGCCCGCCTTTGGCATGGTTTCATGTGAACCAAATAACCTATAAAGTGTCATCTTAGAAACATTATATGCCATTATAAGCCATAAAACCCACTTAAAGACGTGTCTTTAATACACCTGTCCCCATAGTTATCCCCAGAAATTATAGTATAACCTTTTTCTACAACGTATTTTATATTCACAATCTGGCTGTCTTTAATTTTCCGTTATCTAACTATGTAGTAGCAAGAAAAATCTAAAAGTTGTGCTATAGTATTCGACGAAGCGGATATGGTTTAGTGGTAGAACACATCCTTGCCAAGGATGAGACGGGAGTTCGATTCTCCCTATCCGCACTAAGTTTTTGTGCTCCCGCCAGGATTCGAACCTGGAACAGCTGCTTCGAAGGCAGACATGATATCCATTTCACCACGGGAGCTCGTGGTTGCGTGATAGAATCATGCCATGCAACTCCTCGAAGACCAAATACCCGCGGAGGTTTCACGAATAACCGAAACGTTTACCAAGGCCGGCTTTGAGGCTTGGATAGTAGGGGGGTGCGTGCGCGACCTGTTGCTTGGCCGTCCGCCCAAAGACTGGGACATCACAACCAATGCAAACCCGGAAGAAATCCAGGGTTTATTCGAAAACACCTTTTATACCAACGAATTTGGGACTGTCGGCATCGTAAATGACAACGCAACAAACGAAAATGTGAAGATTGTCGAAGCAACGCCGTACCGCCTGGAAGGGAAGTACAGCGATGCTCGTAGGCCTGACAACGTTATTTTTAGCAAACATATCGAAGATGACCTTAAGCGCCGCGACTTTACCATTAATGCTCTAGCGTACAACCCAGGCACAAAACAGCTTCTTGACCTTTATGGCGGCATAAAGGACACGGCTGCAGGCATGGTGCGCGCCGTAGGGGAGCCAGAAGAACGTTTTACCGAAGATGCACTGCGGATTATGCGTGCTATACGTATTTCGGCAGAATTGGGGTTTACTATTGAGGCCGAAACAAAGGCTGCAATGCAAAAATGTGCCGGCCAGTTGGGCAAAATTTCAAAAGAGCGTATCCGCGACGAATTTGTGCGTATTTTAAACTCAGCCAAACCGATGAACTCTATTATTTTGGCTCAAAGTATAGGTATTTTGGGATATATTGCCCCAGACCTGGAAAAGGGGATAGGAGTGGAACAAAACCAAGCCCACAGCTTTGACGTGTTTGAACACAACATACGCGCTCTGCAGCACGCTGCCGACAAGAACTGGAGCTTCGAAGTACGCCTAGCCGCCCTGTTTCACGACATAGGCAAGCCTGCCAGCCGACGCTGGTCGGACGAAAAGCACGACTGGACGTTCCACGGCCACGACGTGGTAGGCGCACGAATAACCAAAAAAGCCCTGGAAGCACTCAAATTTTCACGTGAAACTATAGAAAATGCAGAACGCATGGTCCGCTGGCACATGTTCTTTTCTGACCCCGATAAAATCACGTTATCTGCCGTCAGACGCATCATAACCAACGTAGGTAGGGACAACATCGAAAAGCTCATCGAACTACGCATATGCGACCGTATAGGCACTGGTAGGCCTAAAGAACAGCCCTTCAGGCTCCGCAAATACCAGGCAATGATAGAAGAGGCGCTTCGCGACCCAATTTCGGTCGGCATGCTCGCTATAGACGGCAAACGCATAATGGAAGTAACGGGGGAGAAGGCGGGCCCGCGTATTGGTTGGCTTCTGCATGCACTGCTCGAAGAGGTGTTGGAAGACCCGAAGTTAAATACAAAAGAATATTTAGAAACAAAGATACTAGAGCTGGTGCGACTTTCAGATAAAGACTTACGTGCAATAGGGGATGCAGGAAAAGAGAAAAAAGAGGAATTAGAAGAAGAGAGTATTAAAGAAATTCAGAAGAAATACTTCGTAAATTAAGGCTAAAACTGGGGTTATCCCCAGTTTGTCTTTTATATGTCCTTTACGTTGTCCTTTATAAGGCATACAGTTGTCTTAGAGTTCAATTGAAGGGATTTCTTCCAGCCACACTGCCCTGCGGCTGCAACAAGTCACGTCGAGTGAACACCGGTTCTTTCGATACACAGTCTTGCGCTGCAGCGCACAAATATGTTCCCGTTTCCGGATCAACTTCGCAGTAGTAGCGTTCGTAGATGTTGAGCCGAGTACGTAAACCAGCAATCTTATAAATTTTTGATTTAAAAGGTATTACGTTTCGACCCAATATAGTTTGTTAGTTCTTTTGTTCTAAATAGAAGTTATTCCAGAAGCAGGCACAGAGCCCGCAACCACCTACTCCGGCGTTGCGGGTTTAATTGTACCCAAATTTACTTACTCGAAAGGTTCCAGAGTACTTCAAAAAACCCTTTGTAGCCCTCTGCAACTTTTTTGTTTGTAAAGGTAAAGGCAACAACCGGGTTGCCATAAATCATAAAATTGACCTTGTCGCCATAGATGTCAGTATCTACTTCAGGTGCCGACTGGGGGAGGACGCGATATTCGAAAAAAGGTCGTGTTTGAGCCATTATTTTAAGGTAGTTGGGGTTACCCGACATACTTATGTACCGCAGCCGTATCTTTTTTTCAATACGAATCCGTTCATATTCGTTCAGTTCTCCTCCAAAAATTTCGACATATTTGTCCCCGTTGCCTGCCAAAATATCTATAGAGCTGCCGTCGGGCATACCTTCGAGCAGAGCAAACTCGTGGGCAACAAACGCGGTGTCGCCCTGGAAGACCTCGAAGCTCTGTTCGTGCTTGCCGGCAAACTGCTCTTTTAGCTGGCGCACCACTGCCTGGGCCGAAAGCTTTTTTTCTTCCACAAGCGAAAGGATGCGCTCGGGCGAGCCAGCGCTAAACTTCTTCCGGCCGTTTTGCACCACGTGTTTTGCAAGCCCCAACTCCTCCAACCGTTCAAGTGCCTGGTACACAAACTGCCCGTGCAGCCCGCTGGCGCGGATAAGGTTGCTGGTGCCTGTGTCTTGGCGGGGAAGTAAGGCTAAATAGACCCGCGCTTCCTTGTCGGTGAGCCCTAAAGCCTCCAAATTGCTTAAAAGCTCCTTATTTGCAATATCATCAATATTTTTTGACATCTATACCAAAACTCTAGCATTCACAGTGCTTTATTGTCAATTTTTTATCATCAGTATTTCTTGACATTACTGTTTTATGGTGCTATTATGTATGTAGTTCAGTCAGTACATCGAAAATAACCGCCCCATGGGGCAGAGGGATAAAAATGAAGACCAATTATGGGAATTTTGCTGACCGGTACCAGTTCTACACGAGCGACGACAACCTTAATGACCCAGAGCTGCGGCTTGGCAGAATGCCGGCACTTGCAGCCCTTGGAGATACACAAGGGAAGACTGTGCTCGACTTTGGCTGTGGGCCTGCGACCAACAGCCCGAGGCTTTTGGATGCCGGGGCGCGTGTTATTGGCCTCGATGTTGACCCTATCGTCATCGAGAAGGCGCGTCAGGTTGACCCGCGCAGCGATTATTGGGTTTGGCAGGGGTTGCTCGTCAAGAAACTTGGGTGGATTCCGATAGACTGTATTCTCATGAGCTTCTCGTTCTGTGTCATTCCCGACCGGGAAATACGCTACATTCTGCGCGATATGCGGGCAATACTGCACAAGGGTGGCAAGCTCGTCATTGTTGAACCCAACCAAGAGAAAGCGCACGGTATTCGGTACACAAGCCTGCACTATCACAAAAAGGAAGGGGTCCGAACAGGTGATTTCGTCGACGTGACGCTCGGTTCTGGTGAGAATGCTATCCTCTTAACTGACGATATCTACCGCCGCCACGACGACTATCGCCGACTTTTGGAGGAAGCTGGTTTCACAATCGAAAGAATGGAGGAGCCGTTGCCGCCCAAAGATTGGGGCGAGGGTCGGGAACTGCTCGAGAAATATCCGCCCTTTGTGCTCATCGTGGCTATATAGCCAAAGCGGCCAAAACTATCGAGCCGCTCCACACGTTGGGGCGGCTTTTTCTTTACAAATCCACTTCCAACAACACGGGGCAGTGGTCGGAGCCCATGACGTCGGGGAGGATTGCGGCTTTTTTTACTTTGGGGGCGAGTTTTTTTGATACAAAAAAATAGTCTATGCGCCAGCCGACGTTGCGGATGCGCGAATTAGCAAAATGGCTCCACCAGCTGTAGTGGCCGTTGCCTTTGGTAAAAAGGCGGAAGGTGTCGACAAAACCTGCTGCAACAACACTGTCGATGCCTTCGCGCTCTTCAAGTGTATAGCCGTGGCCGCCTTCGTTGGCTTTGGGGTTGGCAAGGTCGTCGGGGCCATGTGCCACGTTTAAGTCCCCACAAAAAATAACCGGTTTATGTTTTTCCAACTCTTTGCAGTATTCCAAAAACGCCGGGTCCCACTGTGTATGGCGAAGCGACAGGCGCGAAAGGTCGGGCTTAGAGTTAGGCGTATACACAGTCACAACGTAAAACTTTTCAAACTCGGCAGCCAACACACGACCTTCGGCATTTGGGTCGCCATAGTCATCACTATCGAGCTTATATTTTTTTGCAATATCTTCCGGCAAGCCCAGCAACACGGCCAATGGTTTATGCTTCGTAAAAATGGCGGTGCCGCTGTAGCCTTTTTTTACCGCACTGTTCCAATATTCTTCGTAGTCGGGCAGATCGACTTCGCTTTGCGCTTGCCGGGCCTTTGTTTCTTGCAAACACAAAATGTCGGGCTGATATTCTTCAACAAACGGCACAAACAAATTTTTATTATGCACCGCGCGGATGCCGTTTACGTTCCAGGAGATTAGTTTCATACGAATATACTATACTAAATGTATGAGACTTGTGAGCTTACTTTTTATAGTCGACGGCGACCCCGACGCTTCGGTCGGGGCAGGCAAAGTTATGCTCGCCAAAAAGAAGACAAAGTTTGGCATTGGGTACTGGAACGGGTTTGGCGGTGGGGTAGAGGACGGCGAGACAATTGAACAAAGCGCCTGTCGCGAAACAAAAGAAGAGTCGGGGTTAGACGTGCATACAGACGACATACAGAAAGTCGCGCACATTGTCTTTCGCTTTACTGACATCCCTGCATACGACCACGACGTGCATGTATTTATCGCAAATAAATTCTCTGGCGAACCTATTGAAACGCGCGAGATGTCGTTGCCTGCGTGGCATAACTTACAAAACCTCCCCATAAACGACATGTGGCCGTCGGACACGCACTGGGTGCCGCTTGTGTTGCAGCAAGATAAAACAATAGAAGGTACGTGTTATTTTAGCGGTACCGAAAAACCTTTTGTAGTTGAGAAGTTTGAATATACAGAAGTAGAATTTTAATCCCGTAGGTGATTCTGCTGAATGAAAAGAAAAACAGCCACCCGGGTGGTGACTGTGTGGAAATTTAGAATCGCCCGCCGTTTACGTCGACGACGGATCCTGTCATGTACGAAGACGCTGGGGAGAGCAAGAACATAATTGCCTCTGCCACTTCAGAGTCTTTTCCGAGGCGACGCAGAGGTATGGATAGTTCCATTCTCTCCACCCACCGCTCGTCACCCAACGGCTGTTGTTCGGTTGCTATAACCCCCGCGCGCACTATGTTGGCCCGGATGCCTTTTTGTGCGTAGTCCTTGGCGACAGAGCGCGTGAACCCTTCGATACCGTTTGCAGCTGTCACATAGGCCGTGAGATGCTTGCCGCCGCTCACTGCCGCAGACGAAGAAACGCTCACGATAGCCCCGCCGAGAGACTTCGCCATTCTCTTCAAGGCTTCACGTGTGCAGTTGATGGTGCCCATAAGGTTGACGGCCAAAACCCGCGCAAAGGCAACTTCGCCCTGGTCGAGAAACGCTTTTCGGTCACCAGAGATGCCGGCATTATTAACAAGAGCCGTGACTGGCCCCAGTTCTCTGTCGATAGTTTTGAAGAGATCTTCGACCTGCCGTGCGTCGGCAATATCTGCCCGAACCGCAATAGCCCGGACGCCCAGCTTTTGTATATCGTCGAGCACAAGCTGTGCACGACCTGCGTTCAAGGGATTGCGGTAATTGATGCAGACATCGTACCTGCGGTGGGCAGCTGCCGAAGCAGTTGCAGCACCGATACCCCGCGAGCTGCCCGTCACTAACAAAACTTTTTGCATGGGACTCCCCAACGTTGGTGGACTTCTGCGCGTAACACTAATTTTTTACTGCCCACAAGTCAATGTAGACACCCTGGGCAATATCTTCCTTGTGGAGATGTACAAAACCAAGTATAAAAAGAGCGGATAGACCCAGGAGGTACCGATGCCCCACTTCGTAAAACGTCTTCTCGTTGGAATTGCTGTTCTATTTGCGGCTTTCCTTCTCTGGCCGTATTTCGCTCGAACCAACGCCCCGGCCCAAGAAGTGTTCGTTGACCAAGCGCCCCAGGTAGACGCACTGCCTGCTGCGTGGGTGCAAGAGCTGTTCGAGCACGCAACGCTGCGCGAGAGTAAACAAAAGGACGGCGCGTTTCTCAGCGTCTACAAGGTGGCCCCGTGGAGCACCTATTCGAAGAAACACACACTTCTTCGTTTTAACATTCGCCTCGTGGCCGACGACATTGTCTACACCTATACGCATGGCGTGGACTCCGCCAGAGACTCGCTGCTTTCGGTACGGATAGAGCATCCAGGCGCAGGCATTTTTATGCTCATCTACGCCGACCACAAATCCCACAACACAATTAAGGTGGTCAGCGCAGCAGGCAACACGGCACTACCGCTTCCTTTCGACAGAAGAAGTAGGTATAAAAACGAGCACAACGAATGGAAGGGCCGGCTTAACGCTGCACTACTTGCACTTGCAAGGACGGTGAACAAACCGCCACCAAAGGGTACCTGGCAATAGAAGCCGAAGCGCTCCGTAACTGGAGCGCTTTTTCTTTTCGATTCAGCAGAGTCACCTACTGGGTTACTTCGCCATGTTCCAGAGCATGTCGAAGAATTTTTTATAATCTTCCGCAACTGCTTTTGATTTGATGATATAGAGGAGTGCCGGGTTTGCAAAGCTGTAGAATGTCACCGTGTCAAAACGTACGACGGTAGAAGCAACTGTTTTGGGCAAAGTGTCCAGTACGCGATATTCAAAATGAGAAAGCACTTTCTGTGCCCGTTTCATATACGGGACATCCGCTGGAGCAGCGATAAATTTACTCTTGAGGCCTCTACTTTCGGCGATACGAGAATTTTCTTCATATCTCTCTCCAAAAAAGTCCATGAACGCTTCGCAGTTACCGCCAATTATGTATTGCGTAAGGTTTTCAGGCAGGCTCTGAACAAAACGCTCCTCAAAATCAAGAATCTGCCGTGTGCCCCGAAATACTTCAAAGTCCTGTTCAGCACCAATTGCAGAAATGTGCGAAAGCTCGCGAGCAGCATGTTCGGCACTTTCGAGCCGCCGTTTTGCTAGGTGAGTAATGTAATGAGGGGGAAGCGCTTTGTACTGGGTGCGTGCTCCGGAGGGAATTTCTTCAATTAATCCGAGCCCGAGCAGTTTTTGGACAGAATTGTGCACATATTGCCGATGAAGTTCCAACCTTCCGGCAATTTTCGACCCGCCAAACGGCTGCCCACGTTCCAGCAAGAAGATATACACCCGCGCATCATTGTCTGTAAGCCCGAACGGTTCAAGCAGCAATGCCAACTCTGCATTTTTCTCTGTCATATCCATATATGACATATTACTCTTTTCAGTATATAAATCAAGCTTTTTTTGCCTATATTTTTGTCATAGTATATATTGACTAATCGTTAGAAAAAGGGCATAATATGTACGTACATTTACATCGAGGAGGAAAAATGGAAGACTCCGAAAAGCAGAGGCTCGCGGCGGCAATACTCGAGGCATTCATGAGCGCGGGCGCCACCATAGAAGAGCTGGAGGTGTTGGCAAAGCAGAAAAGGCTCGTAACTCATGAGCCCGACCTGTACGTTTTTAGCGGACTCTTGCCGAAAGAGCCCGTAGCCTATCCTCTCCACAAAAATGTGCTTGGTGTTATCCGTGGGGAGATGGTGGTGGGCGAACTCAAGCAATGGGAGGAGCTGCGCGACGAGTGTAAGCAACTCGCAAACCTAAACGAGCACCTTCGGAAGCAAGGGCTTCTGCGCCTCACGGTCGATGAGGTTTTTGCTTGGGAAGAAAAGGACCGCGAGTGGTGTCCGCCAGGGCACATGACCCGGATTCGGAGCCTTCTGACCAAAGCAGAAATCTCGAAGATTGGAACGTTGGTTGTGAAGACTGAAGACGAACTCCAAAAGTTGGGGCTCGGCCAAAAAACTCGAAACACAATTAAGGAGTCTTTGGCCGGCATGGGGCTCCACCTCGGCATGAAACTCGAAGACTAGTAGAGGCCTGGGCGAGGTTTTCGGACCTCGCCCTTTTTCTTTTACTTATTTCCTGCCCGTGCCGTGGAATTTTTTGTGGACTTCGTGCAGGTGTTTGTCTGTCACGTGGGTGTAGACCTGTGTGGTTGCGATGTTCGCATGACCAAGGAGTGCTTGTACGGAACGCAAGTCGGCGCCGTTTTGGAGCAGGTCGGTTGCAAAGGAGTGGCGGATAACGTGCGGCGTAACTTTGCGCGTAATGCCCGCTTTTACCGAATATTTTTTAACGAGACGTTCTACCGAGCGGGGAGTGAGCCGCAGCTCTTTGGCATTTTTTGAACCTTTGCCCATTTGTATAAAGAGCGCCTCGTCGACATCGCCACGTTTGTCTAAATATTCTTTTATCGTGCGCTTGGCGGCAGGGGAGAGAAACACAACACGAATTTTTTCGCCTTTGCCACGGATAGAAAACTCGTCGCGCGTTAAGTCTAGGTCGCGGTTAAGCGAACATAGTTCCGACACACGCAACCCAGTGGAAAAAAATAATTCTAAAATCGCCCGGTCGCGCAACTCTGCAAGTCCCGAACCTTTCGGGCCCGCCATCAAACGCTCCAGCTCATCGGACGTAATAAGATCCAAGTCGCGACTACCAACTTTTGCCAGTTCAATGCGCTCTGGATTCAATGACTCTATATCGCGCTTGCGCAAAAACTTTAAAAACGCACGGAGCGAGATCATGTAGTAGTTTTGTGTTTTGTGCTTCATCGTACCCGCAGTACCTGCTTGGCGGTTAAGATGCAAGCGGAATTCGCGCACGGCGCTTTCGGTCAGCTTAGAAGGGGAGGTTATTTTACTGTGTGCTAAAAAACGCGAAAGGTACCGGTCGTAATTTTCGACCGTTTTAATACTCCGGCCTTTTTCAATTTCTAAATATTCTAAAAACTGAGTTTTGAGATCTTTCAAATCTGCCTTCATCTATACATTGTACCTTGCCTAAACGTCGCACAATAATAGGTGCAATTAAAACGTGCGTGGTAGAATAGAAAATATGAAAGGTACTGAATTTTTAAAGAAAAAATATAACCTGCACAATACTCCAGAGGTCAAAGCCGCTGCCAGTCGAACAGACAAACGTACAGGCGAAAAAGTACCTCAAAAACCAGACGCGCAAATTCAAAACTATTTAGATCGGTTTACCGGCGTACTTGCACGCACAGATCCAAAAAAACGCGAACGCGGGCTCGAAGCCTTTAAAGATGTACTGCATAAAAAACTAGTTATACGAGGAGAGGACGTCCCGGAAAACTATTTTGTACTCCAACAAAGAATTGCTCGCGAGAGGGGCCATGGAACCGTTGCAATTACACCCGCAGAACGGGCACACCATGTCGAAGTTATACGTAGAGATCAAATGCATTCTCTTGACCGATGGGTTACGTATTTGGCTTCAAATGATGCGCAGTACGAAGATTGGTTTAAATATTACATACTCCGCGGAGCTTCGGAGTTGAGCGAATATGATGCAGAAAAGAAAGATTTTGGAAAACGGTCAAAGGGAACCACAAAACCTTTTCCTGAGATTAACTCCGAGGCAGTAACATACATATACGACGCCGTGCTCGCAAACGGCGATAAAAACCCGGGCGAAGTGGTCGCCCCCGTCGACATACAACTTAAAGAAGCGGCTCGGAATGGTGACTTTGCAAAAATATATGCTGCGGCAATTGAAAAAGCTGCGGCTAACTCGGCAGAATTATTTCCTGAAACAAAAGGGGAGTGGGTAAAATTTGATAAGGGTTCTGATCATACTCCACTTGTAAAGTCGCTTCAGAACCGCGGTACAGGGTGGTGCACTGCAGGGTTTGCAACGGCACAAACACAATTACAAGGAGGTGATTTTTATGTCTACTACTCACTCGATACAAAAGGAGAGCCAACTATTCCGCGAGTCGCAATTAGAATGGAGGGCACCCGTATTGCAGAAGTGCGTGGAGTAGCACCACAACAAAACTTGGACCAATACATTACCCCGGTCGTTAAACAGAAACTTCAAGGATTCCCCGATGGGCAGTTGTATGAGAAGAAGGTGGCAGACATGGCAGAACTCACCACCATTGCGAAAAAAGAGCACTCAAAACAACCTCTTACAAAGGAAGAGCTTTCATTTCTCTATGAGAGAAATTCCAAGATAGAAGGGTTCGGACAGAACAGGGACCCTCGTATTGGAGAGATACGGAATAAACGTAATCGGGACACAGATTTAATGACAATATACGGTGTCGACGCTGCACATACCGCGGTGCATGCAGATGAAATACGTGAAGGCATAATACTTTTCACCGGAGATATGTATATCAATAAAGATACTCAATTCCCCGATTCTCTAAAATATGTTGCTGGAGACTTCCAAATAATTTTTGACGCTGCTGACATACCAGAGTCTCTGGCGCTCAAGCTTTTAAAGTTACAGCGCTCAGACATGGTAGTAGCACAACTTGAAAAATTTGAACCGCTTTCTGCTGCGGCAGCTCGGGCACTATGCGAGGCTGGTCATACAAAACAGATAGCTGACAAAGCAGAGAGATTTATAGAACTCGATACTGATACCGCTCTCGCGCTTATCGACAGTTCATTTCAAGGATTTCAAGTAAAAGAAATTATCTCAAAGGTGCCAGAAGCGGACCACGAAAAAATTGCAACACACATGTTGGAGAAAAAATGGTATCAAAGTGTTGTTGGGAATTTAGAAAAATTCTCAAACACGGACAACCAAAAAGTTGCCGACGCGCTCATTGCAGCGGGAGAGGAATGGACTCTCGCAAACTTCCTAAATAAATTTACCAACTTAAACGCAGCTACCGCGAAGAAACTTATCGAGGGCAGCACGGCGCAACAAGCAGAATTTGTAGCAGAAAATCTTGCACATTTTGGCCAACTCGACAAAGAAACGGCCTTCGCGCTTGTAACACACACAGTAGGGGATAGACGTTCTTGGTTTTGTGGAAATGTTCTTGAACATTTAAATAAATTCGAACCACTTGACCACATGGAACTTGCGCGAACAATAACAAAAATCGGCCAAGGTCATTATTTGATCCCATACTTGTTCAAATTAAAAAATGTTGATCACCAAGAAGTTGCAAAGTTGCTTATCGAAGGCGGGGACGCACGCAGCGTTGCCCGCGACTTACATGAATTTGGGGCGGTCAACCAGAAAGAAGTTGCTCGTGAAATTTTAAAAAGCAAAGAGCCGGGCGAACTCGCATATCACTTGGAGAATTTCACCGGCCTCGATGCCCACATAGCTGAAGAACTTCATGACCTTAATGCCGACAGCTACATTCTAAACAATATGAAGAGTTTCGAACCAAAAGAACATGCAAAAATAGCACTCATGCTTATGCGTGATGAGAAAAAAATACGGGACGTCGCATGGCAAATAGACCAATTTGACTCATTAAATACTGAAGCAGCCGAAAAAATTATAGGCGCCGGCTATTCTAGCATCGTGGCAGATAATCTGGGGAAGTTTGGCAACCTTTCCCGTACGGTAGACAGAGAACTTGTGCGGATGGAGGACATGACGCGCGGTATGTATTTCTCTCGCATAGGCAAACGAGTACTAAGAACACTAGGTGCGGAAGTGTCTTTGGGCCTACCCTCTAAACCAAAACAGCCGAGAGAAAGACGTTCTCCGCCAAGAAATAACACCCATATATAGACTTCTCTTGAGAGAGCTTGACAAAAATACAAAACATGTATAAATTTACATCGGCTTGATCTAACACAAAAGACCCTCTACAGAGGTCTTAAACCCCTCCAAGCCAGTTAAGGAGCGTTTCATGAAGAAGCTCTGGAATTGGACGGCCCTCTGGGTCGTCGCCACGCTACTAGCGTACGCGTACGTCGCAATGCTGGTGAGTATCCCGCTGTGGCTGGGTACCAACGACGAAGGAGCTGCAGCCGTTTTGCTGAGTTTCCTTGTCGTAGGCCTGCTCTTTGTGGCCTACCAAGCAATCCTCTGGATTGTCGACAGACGGTCCAAGAAGAACGACCTCGTTTCGCACGGGCCTCTACGGCTTCGAGCGCGTCGGCGGGGAGTTCTTCTCCTCAGAAATCATCGCCACTAGCAGCCCTGTCGTTGTGGTCGACAGGCAACCCCGGCAGTCTTTCTTCCTCACAAGGGAAGCGAGACTGCCGGGTTCGTCATTTCTGGCCTTCTCTGCAGCCTCTTGCAAAAAACACGAGCCTGTGCTACCATATGGGCCATGCTGACTACGAAGAAAAAGGCCAAAATAATCAAAGAAACAGGCATTCATGCAACTGACACCGGCTCTGCCGAGGTGCAAATTGCTGTGTTGAGCGAACGCATTGAAGAACTCGCCAACCATTTGAAAAAACACTTGAAAGACAAGCACTCACGCCGTGGCCTGTTGCAGATGGTTGCAGACCGTCGCACACATTTGAAGTATTTGGAAAACAGCGACAAAAAGCGCCACACCGCTATTGTCAAAAAGTTGGGTTTGAAGAAATAATCTTCTTCATTTTTTTACGCAGTAGGGCACCCGGGCTTCTTTTTTGTTCGTATACAATAGAGTAAGGCATTTTATTTAGTAGGTTCGTATTTTTAAAAGTTAGTTCACCATTTTTATGGCAATCATTAAACACAAAAGCCAGCGCGTCGGCATTTTTATAGACACGCAAAACCTCTACCACAGCGCAAAAAACCTTTACAAAGCTAAAGTTAACTTCGGCAACGTCGTTAAGGAAGCCTTGGCCGGCCGCGTACTTGTACGCGCAGTAGCGTATGTTATCCGCACCGAAAGCGAAGAAGAAAAAAGTTTTTTTGATGCGTTAAACAAACTCGGAATAGAGACAAAAGTAAAAGATATCAAGATATTTGCCGGCGGTGCTAAAAAGGCCGACTGGGACATGGGCATGGCTATCGACGCTATTGCGATGGCCGAAAAGCTCGACACTATTGTCCTGGGTACCGGCGACGGCGACTTTGTCCCGCTGGTGGAATATCTACGTTACGCCCGCGGCTGCCAGGTGGAAGTTATTTCCTTCGGCAAGTCGTCTTCGGGCCAGTTGCGCGAGGTAACCGACGACTTTATCGACATGTGCGACAACCCACGCAATTATCTTATTAACTACAAGGGAGGTGGGGGAGGTCGCGGATTTTCAATCCCTGGCTTTGGCGGAGGAGCCAAACATGCACCTACACCTGTCGAAGACGAAGGAGTCGATGTCGGCCAAGAGGTCTACGACGACAGCGACATAGACGAAGATAAATAAAATTATAAAAAAAGAAAAACGCCGTGGCTCGGGAACCCGAACTGCGGCGTTTTGTTGTTGGCGATCAGAATCAGGCTTCGGCCCAAGGCGGCTCGCCGCCCAGACATTCAGTCCATTGCTCACCACGTCCCGTGTTGACGTAGCATGGGACGTATCGGTCGAAAAGATCGACGAGGAAAAAGAAGCCCCGCACCGGCAACCACAATATCTTGACCATGACGCCTCCGCCTGTAAACGCCGGGGAAATCCCTTCGGCTGACAATCTCACCATAACCATATCTTTGAAGAGGGTAGACGTCAATATAAATAGAAACGCCGTCCCCTTGGTAGAGGACGGCGGTAACGATGTTGATGCAGCTCAGCGTTTCTTCTGTGCTGCCCGGAATTCTTCTTCCGTGGCGTTGGCGAGGATGTCCCGCACCAACCTGCTGTAGACCCACGGCATTACCGCCAAGCGCAGCAGCCTCGGGAGCAGCGATATCAAGATGAACCCACCGAACGCAAGGCTTAGAGCAGCCTTCGCTCGGTCATCCATCACCTCGGCCACCTTCTGGGTCCCCCAGGCAATGCTTTTGGCAAGTGGCTTGGCAAGTGGAGCCAAGAACCCACCCAACTGGCTCACCTGCTGGCGGACGGGCTCGGGAACGGTTAGGTTCCAAAGCAAGTCCAAGAAATAGTGGGTCAGCCAGGCCGAGACCGGCTTGACGACACTCACTACTGCCAGAATGACTTTCGGGCAGTACTGCACCATCATGCCGAATGCCAAGAAGGCAATTGGCAGGAGGGCCCAGTAAAGCACGAGCTTGGTCAGCTCATACTTATAGAGCGGTAGGCGCTTAATTTTCATCTTTTCCCCTTTTTCAAAGGCTTTTGGGGCTAATTCCCCTAGGCTGACTCCTACCTTCTATTATACCGCATATCAACATATTTGTCAAGTAATAGGCGGGAGGGTGTTTTTGGCTTACAGTGTATGCATGAAATCGAAAAAATTTGAAACAACCATAGGCGGGAAGGTACTTTCGGCCGAATTTACCGACCTAGCCGAGCAGGCGAACGGGTCGGTTATTGTCCGTTACGGCAACACGGCACTGTTGGCCACAGCTGTGATGTCGCACCGCACACGTGACGATATCGACTACTTTCCTCTCTCTGTCGAATACGAAGAGCGTTTTTATGCAGCGGGGACTATCGGTGGTAGCCGTTTTGTACGCCGCGAAGGCAGGCCAAGCGAGCAAGCAATACTGACAGGCCGTGTTGTGGACCGCACTATTCGCCCGCTCTTCCCGCACCATATGCGAAATGAGATACAGGTAATAATCACCATGCTCGCGCTCGATGAAGAAGACCCTGCCTCTATTGCCGTGAACGCAGCGTCGCTTGCGCTGGCAACATCGGACATCCCGTGGGGTGGGCCAGTTGCTGCGGTGCGCATTGGGAAAAATGCAACAGGAGATTTTATAGTAAACCCAACATACGCACAGCGTGCAGAGACAGTGCTCGACATTTTGGCATGTGGTAAAGACGGCACAATAAACATGATAGAAGTGGCTGCCAAACAGGCGAGCGAAGACGATGTTGCTGCCGGCTTTGTACGCGCAACAGCCGAGCACGATAAAATTTTAGAATGGCAGAAAAAAATAATTGCAGAAGTCGGCAAAGTAAAACGCGAAGCACCGAAACCGGAAGTTCCTGCGGCGCTCACAGAACTTTTTGAAACAGAATTTAAACAAAAATTAAGTGATGCAGTTTTCTGTGGAGTCCCAAGCAAAGACGCTATCCACGAAGTACAACATGAATGGATGAAGCGTCTCACTACACCGAATGTTCCTTCCGAAAAGTCCTCGGACTCCCTTGCTTCGCACGGCCAGACTTTTCTTCAGGAATATTCGGTTCCATTAGCGATAGCAAAACGTTTCCTTGAAGATAAAGTTGATGAAGAAATCCACCACGGCGCAGTTGAACGTGACATGCGTGCAGACAACCGCAGTTTCACAGAAGTGCGCCCGCTGTTTGCAAAAGCAGGTGGGGTGTCGGACATCTTGCACGGCTCGGGTATTTTTTACCGTGGTGGTACACACGTCTTTTCTGCACTCACACTCGGCGGGCCCGGTGATTCACAGGTTATTGACTCGATGGAAGAGCACGACGTTAAGAAACGTTTCATGCATCATTACAACTTCCCGCCGTACTCGGCAGGGGAGACAGGGCGTGTTGGTGGCATTAACCGCCGAGCAACAGGGCACGGTGCACTTGCAGAAAAAGCGCTCGAAGCAGTGATACCGTCTGTTGAAGAATTTCCCTACACTATCCGCTTAGTGTCGGAATGTTTGGCAAGCAACGGCTCGACGTCGATGGGTTCTGTCTGTGCATCAACTCTTGCACTGATGGACGGCGGCGTGCCGCTGAAGGCACCTGTTGCAGGTATTGCGATGGGGTTGATGCTTTCGATGAATGGCGACGGTCGCTACAAAGTATTGACCGACATCCAAGGTCCCGAAGACGAGTTCGGCGACATGGACTTTAAAGTTGCAGGTACCCGCACTGGTGTGACTGCGATACAGATGGACATTAAACTCGACGGCGTGCCTGTACCTATTTTGGTTGAAGCACTCGCGGGTGCAAAAGCAGCGCGCATGCACATATTAGATGTGATTGAAAAAGAAATTGCCGCACCACGCGCACACATAAACCCGCGCGCACCAGAAATTATTACGATGCACGTACGCCCCGACCAAATTGGTTTGGTCATTGGCGGGGGAGGTAAAACAATAAACGGAATTAAAGATGTTACTGCGGTGAGTGACATCACCATTGAAGACGACGGCTCTATCTTTATCACCGGTAAAAATGGGAGTGCAGAAAAAGCAAAAGGGATGATTGAAGCGCTCGTTAAAGAATATAAGCCAGGCGAAGTGTACGAAGGCGAAGTCACACGTTTGATGGACTTCGGCGCATTCGTACGCATTGGCCCCGGCAAAGACGCCGAAGGGTTGGTGCACGTGTCTGAAATTGCACCGTTCCGAATTGAGAAAATTGCAGGTGTCGTAACTGTTGGAGAGAAAGTACGGGTTATGATTAAAGAGATAGACGAAAAAGGACGCATCAACCTCTCTATAAAAGGAGCTGACCCAGAGTTTGCTGCACGTAAAGGCCTTGCGCCGTCTACACAAAACAATGCCACCAAACAAACAGGACCAACACTCGGGGGCGGGGGAGATCGATCTCAATAAAATCCTCCTACCAAAAAAAGACGGCCCGTCCGTCGACTCGGCGCAGCGCATAAACGCGGGCGCACTTTTGGCGCAAGAACTGGGAGCAACGCTAAGTACGCCGCCGTTGGAGCAAGTTCCGGTTGCGGAGCCGAAGATCGACGCAGAGGAATTTGCTCCAATAGCAACACCAGAAGATACTGGCGTGCGTAATTTACAGACATATCAAGGCGACGTGGAACGTGTCGTGCAAGGAAAGCATGTTTCAGTTGTTTCCATTGCCGCAGCAGAGGCAGAGAGACGCAGCAAGAAGAGCCTCGAAATACACGAACTCATAGAGGCCACCCAGCCAAAACACACACTCCGTACTGTCGTACTTATTGCAGCGAGTGTGTTGTTGGTTATTGCCGCAGGGATACTGGTGCACTACGTGTATGTATTTAACGCACCGCTCCCGGCAGGGTCACCAAATGCTGCACCGTTTATTGCCGTCGACGGCACAACCCTCGTGTCGATGTCTCAAAACACAACACCAAGCGCGGTAATGAACCAGCTCGTACAGGCAAAAAAATCTGTAAACCTCTCTCTTGGGCTGATTGCGCAATTGTATATACAAACTGCTGCCACAAGCAGCGACTCTGCACCGCAGTATGTCGACGCTCCGACACTCCTTTCCGCACTTGCGCCCGACATACCGGGTAACTTACTGCGTGCGGTGCAGCCGGTGTACTTGCTTGGTGTACATTCGTTTGGACTGAACCAGCCGTTTTTGATTATTAAAGTCGACTCATACGAACAAGCGTACGCAGGAATGTTAGCGTGGGAAACAAGCATGAAGGCCGACCTCTCGCCACTGTTTGCGTACACTCCAGCCCCTGGTGTGCGCGCGCAGCAAAGTGCTGGGTCGGCACAATTTTTGCAGACTAACTTTTTTGACGTAATTGTCGAAAACCACAACGCGCGGATACTTACAAGCGCGGACGGGTCGCTTAATTTCCTCTGGACCTTTCTAGACCGACAGACAATTGTTATAACAACCAACGCTGGCACATTGCGTGAAATTATTTCTCGCTTGTTGCAAGCACCTATATTGCCGCTACCAGGAAAATAAAGACTCGTTGCCGTACTTTTTTTAGGCTGGTATGATGCAGGCATGATACACGAAACTACACACTTTAAAAAAGTATTAACCGAGCAGCTCCACACAGTAGAAGAAGAGTTAAAAAACTTGGGGTGGAAGAACGACGCAGGGGAGTGGGACGCTGCAGTAAAAGACATCGACCAAAGCGCCACAGAGTCGGACGAAGTTGCCGACCGTATTGAAGAGTTTGAGGAAAACCAAACAGAAATTGCCGAGATACAGGTGCACTGGAATGACATCAAACGTGCACTCGCAAAAATAGAAGAAGGTACCTACGGCATCTGCGAAATTTGTGGGGAAGCAGTTGAAGAAGACCGCTTGGAAGTAAACCCTTCGGCACGCACCTGCAAAGTGCACATCGACGAAGAAAAAAATCTTTCGTAGAATCTGCTTGGTAAATTAAATATAAAAAATTTAAGCGCCCAGTATTTCTACTGAGCGCTTTTTCGTTCTCCTCCTCTAAGTTTTGATTTTGCGGAGTTTGTACACGGGCACAATTTCGTACCCGAGCTCCTTCAGGGACCGCTCGATCTGGGACTTGGCGCGATGCCACGATCTCCAGTAAATGAGCGCCTCGGAATAACCGGGGCGGTTTTTGGATTTTTCAGTCGAGCAACAAATCCCGCATCTTGCGAACAGGTTTGTTCCTCTCGAGGATGTGCGTGCCCGGATTCTTTTTCATCCTGTCGAAGATCCGCCGACACGCGGAGATGACGCTTTTGCCCCCGCGAGGCACGTTCTTCTTCAATTCTTCGAGAAGCCTTTCGGCTTTCTCTGGATCCTCCCAGCTCCACGCTGCTGCGAGGAAATCAACCGCAATCGCGTACATCTTATCGTCAAGCTTCATGACTTTCTCCCGTGCCTTGTGAGGCGTCTGTTTTAAAAGATCTCTTCTCGATGAACCTTCGAATTTCTTCAAAGACTCAATAGAGAGGGTGAATGTGTAGATTCACCCCAATGCCTTAAGTTCGATAGAGAAGGGCTTTTCTCTATCTATCGAGACGCCACTCTCGAGGTTGTAGCGTTAGATAGTTGTTGGACTTATAACCCCTAATTTAAAAGGATACGCCTTCTGTTGCCAAGCGGGAATCACCCCGCTCCGATCTATGCGACTATGCGGGCAGGCCCGTCACTTCAACCAATCGGCGGTGGAAGGGGAAGAGCTTGCTTTCGCACCTCGGACAGCTAACCAAGCCGGGGAACTCCTTTTTGAAGTTCTCACCGTCAGGGAGACTAACCGAGCCCAGGAACGAGCCGCGGGCATTTTTGATGAACTTCACGTACATCAAGTTGCCATCGTACTCGCTGCTGACGCAACGCAACCAGGTGGTTTCCCTGTTTTCGCACGCATCGTTCATGCATGCAAACAGATACCTAGTTTCCCAGAGACGGCCTTCGCCGCCCGGGATGCGCACGTCATACTGGTAGTCGTAAGACTCGGTAGCGTAGTTGTAACAGTCGCGCATGATGCTCTCCTGTGCCCCTCGGGGCTGATGGTTTGGCAATATTGCCCTTGTTGTGATGATCGTCTACCCAACAGTATAGGTCATTTTGGGCAGATTGTCAATCTTTATGATTTAATTTATAGTTCGTGTGTATATAAAAAGCTTTATTTATCAACATATTTTGGAGATTTAGCTTCGTTTATCAAAATTGTTGACTAAATATGTGTTTTGCCCTATACTAGCTAGGTATGAATTACACCGAAGCACTTGGAACTTTGGGGCTGAGCGAAAAGCAGGCGAGCGTATATTTAGCCTTGGTTGGGCTAGGGGAGTCGTCTGCCTACGCTATTGCCCACAAAGCAGGCCTAAAAACTCCTACTACCTACGTTATTTTGAAGGAGTTAATCGAGTTAAACATCGTCTACACTATCCCTCGGGCCAAAAAGCAGCTGTTTGTTTCCATGGACCCCAAGCAACTCTTTGCTAAAGCACAGACACGCTTTGAAGACGCAAAAAGTTTACTGCCGTCTATACTCGCACTTGTTGCTGTGCCTGGAGTGGCACCAGTAACACGCTCGTTCTCGGGGAAGGCTCAACTGTTGAGTGCATACTTTGAAACACTCGCCGTACCGGACACCACGCTGCGCGGCTGGCTTTCGGAAGGTGCGTGGTCGGAACACGGGCTCGATTTCTTTTTAAACACCTACCGGCCGCAGCGCATCAAACAAAACATCTCCAACCAGTTTATTGTCGGCGACACTGCTGTGATGCGCGACTATGCCCAACACGATGCAGGGGTGCTTAAAGAAACTCGCGTGGACAAAAACTTCGGGCCACAGACCGACCTCCTTATATATGGTGGCAATAAAATAATCATCGCTTCGTTTTATGAAGAAATGGGAGTTATTGTCGAAAGCCAAAAAGTGCACGACTTACTCGCAGGGATATTCGAGGCGCATTGGGCCGCACTCGAGGGCAAATAATTCTGCTATACAATATATGTATGCAGTACGCTCGCGTCTATGGCGCGCAGACCTCGCTCCTTACTCCACATATTGTTTCTATTGAAACTGACCTCTCACGCGGCTTACATTCGTTTACTGTTGTCGGGCTCCCAGACAAAGCGGTGGAGGAAAGTCGCGACCGTGTTGCCGCCGCGATAAAACATTCGGGCTTTGATTCGCCTAAAAGCCGCAACCAAAAAATTGTCATCTCGCTTGCACCGGCCGACCTGCGAAAGGAAGGGCCAATGTTTGACCTACCCATTGCACTGTCCTATTTGCTTGCGGCGGATGATATTCGTTTTGACCCGGAGCACTTGTTGTTTGTGGGCGAACTTTCGCTCGACGGCATGTTGCAACCGGTGCGCGGAATTTTGCCGCTTGTTGCAGAAGCAAAACGAAAAGGGAAGCGCGCCGTATTTGTCCCGAAAGAAAACGAAGAGGAAGCCGCACTTGTGGGCGGCATAGAAATTTACGGAGCCAGAAGTTTAGGAGAAGTTATTGACCATCTAAACGAAAAGAAAAACGCGACCAAAAAAGAAATACCAAAGTTAGTAGCCGCACCGCAAACAAAACTCGAACCGTCTCTAGAAGAAACACAGTTTGCATTTGAAGATATTCGCGGGCAGGAAAGTGCAAAACGTGCGGCGATAATTGCCGCTGCAGGCGGGCACAACTTAGGGCTCTCGGGGCCGCCGGGTACCGGCAAGACAATGCTTGCGCGCGCACTTGCATCTATTCTCCCGCCGCTTTCCTTTGACGAAGTGCTTGAGGTAAACGGCATACATTCTGTTGCGGGAGTATTGCGGAGCGAGCTGCTGACAATGCCGCCGTTCCGTGCGCCGCACCACACCTCGTCGTATGTTTCTATTGTTGGAGGTGGCGCAACACCAAGACCGGGCGAAGCAACGCTCGCACACCGAGGTGTTTTATTTTTGGACGAGTTCCCCGAATTTGAACGCCGCGTCATTGAAGCGCTGCGCCAGCCCTTGGAAGACCGTGTTATTGCTGTTGCACGCGCAAAAGGTACGGCGCTTTTCCCTGCGCGTTTCACACTCGTTGCGGCAATGAACCCGTGCCCCTGCGGCAACTGGGGGCACCCAACTGTTGCGTGCACCTGCAGCCCCGTGACACTCGAGCGCTACCGCAGAAAAATTTCAGGACCCATTGCCGACCGCATCGACCTGTGGATGGTTATGGGCCCAGTCGACCTGCCCGAGCTCGGCAAAAAAACAGTGAGGGGGAGCGAGACAACAGTTGCACGCAAAAAAGTTTTAGATGCACGGGCGATGCAAGCCGAGCGGTTTGCACGTTCGAAAAAAGAAAAAGACGGACAGACATTTACAAAAACAAACAGCGACCTTTCGCCGCGCGAACTAGAAGACCTCGTACCCTTAAGTGAGAAAGTTCGCACTACGCTGGAAAAAGCAGGGCAGCGGCTTTCACTTTCCCCGCGGGCATTTCACCGTGTGATAAAAGTTGCACGCACCGTCGCCGACCTGGACGGCGCGCCAGACATTAACGAGTCGCACGTACTCGAAGCCCTGCAGTACCGCCAGCGGAAGAGTTAGGCTGTCTCAAATAAAAAAGCTCGCAGTGTAGTGCGAGCTTTTTTATTTTTTAAATTTTATTAGTTGCTACTGCCGACGTCCATGTTAGCAAATGGGTTTTCGGCACCGCGGACTTCAAAGTGCAAGTGCGGGCCGGTTGCTTCGCCAGTGGCACCAACTTTGCCAAGTGTGTCACCTTGGTCAACACTGTCACCGGCAGAAACCAACACCTTGCTCATGTGTGCATACAAGGTTTGCGTGCCGTTGCCATGTTGTACGACGACATAACTTCCATACCCACCGTTCCACCCGCCGCCCGCCTGTGCAACAATCACCGTGCCCCCTGCTGCTGCATAAATTGATGTACCTTTTGCCGCGCCAATGTCGACACCGTTCCATCCATGCAAACTTTGCGTGATGCGCCCGCCTGCAGCAGGCCATGTATAGTACCCGTCAACCGCAGGGCCCGAACCACCTAAGAATGCTTGTTTTATTTTGCCTGTAGCAATATTTGAAATAACTTTTGCGTGAGAGTTTACAGGGGCTTTTACTTTTGCCAGCACAGGTGCTGTAGCTTCGCCGCCGGGGATCAAAATAACATCACCAATAGTAAGCGCGTCGCTGACCCCGAGGTCGTTGTACTTTGCAATGCCAGTTGCATTGGAATTATATTTTTTGGCGAGTGACGCAAGAGTTTCGCCTTTAAGCACCGTGTGCTGGATACCCGTTATCGGAAGAATGATAAGTGTGTCACCCGGATGCACAACACCACCTTTGATGTCGTTTGCACCAAGGATGGTGTTTGTACTAACGCCAAACATTTTTGCAATACCCGAAAGGGTGTCGCCTTCGTGCACGGTATAAACACTAATTTGGGGGTTTGTTGGCTTACTTTCAATGTCTGCCGCTGTACCCGACGGGCCTTCCTGTGCGAGCAAAGCAGAGCCGTCCACCAAACTAATGTCTCCGCCGCCCACAGCAGGGTGGGGGTCGAGGTTTACTGCCGGCGCTAGCAGCACCATAGTCTGCGAATTGGAAGAAGAGCCCGCTGCACTGGTTTGTGTGGCGCTTGTTTGCAGTAGGGAAGCAAAGATACTTGCCGACGCAAGCAGTGGTATAGAAAATACAAAAGAGGCTCCTCCTAAAACAAGAGCAAGCACCAGCGATTTTTTTGCCCGCCCCGAGGAATACGCACGTTCCGTCTGGGCAGGGTCTGTATTGTGAAACAAAATAAGCCTATTTTAAGCGCTCGCTTAGCTATTTCTGTGATAAAACGGCTCAACAGAGCCATTTCATATATTCTTCACCCCGTACCTTAACTATAGTAAATGAGCCCGGGTGGTCAACTTGACGAGCGGGGAACTGTGGACAACTATATTTTGGCCCCAAAATAGCCTTATTTCTAGGTGTATATAAGATGAGGGAACAAACCTTGACAAGACCGATACGTATTGAACAATGTTTCAATTATGTAAATAGTATTTTGTGCGCTACTTTGTATAGATGAATGGGGAAAGCGGTTTGAACGATGCCCAAAAAGAGGCAGTGGAGACTACAGAGGGTCCGCTACTTGTCATCGCAGGTGCCGGAGCAGGCAAAACACGAGTTATCGCCCACCGGATTTTAGAAATTGTACAAAAAGGTGTGGCCCCAGAGCAGATTTTGGCTATCACGTTTACCAACAAGGCGGCAACGGAGATGCGCGAGCGGGTGGTTGGCCTTTTGAGGAAGTTTGAGGGGCCTACGCAAAACCCTCTGCGTCGATCTTCGGCTCCGCAGCCGGGTTTTGCTTCGGCCAGCGCACCGTTTGTTTCTACCTTCCATTCGCTTGGTCTGCAGATAATTAAAGAAAATCATGTCTTGCTGGGGTACAAACGCACTCCAACCATATACGACCGCGCAGACTCTATGCGCGAAGTAAAAGCAGCGCTGAAGACACTCGGCAACGAAGAAATTGAACCACGTACAGCACTTGGCATTATTTCCAAACAAAAAGGGCAGGGACGCGAGGCAGCCAGTTTTGCAGAAAAGGCCGAGATGCCCGTCGACCGGGTTGTGGGGCAGGTGTGGCTTGCGTACGACGCAGCACTTAAAAAAGACGGCGCTGTAGACTTTGACGACCTGCTTGTAAAAGCGATGCGCCTGCTGCAAAACAACGAAGAAGTACGCCTTTCCTACCAAAAGCGCTGGCGCTATGTACATATAGACGAATACCAAGACACTAACTCGGTGCAGGCAAAAATGGCCGAGATGCTTGTGGGCCCCGAGAAAAACATTTGTGCCGTGGGCGATATCGACCAAACTATCTACGGCTGGCGCGGTGCAGAAATTGCCAACATACTTTCGTTCGAAAAAAAATATCCCGGGGCAAAAATTATTCTGTTGGAAGAAAACTACCGCTCGACCAAAAATATTTTGGCCGCTGCAAACGAGATAATTGCAAAAAACACCAACCGCCGCGAAAAAAACTTGTACACGAAAAATACTGATGGCGAGCAACTTGGCCTATACCAAGCGTTTGACGAAACTGACGAGGCAGGCTTTATCGTACGAAAAATAAAAGAGCATATACGCGATGGCAGGCAGCCAAGAGACTTTTGTGTGCTGTACCGGGCAAACTTTCAGTCGCGCGCTATTGAAGAACAGCTCTTAAACTCTGGGCTCGAATACCAACTGCTTGGAACAAAATTTTATGAACGCAAAGAAATAAAAGACGTACTTTCGTTTATCAAAGCGGCGATACACGGAACACCGGGGGACTTGGCGCGCATTGCAAACGTGCCACCGCGCGGTATTGGCAAAGTGACGCTGCTTAAAATCTTAAGCGGGCAAGAAGATGCGCTCGGCGGCGCAGTTGGAGACAAAGTAAAAAACTTGCGCTTCCTACTTTCAAAAATACATATAAAAGCAACAGAGATGATACCGTCTGAATTTTTGAAATTTGTCATTGTCGAGTCGGGGTTAGAGCGTATGTTCCGCGAAGATAAAATAGAAGGGCCAGAGCGCCTAGAAAACTTGCGCGAACTTGTGTCGCTCGCGGTACGTTACGACGCGTTTGGCCCGGGAGAGGGGTTGGACCAACTACTTGAAAACGCAGCGTTGCAGAGCGACCAAGACGAGCTGAAAGAAAACGCAAACGCCGTGCGACTTATGACCGTGCATGCATCAAAAGGTCTTGAATTCCCGTTTGTGTTTATCACCGGACTTGAAGAAGGGCTCTTTCCATACGAGCGTATGGGCGAAGAAAACTCCGACAAAGAAGAAGAGCGCCGTTTGATGTACGTGGCCATTACGCGTGCCGAGAAAAAATTATTTCTCACCTTTGCGTCGTACCGAACAGTCTTTGGTTCTAAAAACGCAACCATCCCGTCGCAATTTCTCTCTGACATATCAAACCACCTGGTCAGTTGGGAAACCCCCGAGCGTATTGGAAGAACAATATATTTGGATTAGCGGTATGCAAAAAATAGTAAAGAAAAAATCCCTCGGGCAACATTTTTTAAATGCACCAACATACTTGCGTGCCATGGCCGATGCGGCGGACATACAAAAAGGGGAGTGTGTGCTAGAAATTGGACCCGGGGAAGGAGCCCTTACAAGAGAGCTGCTTGCGCGCGGAGCAAAAGTAGTTGCTGTTGAAAAAGACCATCGCTTAATTTCAGTACTAGAAGAAACATTTGCAGATGAAATACAAAATAAAAAACTTTTTGTGCACGAAGGCGATGCACTCGAGGTTGATGTAGAAAAAATAATAGGGAAGAAAAATTTTAAACTTGTCGCCAATATCCCGTACTACATAACAGGTGCACTGCTGAGAAAATTTTTGTCTGAAGAAAAAACACAGCCAAGCACTCTTGTATTTTTAGTACAAAAAGAAGTCGCAGAGCGCGTCGCAAAAAGCGCAAAAGAAAGTATTCTCTCACTTTCAGTCAAAATATACGGCAATGTGAAGTATATAAAGACTGTGCCGCGCGGCGCATTTTCTCCACCACCCGACGTAGACTCTGCAATTTTGGCAGTAACAAACATCTCGCGGAGTAATTTTAGGGACGCAGCACATGAGAAAAAGTTTTTTACTATATTAAAGAGTGGCTTTGCACAAAAACGTAAAATGTTGAAGAAAAATATTACAGGAATTTTTGGAAACGGAACTGAAGCTGCTATGCAGAATGCAGGCATCGCAGAAAACGCTCGTGCAGAAGATGTACCACTAGAGAAGTGGTTGGCACTCTCGGGGCACTAAACGTATATCAAAGTACTAGCGGTGGGCTGGGTAGCCAACTCTGGTTTGCCCATTGCATACGCTGGCCGGGGAGAGGAGGCCACACAAAAGGAGGAATGGGCGAAACACAACTAAAAGGAACGGGCGTTGGAACTGACCCTGGAATACAACACCAGAAGGGGATGTCCGCGATACCCGCAATTTCTTGCAGTGGAGCGTACGGAGGAGGAATGTCGAGCGAGGGGGGAAGAGGAGGGGGACCTCCGCGTAGTGTTGCTATCGTCCAAACATACACAGGTATTTTGGTAAATGGGGCCGGAACTATAACAACCCACATAGACGGACCTAAGAGGCTAAGACAGGGAAAGACAAATTCAATTCTGCCGCCGAATGAAAGCCCAGCTTGAGCCTGCGCAGAAGCAGAAAAAGGCGCGAGCAATGTTGCGGCGAGGACAATACCGACTGTAAAGCGTGCCATACCTGTCATATATATAGAGAGTATACTCCAAAAACAATTGTATACTTACAGGTGCAATGAGGGCACCAACGTATCTCCCGAGTAGTCAATTTTCCGTTATTGTAGGGTCATTATTACTGTCGGTTGGTCTTGTATTCGCAGCAAACGCGTTTACCACACATGCTCCAGCACCCGCTGTGACGGTTGCACAGACAACAGATACAAGTAGTACAAACCCAGACTGGAAAGCATCACTCGACACCGTGCAGGCAGAGTCGGGAACCAACCTCCCAACCCCAGCCGACCAAAATGATGTCAACAACCTTTTACAAGCGGCGCAAAGCTCAAATATTACCGACCGCCTTTCACGTACCTTGCTTGTTAACTTAAGTAATGCAAAAACCCAAGGGTTAGGCGACGACATCCCAACACAAAACGAACTTATTACTGGCGCACTTGCCCAAATTGGAACAGCGCAGCCTACAAAACAATATACTGACGCTGACATTAAGGTTACCGACAACTCATCCAGGAGTTTGCACGACTATGGCAATGCGTTAATGAGTGTTTTTAAGAAAAATGCAAATGGAGAATTCCTTAAAACACTGTCTATTGTCGACAATGTCACTGCAACCAACGATCCAAGCGAGTTTAAAGAATTCCCGGCGCTGCAAAAAAAGTATGAGGTGTTTATACAGGGAATGCTTGCTATAGTCGTACCAAAAACACTCCTTCCATTCCACTTAGGACTCTTAAATGACTTTGCAAAAATGATCGCAACATATGGAGACATGCAAACTGTGTTGTCGGACCCACTGCGTGGACTTTCAGGTATCCAACAATACAACTCACTTGCGCAAGATGGCGGCAAAATGTTTATAAATATCGCGCAGGCACTAGAGAAAAACGGTATACTTTTTACTAAGGACGAGTCGGGTGCTTCGTGGGCTTTGTTTGGAACCCCACATTAAATACTGCGGGAAGAAACTACATGCGAAAAGTAATTTATATCATCCTCACCGCACTCGCAGTACTGGCGCTTGTGCTTCTTGCATGGTGGTGGTTTTTCCGTCATGCACCGCCCGGAGTACCCACAAACGGGACATTTGGTACTGCAGCAAATTCAACCGGAGGAAATAGCACCGGCACTACAGGTGCAAACAATACAGGAACTACGCTTCCTCAAAACGGGGGTACCGAAACACAAACTAACGTACAACTTGGGAACGTTGGCGCTTCGACCGGAGGCACTGGGGGCCCGGGCGGTATAAATTCAACCACAACACCCGGCCGGCCGGCCGCAGTAGCACAAGGGCAAATAGGCGTGCCTGGTGTTATTTGGCTTTCAGGTGTCTCCCCGGGGACAGCGACCCCCACAAACAATGGCTTTCCCGGCACTGTTTTTAACCCTATAGGTATAAACGATATTCTTGACTCAAACCCAACGGGTAGTAGTGGAGTTATCCCCGACATTGGCATCAGTGGTAACGGGCAGCAAGGGGCTGGAGGTGGCGGGGGACTTGGCCTTGCTGGGACTGCAGCCATAGCAGTTGGGGCAGGCGCGCTTGTCTGCGGCGCATCGACAGGTATTAGCCTTGCGATGCAAGCACTCGGTCTTGCAACTGGCGAGGCGTCGGCTGTGGCTCACCAAACTCCAGGTATGACGCTAGCATTGGGTCTTTTACCATTGAGCGTTATGGAAGTAAACCTTGGTCAGGTGATTGCAACCATAGGTGGAAGCACCGCTCTTGGGGGAACAACTGGGGCAAATGTAGGAGCAGAGAATGGATCTTTTTCTGTTAACACATTTCTTGGTTGTATTGCCCGCACTATTGCAAAAATAGCGATTCAACAAATAACCAACAGCGTTGTTAACTGGATCAACTCCGGGTTTAAAGGCTCACCTTCTTTCGTACAAGACCCAAGCAAATTCTTTACTAACGTTGCCGACAGTGCAGCCGGTACATTTATACAAAGCAGTGCACTTTCCTTTTTGTGCAGTCCATTCCAGCTGCAAATTAAAATCGCCATAGCCGCGAGTTACGCCCAACGTAACGCCAATTCCTGTACCCTGACAGGCATCATAAAAAATATAAATAACTTTATGAACGGCAATTTCCTTTCCGGCAACTGGGCAGGGATGATTTCCTTTACTACCATGCCAACCAACAACCCCTACGGCGCATTTATGTTTGCGTCTGTCAGCCTCAATGCGGCAACCTCACAGGCAAAAGGCCAAACACAGACAAACCTATTGCAAGCTGGAGGCTTCTTGGACTTTAAAGAAGAAGTCAACTGTAAAGATGTAGGCACCACTGCTCCTCCAACTTCACCAGGTAAATCTGTTAAACCAATAGAGGGACCTGGAGGCACCCACTACAGAGTCTGCAACCTTAGAACAACAACGCCCGGCAAGATAATCGAGACTTCTCTGTCAAAAACCTTAGATGGTTCGCTCGACGGGCTTAACTTGGCAAAAAGCTTTGACGAAATCCTCGGTGCACTCATTACCCAACTCCTTACACGTACACTGCAGTCGGGCCTTTCAAACTTGAGCGGTGCAGGCGGCTACAGCAGCAACTTCTACAGCCCCGACCAGCTGCAGGCACAAAACCTTGGGCAAACACTCCTCTCACAAATGCAGGGCGACGTGGCATATATCCAGCAATATGCGTCCATACAGCAAGGGAGCATTAGCGATATTGAAAATACACAGCAGCAGCTGCATAACCTTGTTGACTGCTGGCGCAATGTTGCAAGTACATCACCAAAATTTGGACAGGCACAGTCAAACGCCGCACAAGCGTCGAGCACCATTGATGCGCTGAACGTTACAATTAACGCTTACAACGACCGCATAACCGCAGCAAACAATAGTATTATTGTTATGCAACAACTCCAGAGCCAGGCACTTTCGGCAGGCTCCACAGCAGACGTAAATTCAGTAACGGCTACATACAACACCACGCGGAATTCTGGCAAAATCCCTACACAAAACGACGTAGTTAACGCGCAGCAAAACCGCACCACACTCCAAAGCCAGATGAACGCCCTCAACCAGCAAACTGCCGTAAAGCTCCAACAATGTAATGCTTTTTAAATTTCTACATTCATCAAAAATGCAAAAGGTGCTCCGCTGTGCCGTAGCATTTTTTTTGCTTGTGGTTGTGTTTTCCCCTGCATTAGCTGTGCTTGGAACACCCACAACAGTGCATGCGCAACAAGGACAAGGAGCAGATCCTAATGCAAAGTTTTGTGACACAACCAGCACTTGTCTTACATCCGTGGTTTACCTGTTTACTGTGTATTGGACAAGTGGGCTTGTCTACGTTGGAAGCTACGTCTTTAACTTTGGGCTGCAACTTGGCCTTAACAGCAGCTCGTATGCGCTCGACTTCCTTTCCCAAGGCTGGGCAGTGGTGCGCGACATCGCTAATTTAGCCTTTGTTTTTATTCTTATTTACATTGCCTACACTATTATTGTCCAAGCAGAAACATCTGGAACGATGAAGACCTTGGCAATGGTTATTGTTATGGCGCTGCTTATCAACTTTAGCTTTTTCCTAACACGCATTGTCATAGATACAGGCAATATCTTAGCAATACAGTTTTACAATGCCATAGACGTTCGAGACCCTCAAAACCCGCGGTTAGCGGCAACTATTGCGTCACCTCTTGGAGGAAATAACAACCCGGTGATAAAAGATATGAGCGCCGGCATTATGAATGCGGTACAAATACAAAATCTCCTCGGTACGGAATCATTTAAGAATTTTACTGACCAAGCTCAAAACTTTAGTGGTTTTCTTGCAAACGTTGGTTTACAGATACTTCTCTACACTACTGTGGCTATATTTTTTGCCCTTATTGCTTTTATCTTTTTTTCCGTCGGAATTAATTTCCTTATACGTATCGTAACTCTCTGGTTTGTTATTATTTTTGCTCCTCTTGCGTTTGCAGCACGTTCATTGCCGCAAGTTAAATACGCAAAGAAATACTACGACCTGTGGCAACAGCACTTAGTCGAGTCGGCATTTTACCCGGCGATATTTCTGTTTATGTTTTTTATAATCACCTTGTTCCTTAAGGAGCTTGCTGGATCGACAGGTCTTATCCCAGAAGTATTTAAGGCTGCACAAGGCACGCGAGGATACCAGGCTCTTTTCATAATAATGGGCAATGTAGGTATACGGGTAGGCCTCCTTATAGTTATGATGTTCTATGCGCTGAAATTTTCTGACTCCTTTAGCAGCCAGGGTAGCGCTGCCGTAAAAAATATCGGCGGTTGGGCAGGAAGCAAGGCAGCACAAATTGGTGCAGGCACCTCTGCCTGGGCAGCGCGTAATACCGCAGGACGTGCCGCAAATGCGCTGTCACGCACTAATGCGGTTCAAAACTTTGCAGCAAACTATGCAATTGGTCGTGGCGTTAAGAATACACTTACAGGAATCGCGGGCTCGAGCATGGATATTCGAGGTGTTTCTGGCCTTAAATCTGTCTTGGGCAAGGTGAACATCGACGCAGGGAAGGCTGGTGGCAAAGGTGGCTTTGCAAAGAAGGAGGCCGACCGTGCAAAACGTATAGAAGCTGACGCAAAAGACCTGAAGGGCGATGCCGTCGACATAGACAAGGCACAGAAAAAACATGAGGCTGACTATGACAGAGCTCATAACAAATCTGGAGCCTATAAAGAAAACCTGAGTGAACTTAAAGGTATTAAAAATCTAGCAGAAGCTCTTGCTAAAACTGGAGCAACTAAAGAAGAAAGAGACGAGAATAAGAAAATAGCAAAAGAGACTGGAGAAAAAATAAAGAAGGAGGAAGAATTTGGTAAAAAGAAAATTGAAACTTTAAACACAGAACGTCTTAATGCTCTTGCTAATAGATTGGGGGAGAAAAATTGGCAAAACTTGGGCACCATACCATTAGTGCGAGATACGCCTATCTTAAATCGAGCATTCGGGCCGTCGCGTGGCAGTATAGAAGGAGCATTGAAGGTGGGTGGAATGACTCGAGGGAAAAACCCAACAGAGACTTTGAGGGACGCTCTCCAAGGGGCTGGGATAGTAGCTCCTGCGCCGGCTCCAGTTCCTCCACCCGCTCGAGCACCTCTAACCAAAACCGCTATTCTAAAAGATGCACAAAGGCCAGGAGGCCTTGGGACAGCAGCAAATACTGAAATAACAGATAGCCCAATCTTTAGAGAAATAGCATCAAGATTGCGAGAAACAAACAGACTTGAAAAAGCTCAACTCACTGAAGAACAGGAGCAAACCAGGCTAGCAAGAGAAGGGAAAAAGGCTCTCTCTTCAATACAAACTCAAAAATCTAGAGAGTCTACCCCTCAACAAGTTGTTGTAGAGCAGCAAAAGAATCCCACCAGGCAACGTACTCCGGTCGATAAAGGCCGAGTTGGAGCAGGATTCATCACCGACTCAAGAGGCCTGGCACCTACACGAAATGACAAATCTCAAATTACTAGGGGCGATATGCTCGCAATACGGAATACTCTCGAGAGAATACGTCGAAATACGGAGACAAAACCGGAAACACCTTCCTCAACAGCAGCACCAACACCTACGATAGAAATACCTAAAGATACTCCAAAGAAATAATTATTAGTAAGATACGTACTTATGGAAGAAAAAACAATACAGGAAAAAATTAAAGAGAGGTTGGCAGAGCTACCGCAAGATGTGCAAGACGCGGTACTTTCAGCAGACATGGGCACACACATCCACTCTATTGGGCAAAAGCACGGCCTCCACATAGACCAAATAGGGAAGCTGGAGGATGAAACAATGCTTGTAATGCTTGGTTTTTTTGACGCAGATACATTTAACCAACAAATACAAGACCAACTTGCAATACCAGCCGAAGATGCTGCCGCAATAGCAGGGGAGGTGAGCGACACTGTCTTTGCACCTATACGTGAGTCGTTAAAAAACTTTGTAACTAACAAGGCCACCCCAGAAAAAGTAGAACAAAATTCGGCCTTGCCTGCAGTACAAATAGCCCCACTTCCTGCTGTCACAGCACTTTCAGCTCCAGCGGTCGCTTCTGTACCTGCAATTTCTATGCCGGTAGCTGAAAAAATGCTTACAGAAAAAACAGTAGTGGTAGCTCCAACTATGCCAGCACCTGCCCTAGTGCAAAATACCCCTGCCCAGCCAACAACACCGCGGCCCATATACAAAACTGACCCCTACCGCGAGCCAATTGAGTAAAGCCCTATACAAAACTGATATATACTAATGAGGAATGCGCTATCAAGTTCCTCAATTTATCGAAGTTGAAGATAAAATATTCGGCCCCCTTACGCTGAAGCAGTTTATCTATTTGGCCGGTGGGGCAGGCTTGTGTCTTATATTTTTTAGCTTGTTGCCGCTCTACATAACTATTACTCTTTCACTGCCAGTCGCTGGTTTTTCCTTTGCGCTTGCGTTTTATGAAGTTAACGGCCGCCCGTTTTTAAACTCTATTGAACATGCCTTTGGGTATTTTGTCGGCAGCAAACTCTATTTGTGGAAGCAACGTTTGCCTTCCGCTGGGGAAGGACAGGTTGTAACGCCAGCAAGCGCTCCTTCTACAACAATTACCGTACCCAAACTTTCTGACAGTCGCCTTAAAGACCTTGCGTGGTCGCTAAATATTAAGGAACGCGCCGCCCTTACCGATATAAAGAACATCTAATATGGCTGACAACGCGACAAAAGCACAGGCAACACAGGAATTTGTACCCATACAAGAGGTACGTGGCGGTATTATTATTTTAAAAGACGGCTCTATGCGGTCGATGCTTATGGCGTCGTCTATTAACCTGGCCCTAAAGTCGCAAGACGAGCAGGCGGCGATAATTGGGCAATTTCAAAACTTCCTTAACTCACTCGAGTTTAGTGCACAATTTTTTATCCAGTCGCGAGACTTAGACATCCGCCCCTACATTGGGTTGTTGGAAGCTCGTTACACCGCCGAGCTAGACGATTTGATGAAAATACAAATAAAAGAATACATTGCCTTCATTAAAGACTTTACCGCACGCTCCAACATCATGACAAAAAACTTTTTTATCGTGGTGCCGTACGACCCCGCACTTGTTGCCCGCGGCAGCGGTGTTACAGGAATTGTAAATGCGCTGATACCTTCAAAAAGTACCGGCGGGGGAGGAGTACTTACCGACGAGCAGTTTGAAGAGTACCGCGTACAGCTTGAGCAACGCGTATCGGTTATAGAACAAGGTTTAATACGCACCGGTGTGCGTGTGGTGGGCTTGGGGACAGAAGAAATTATCGAACTGTTTTACAAACTCTTTAACCCGGGCGAACTTGAAAAACCGCTGCAAGTAACACAAGTTGCAAAGTGATACTATAAAGAAGCTTCGTACACCTTTTTATGGCACTCCTTGATTTTCTAAAACCAAAAACTGACGACGGTGGGCGCACCTCGTCTTTGGCGCCTATTATGCCCGAGCAGATTTACAAGCAAGGAGTGCTTGAACTGCAGGATGTTATCGCACCTTCAGCTTTAAAGATTACCCCGCGCGAAATTAACTTGGGCGACAAAATTGCACGTACGTTTTTTGTCATGTCGTACCCGCGCACACTAACAGACTCGTGGTTTGCACCCATAATTAACCTCGACCGCGTGCTGGACATCTCAATTTTTGTGCACCCTATAGACTCGGCAGAGATTTTGAAAAAGTTCCAAAAAAAGGTAGCCGAGGTACAGAGCCAAATTATGTCGCGGGAAGAAAAAGGCTTGGTGCGTGACCCAATTTTGGACACTGCCTACCGCGACTTGGAGGATCTGCGCGACCAACTGCAACAAGCAGAGGAAAAGATATTTGACGTTGGCGTATACATTACCGTGTACGGCAAAACGATTGAAGAACTCGACAAAACCGAGTCGGAAATAAAGTCTATGCTCGAGTCGCGCTTAATTTATGTAAAACCAGCACTCTTCCAACAAGAACAAGGGTTTAAAAGCACACTCCCTATTGGCCGGGACGAGTTGCAGGTAAATTCAAAACTTAATTCGTCGCCACTCTCTTCTATTTTCCCGTTTGTGTCGTTTGACCTTACCTCTGACAAGGGTATTTTGTACGGGGTTAACCGCCACAACGCGTCCCTTGTGCTGTTTGACCGATTTTCGTTGGAGAACTATAACTCCGTTATTTTTGCAAAGTCAGGTTCGGGTAAGAGCTACGCTACCAAACTCGAGATTTTGCGCACACTTATGTTCGACACCGAAGTTATCGTCATAGACCCCGAGCGTGAATACGAATTTTTGAGCCAGACAGTGGGTGGGCGGTACTTTAACATCTCCCTTTCGTCCGAACACCACATTAACCCGTTTGACCTGCCAATACCGCGCGAAGACGAAAACCCGGCAGACATTTTGCGTTCCAACATTGTTGCGTTGGTCGGCCTCTTCCGCATTATGTTGGGAGGCCTTTCGCCAGAGGAAGACGCAATAATCGACAAAGCAATTACTGAAACATACGCGCTTAAAGACATCACTATAGACTCCAACTTTGCGGAAATTGAGCCACCACTCCTTTCCGACTTCGAAACAGTGCTTGCCGGTATGGACGGAAGCGAGTCATTGGGGCAACGCCTTTCAAAATATACCAAGGGTACGTGGTCGGGTTTTATCAACCAGCCGACTAACGTCGACATCAACAAAAAATTTGTTGTGTTTTCTGTCCGCGACATGGAAGACGACCTAAAACCCGTCGCTATGTACCTTATTACCCACTATATATGGAACACGGTACGTAAAAACCTTAAAAAACGCTTGCTCGTGATAGACGAGGCGTGGTGGATGATGAAGTCCGAAGACACCGCCTCGTTCTTGTACAGCATGGCAAAGCGCGGCCGTAAATATTACTTGGGGTTGGCAACCATTACCCAAGACGTGGACGACTTTTTAAAGTCGCCGTACGGGCTGCCTATGATTACCAACTCGTCCATACAGTTGCTTTTGAAGCAGTCGCCAACAACGATAGACAACCTGCAAAAAACCTTTAACTTGTCCGACGAAGAAAAGTACTTGTTGCTCGAGTCAGACGTGGGGGAGGGAATATTTTTTGCTGGCCTGAAACACGTGGCTATAAAAGTTATCGCCTCATATACCGAAGACCAGATAATTACGTCCGACCCGTCGCAAGTGCTGGCAATTCGCAAACAAAAAGCCGACGCTGCTGCACAAGCATAGTCGAAAGAAAAATAAACGCGGTACAATATAGGT
>Ga0194035_1000137_pt1 | contig 42668 bp, 37 predicted proteins | sample JunL2320m_MetaG_FD_148680 | JGI IMG/M metagenome (GOLD analysis project Ga0194035, IMG submission 148680) | Anoxic zone freshwater microbial communities from boreal shield lake in IISD Experimental Lakes Area, Ontario, Canada - Jun2016-L239-20m | ecosystem: Environmental > Aquatic > Freshwater >...
CCGGTCTACATCGCCGCCCCCGGAAGCTGAACCTGGTAGGGGATGTCACCGGGCATGACGAATCCGAGCCGCTCGCGAGCCTGGGCGGCGATGTAGACCGGGTCGGCCAGCTTGGCCTTCTGACCCTCCAATTCGGCGATCTGTTCGCGCAGTGCGGACTCGCTGGCGGCCAGTTGCTTCATCTCGGTGCGCTGCGCAAAGTAGGTGCGAACCGGGCCGGCGATCGTCAGGGTAAGGACGCACACCATGGCCGCGAGGATGGCGGCTCGGCGGGCGGTGAATCCGAGTTGTTGTTCGCTCTGCTGATCAATCGACGCCGCGATCACCCGCCGAATCGGCTGGGCCAGACCGTGTCCGACCGACTCCGCCCGTGCCCGTAGGCCGGAGGGTCGGGTTACTCGGTTGCCCTCCCGGATCGGCCGCGAACGACCACGACCCGACGTACCCGGCCGGGAAGCCGGTGCGCGTCGCTTCGGGTCGCTCCTTTTCCCCTCTGCCACAGTCTTTTTCGAAGTCTCTCGGGTCTATTCCGGACCGGCGAAGCGCGGGAAGGCCAGTTCACCCGCGTAGCGGGCGGCATCTCCGAGTGCCTCTTCAATGCGCAGCAGTTGGTTGTACTTGGCGACCCGTTCACTGCGCGCCGGAGCGCCCGTCTTGATCTGCCCACTGCCGATGGCGACAACGAGATCAGCGATGGTGGTGTCCTCGGTCTCACCGCTGCGGTGGCTCATCATGGTGCGGTAGCCGCTGTTGTGGGCCAGTGCGACGGCATCGAGAGTTTCGGTGAGGGTGCCGATCTGGTTGACCTTCACCAGCAGTGCGTTGGCGGCGCCGCGCTCGATTCCTTCTTCCAGCCGTTCGGGGTTGGTGACGAACAAATCGTCGCCGACAATCTGAACCCGGTCGCCGATCGCCGCGGTCAAGTTGGCCCAGCCATCCCAGTCGTCCTCGTCCAGCGGATCCTCGATGGACACCAGTGGATAGGCACCGATGAGTTCGGTATAGAACTCGCCCAGCTGTCCGGAGTCCAGGGTCTGCTTCTCAAAGCTGTATCCCGTTCCGGCGGTGAAGAATTCGGTGGCCGCGACGTCAAGCGCCAATGCGACATCAACGCCCGGTTTAAAACCAGCCGACTCGATGGCCGAGCAGATCAGGTCCAGTGCGGCCTTGGTGCCGGCGACATCGGGGGCGAATCCGCCCTCGTCACCCAGGCCGGTAGACAGACCCTGCTTCTTGAGCACCGCCTTCAATGCGTGGTACACCTCGGCACCCCAGCGCAGTGCCTCCCGAAAATTCGGTGCGCCGATCGGCGCCACCATGAACTCTTGGACGTCGACACCGGTGTCGGCGTGCGCGCCGCCGTTGAGGATGTTGAACATCGGCACCGGCAGAATGTGGGCGTTGGGTCCGCCGAGGTATCGGAACAGCGGCAGGCCCGCACTGTCGGCGGCGGCTTTTGCCACCGCCAGTGAGACACCGAGAATCGCGTTGGCACCGAGTCGGGACTTACCGGGCGTCCCATCGAGGTCGACCAGAGCCTGGTCGATCAATCGCTGCTCGTCGGCCGACATGCCGATGATCGCGGGCGCGATCTCGTCGAGCACCGCCTCGACCGCCTTCTGCACACCTTTACCGCCGTAGCGGGTGCCTCCGTCGCGCAACTCGACGGCCTCGTGCACACCGGTCGATGCGCCCGACGGCACAGCGGCGCGCGCGAAGGTGCCGTCGATCAGAGCGACCTCGACCTCAACGGTCGGATTGCCGCGGGAATCAAGAATTTCACGAGCGGCGACCTGCTCGATGATGGGCACGGTTTCTCCTTGCTGATCCTTGCTGGGGTTCGACGTTGTCGGCCACAGCCTAGATGGTCGAGATGGCTAATGGACCCCGGATTCGACCCCGGAATCGACAGGGGAATCGGCGGTCGCTCAGAGCGGATGACCGTCGGCATAGGCGGTGGCCCAGTCCCGCACCGTGCGCGCGTAAAGATCGGAGTGGTTATAGGCCCGCAGGGCATTCATCCAACCGCGCGGAGTACCGAGGTCGGTCCCGCGGAAGCACAGGTATCCGGCCGCCGACAACGCCGCGTCATCGAAGTTGTCGGGGCTGGCGGCACCATCATTGTTGGCGTCCACGCCATACAGTCGCCAGGTTTCCGGAATGAACTGCATCGGCCCCATCGCCCGGGCGTACGCGGGGTTCCCGTCGGTCGACGTCGCGCGGTCGACGATCTCGAGGTTTCCATTGGTGCCATCGAGGTGCACACCGCGGATGGGTGGGCTAACGTCGCCGTTCGGGGCGATCACCGCGCCCAGGTAGGTGCCATGCTGGCTCTCCACCATGCCGATACCGGCCAGCGTCGTCCAGGCCAGGTGGCAGTCGGGGTTCTCCACCTGCGCCACCCGCGCCGCGTAGGCGTAGGCCTCCAGGGCGCTGATCGGTAGCCCCAGTGCCGGGGCGCGCTGCTCAGCCCACCCTCGCATCTGATCGGCCGGCCGGCCGACGGCGTGGGTGTCGATTGCAGGCACCGGGTCACCGGCCGGCGGGGGGACGCCCTCGGGGATCGGAGTGCCCATCTGCCAGGAGCAACTCGATGCGAGCAGCATGGCCGCCGCCGCCATGACGACGGCACTCGGCAGCCAGCGTGACGACGACAACTAATACTCCCCGGTAGTGCTTATGGCACTTTTATCGTCCCACGACATGGCATTCGTTAGCCGCTACAAACCGTCGGCAGGTCGTTTCTGGTGGCCACGGCCACACGCGGCGCGACTACGGCCAGTGCGCACGCCATTCCTCGGCGGTGACGGGGCGCTGCTCCGGATCGCCCGAGGTCGTCCGTGCTGCAGCGATAGCTTCCTCCACCAGTCGCACGACGTCGGCGAACTCCAGCGCCGCGGTGCGTAACTCGTTCTCGGCGTCGTGATCGTCGTCGAGCGCCACCGTCCTCAGGGCGGCCGGGATCAGATCATCCGGTAGCCCGTTGCCGGTGACCCGCGCGATGACCTTCTGCGCCAGCGCCAACGCGGGCTGTCCGGTCGGAATGCCGTCGACGCAGGAGAGTCGTCGGGTGCCCTCAGCCGCCTTGCGCTGCTCCCACTGGGCCAGTTGATCCTCGAGCGTGACCTGCTCCCCGGCCAGCACCGCAGGAACCCGGTGCAGGAGTTTGCGCACCAGAGCGTCGGCGACGTCGTCGATGGTAAACGGCGTCTGCGGCGAATCCTGCGCGATACGGGCGTGAAACAGCACCTGCAGCAACACATCCCCGAGTTCGTCGCGGATCTCGTCGGCATCGCCGCCGTGTACCGCATCGAACAGTTCGTAGGTTTCCTCCAGCAGGTACCGCCGCAGGGAGTCGTGCGTCTGCTCGCTCTCCCACGGGCCCGCCGTGCGGAGCCTGTCCATGATCTCGACCGCATCGATGAGCCGCTCCCCCGGCACCGGTACCAGTGCGCCGATCACCTGTTCCCCGGCGCTGATCCGGGCTGCGACCGCCGGGTGTTCGGGATCCGACGACACCAGCACCGCCGCGGGCTTGCCTGCCGACACCGGACGCGCGGCGGGCAACAAGCCCGCGACGTCACTCATCTCCTCGGTGTACTGGACATCTCCGGCGAGCAGTGCAACGGCTTGGATCGGCACCATGGCCCGGCGGCGTGGATCGACCAGGACGACCGTCATCGGCCCCTGCCCGGTGTCGCCGGTGTGAACGTCGCGATGTCCACCTCGCCGGCCGCGCGGCCGTCCAGTGCGAGCAGCAGGTCGGCCACCATCTGCACCAACTCCAGGTCCCGGATGCGTGGCGCACCCATGGTGGTTCCGGCCCGAGGAATCGGCACCTGCACCGTCGATGTCATCGCCCGATAGGTGGCGCCCGGATAGAGCCGATTCAGCCGGATCTGAGCGGAATCCGCCAGGGTCAGCGGCGAGATGCGAAGCGTTGTCGCAGAACCGGTTCCGGTCGCGGCGACGTCGGTGACGCCGTAGTGCCGACAGAGTAGACGCAGCCGGGCCACGGCGATCAGTCGCTGTGCCGGCTCGGGCAGTGTGCCGTAGCGATCGGTGAGTTCTTCCACGACCGCCGCGACGGCGGCCTCGTCGGCGCCGGCCAGCCGCCGGTATGCCTCCAGCCGTAGTCGGTCGCTGCTGATGTACTCCGGCGGAAGGTTCGCGTCCACCGGAAGGTCGATGCGAACGTCGCGGGGCTCCTCGGTTCCGTCAACCACTTTGCCGTCAGCCGCGGCCCGGTATGCCTCGACGGCCTCGCCGACCAATCGCACGTAGAGATCGAAACCGACTCCGGCGACGTGCCCGGACTGCTCGGCACCGAGGACGTTGCCGGCTCCGCGAATCTCCAAGTCCTTCAACGCAACTGCCATGCCGGCACCCAGTTCGTTGTTCTGAGCGATGGTGGCCAGCCGGTCGTAGGCGGTCTCGGTGAGCGGCGTCTCGCGCGGGTATAGGAAGTAGGCGTAGCCGCGTTCCCGGCTGCGGCCCACTCGTCCGCGCAACTGGTGGAGCTGGGAGAGGCCGAGCGCCTCGGCCCGCTCCACGATGAGGGTGTTGGCATTGGAGATGTCCAGGCCGGTCTCGATGATCGTGGTGCAGACCAGGATGTCGTAGTCGCGGTTCCAGAACCCCTGGACCGTCTTCTCCAACTGCTCCTCCGGCATCTGTCCGTGCGCGACGACCACCCGCGCCTCGGGCACCAACGCCCGAACCCGGGCTGCCGCGGCGTCGATGGAGCTGACCCGGTTGTGAACGTAGAAGGCCTGTCCGTCGCGCAGCAGTTCACGGCGCAGCGCCGCGGCGACCTGCTTGTCGTCATCCGGGCCGACATAGGTCAGCACCGGATAACGCTCCTCGGGCGGAGTGAGGATGGTCGACATTTCCCGGATACCGGCCAGGCTCATCTCCAGCGTCCGCGGGATCGGGGTGGCGCTCATGGTCAGCACGTCGACATGGGTGCGCAGGCTCTTGATGTGTTCTTTGTGCTCTACGCCGAAGCGCTGCTCCTCATCGACCACCACCAGACCGAGGTCCTTCCAGCGCACCGCGGTCTGCAGCAGTCGGTGGGTGCCGATGACGATGTCGACGCTGCCATCGGCCATCCCGTCGAGCACCGTGCGGGACTCGCTCGGATCGGTGAACCGCGAGAGTCCTTTGACGATGACCGGAAATCCGGCCATCCGTTCGGTGAAGGTCTGCAGATGCTGATCGGCCAACAATGTGGTGGGAACCAGTATGGCGACCTGCTTGCCGTCCTGCACCGCTTTGAATGCGGCCCGGACCGCGATCTCGGTCTTGCCGTAGCCGACGTCACCGCAGACCACGCGGTCCATCGGGACCGGTTTCTCCATATCGGCTTTGACTTCGGTGATCGCGGTCAGCTGATCGACGGTCTCGGTGAATCCGAATGCGTCCTCCATCTCGGCCTGCCACGGGGTGTCGGGTGCGAAGGCGTGGCCGGGCGCGGCCTGGCGTTTGGCGTAGAGCGACACGAGTTCACCGGCGATCTCACGAACTGCCTTGCGTGCCTTGGTTTTCGTGTTAGCCCAGTCGCTGCCACCGAGGCGGCTCAGGCTGGGTTGTTCGCCGCCGACATAGCGGGACAGCTGATCGAGGGAATCCATCGGCACGAACAGTTTGTCGGCCTGTTGGCCACGCTTGCCGGATGCGTACTCCAACACGAGGTACTCCCGCCGGGCACCGCCGACGGTGCGCTCCACCATCTCGACGAACCGGCCGATGCCGTGCTGGTCGTGCACCACCAGATCACCGGCGGTCAGGGCAAGCGGATCGACGGTATTGCGGCGCTTGGCCGCCAGCCGCTTGCCCTCCGGTCCGGAGGCCCGGTTTCCGGTGAGGTCGGATTCGGTGATCACCACCAGTTCCGCACCGGCCACGATGACACCGGCGTGCAGCGGCCCCTTGAGCACATTCACCAATCCGGAGCGCAGCGGTGCGCCAGTCTCCAGCATCGTGGCGGGGGTGTCTCGTTCGCCGAGTTGCTCGACCACCCGGTGCGCTGTCCCGATACCCGGGGCCACCACCGCAGCCCGCCCACCAGTCAGCACGTGGGCGCGCAGCATCGCGAAGATCTCGTCGACGTTGCTCTGTTGGCCACGCGCCGAGGGTGCGGCCCGCAGATCGAGGTTCACCGACCCCGGCTCGCCGAGTTGACTGATGGTCCACCATCGATGGCCTCCGGTGCGTGCGAGGTCGCGCACCTCGTCGAGGTCGCGGAAGCCGGAGCCACCGAGCGCTTCGATATCGATGGGGGCGTCACCGCCGACCGCTGCCACCGACCAGGATGCTTCGAGGAACTCCTGTCCGGTCTTGATCAGGTCTGCGGCGCGGGTGCGGACCTTCTCCGGATCGCATACCAGCAGCGGGGTGCCTGCCGGCAGATGGTCGATCAGCAGACCCAGCCGCTGCGGGTGCAGCACCGGCGCGAGCGCCTCCATACCGTCGACCGGAATACCTTCGGCGAGTTTGGCCAGCATGTCCCCGACCCGACCGGTGATGTGATCGTCGTCCGATGGTGCATCAGCAGCCAATTCCGCTGCACGGGAACGTACTTCGTCAGTCAGGAGAAGTTCGCGGCAGGCTACGGCAACCACGGCGTCGACACCGATCTCGGGGATGGAGCGCTGATCGGCGACCGAGAACATTCGCATCTCGGTGATCTCGTCACCCCAGAACTCCACCCGCACCGGGTGTTCGGCGGTGGGCGCGAAGATGTCGAGGATGCCGCCGCGCACCGCGAACTCTCCGCGGCGGCCCACCATGTCGACCCGGGTGTAGGCGAGTTCGACCAGGCGTGCGGCAAGGTCGTCGAAGCCCAACTCGGCCCCCACCCGCAAAGTCACCGGCTCGATCTGGGCCAGGTCGGCGGCCATCGGCTGCAACAGCGAGCGCACCGTCGTCACCACCACCGCCAACCGGGGCCCCAGGTCTGGATCGTCCGGGTTGACCAGCCGGCGCAACAGCATCATCCGCGCGCCGATGGTGTCCACACCGGGCGACAGCCGTTCATGCGGAAGCGTCTCCCAGGACGGGAACAGTGCGGCCGCGTCCCCGTACACCCCGCGCAGTTCCGCGGTCAGGTCGTCAGCCTCGCGGCCTGTTGCAGTCACCACCAGCAGCGGGCCACCGCGCGCAAGCGCGCAGGCCACGAAGAGCTGGGCACTGGCCGGGCCCACCAGCGCCAATTCCAGGGGGCGCTGCGCTGCCAACTCGGTCAGCTCGAGGAATTGCGCCGCCTCCAGTACGGCGTCAACCAGAGCCGCCAACGGGCGTTGGACAGGCTGGTGCCCCGGAGCGGTCATGGTGGGCTCATCCTAGGCAGCAGCAGCAAAATCCCTTGCGGCGGGCAATGATTGGCAATCCGTTACTCATCCTGCAATCGGGGGTCGGCCTCGAGGTGGCTGAGGCCGTTCCACATCAGGTTCACCAGATGGGCGACTACGACTTCCTTGGCCGGCTCCCGGGCGTCGAGCCACCACTGCGCGGTCATCGATACCGAACCCACGAGTGCCTGGGCGTACAGCGGTGCCAGCCCGGGTTCCAGGCCGCGGCGAGCGAAGTCGTCGGCCAGAATCGAGGAAACCTGGCTGACCGCGTCATTGAGCAGGCTGGAGTAGGTGCCGGAACTGATCGATGCGGGCGAATCGCGGATCATGATGCGGAACCCATCGGTGCGTTCCTCGATGTAGTTCAGCAGCGCCAGGGCTACCCGTTCAACGCGCACCCGGGAGCGATTGTTGGTCAGCGACGAGGTGATCCGGTCCAGCAGTGCCGACATCTCCCGGTCGACCACGACGGCATAAAGCCCTTCCTTGCCCCCGAAATGCTCGTAGACAACCGGCTTGGACACCCCTGCGCGCTGGGCGATCTCCTCGACCGAGGTGCCCTCATAACCTCGTTCGGCAAACAACGATCGGGCGATGTCGATGAGTTGGTGCCGACGCTCGCTGCCGGTCATGCGGGCGCGCGGTACGCGCGGCTCCTTCTCCGGTCCGGCCACGGCTATCAGGGTATCGGGCTGGGTTAAAGTCTCCTACGGGCAATCCGTCGTGGTGTAATCGGCAGCACCTCTGATTTTGGTTCAGATAGTTCAGGTTCGAGTCCTGGCGACGGAGCGAGGCTCGGCGAGCGACAATCGACCCGGAGCGAGGCTCGTTTTTCCCGCGACCGTGCGGTTTCGTACGGCGCGATCCGCGTGTCGGTCACGAAACCGCACACTCAGGAGGTCCGCGTGGCAGCGAAGAGTGAGTCGGCCGTGCTGGTGCTTGCCGCCGGTTCCGGCACCCGGATGCGCTCGGACATACCAAAAGTTCTGCACACGCTCGGCGGGCGCAGCATGCTGTCGCACGCACTGCACGCCGTCACCAAGGTCGCCCCGCACCATCTGGTCGTTGTGCTGGGAAAAGATCGCGACCGGATCTCCACGGCGATCGGCGAGCTTGCCACCCAACTCGGCCGGCCCGTCGAGATCACCATTCAGGAACAGCAACTGGGCACCGGCCACGCCGCGCTATGCGGCCTGTCCGCACTGCCGGACGATTTCGACGGCGTGGTAGTGGTCACGTCCGGTGATATCCCCCTGCTCGACGCCGACACCATGGCCGAGTTGATCGCCGTGCACCGCACGGCATCGGCCGCGGTGACGGTCTTGACCACGACGGTGCCCGACGCGACCGGTTACGGCCGGATCCTGCGGACCCAGGACGGTGAGGTCATCGCGATCGTCGAAGAGGCTGACGCGACTCCGCAGCAGCGGGCCATCCGGGAGATCAACGCCGGCGTCTATGCCTTTGATATCGCGGCGCTCCGCTCGGCTCTGAATCGATTGTCGGCCAACAACGCCCAGCACGAGTTGTACCTGACCGACGTGATCGCAATCGTGCGCGCCGACGGTCACGTGGTGCACGCAAAGCACATCGACGACGCTGCCCTGGTGTCCGGTGTTAACGACCGGGTGCAACTCAGCGATATCGGCCGGGAACTCAACCGGCGCATCGTTGCCGCCCATCAACGTGCAGGCGTCACCGTGATCGACCCCGCCACCACCTGGATCGACGTCGACGTGACAATCGGCCGCGACACCGTCATCGCCCCGGGCAGCCAACTGCTCGGCAACACCCGAATCGGCGTCGCGTGCGCGATCGGTCCGGACACCACGTTGACCGACGTTGACGTCGGCGATCGCGCCTCGGTGGTCCGCACCCACGGCCTCGGAGCCACGATCGGCGACGGAGCCGACGTTGGCCCCTTCACCTTTCTGCGGCCCGGGACCCGGCTTGGTGCCGAGGGCAAGCTCGGTGCCTTCGTCGAGACCAAGAATGCGGTGATCGGAACGGGCACCAAGGTTCCGCACCTGACCTATGTCGGTGACGCCGACATCGGCGATCACAGCAACATCGGCGCATCCAGCGTGTTCGTCAACTACGACGGCCAGACCAAACGGCGCACCACGGTCGGATCACACGTCCGCACCGGTAGCGACACCATGTTCGTCGCACCCGTCACGGTCGGAGACGGCGCCTACACCGGCGCCGGGACGGTGCTCCGCGAGGACGTGCCACCCGGTGCGCTGGCGGTTTCAGCCGGCCAGCAACGCATCATCGAAGACTGGGTGCTGCGCAACCGTCCCGACAGTGATTCGGCGCGGGCCGCGGCTGAAGCCAAGGCCGCCGATGCTGGGTCGGCTGACGCGAAGGCCGAAGCAGCCGACTCGGACCGAACCTGAGTGCAGCTCACCGCGCGCCCCGGCACCGCGGCGGCCGCCTGCCTACGTACGATGAAGCCGTAGCGATCCCCGACGGGCGAGGGTAGGGCACAGTGAGCACGGATTGGACCGACAACCGCAAGAACCTGATGCTCTTCTCCGGCCGGGCGCACCCGGAACTGGCCGAGCAGGTCGCCAAGGAACTCGATGTCCATGTCACCGCCCAGACCGCGCGGGATTTCGCCAACGGGGAGATCTTCGTCCGGTTCGACGAGTCGGTCCGCGGTTGCGACGCCTTCGTGCTGCAGTCCCACCCCGCACCGCTGAACACCTGGCTGATGGAACAGCTCATCATGATCGACGCGCTCAAGCGCGGCAGTGCCAAGCGGATCACCGCGATCCTTCCCTTCTACCCCTACGCCCGCCAGGACAAGAAGCATCGCGGCCGCGAGCCGATCTCCGCGCGACTGGTCGCCGATCTGCTCAAAACCGCCGGCGCCGATCGGATCGTCACCGTGGATCTGCATACCGATCAGATCCAGGGCTTCTTCGACGGTCCGGTCGACCACATGCGCGCACAGACTCTGCTGACCGGCCATATCACGGACAACTACGGGTGCGAGAACATGGTTGTGGTGTCACCGGACTCCGGCCGGGTCCGCGTCGCCGAGAAGTGGGCCGACGCCCTGGGCGGCACACCATTGGCCTTCATCCACAAAACTCGCGATCCGCGGGTGCCCAACCAGGTGGTGTCCAACCGGGTCGTCGGCGAGGTCGAGGGCAAGACCTGCGTGCTGACCGACGACATGATCGATACCGGCGGCACCATCGCCGGGGCGGTCAAGTTGTTGCACGACGACGGCGCCAGTGACGTCATCATCGCGGCGACGCACGGTGTGCTGTCCGATCCGGCCGCCGAGCGACTGGCCGCCTGCGGTGCTCGCGAGGTGATTGTCACCAATACCCTACCGATCGATGAGAGCAAAAGATTCCCGCAGTTGACTGTCTTGTCGATTGCCCCGCTGCTCGCCAGCACTATCCGCGCGGTGTTCGAAAACGGCTCTGTCACAGGTCTTTTCGACGGAGACGCGTAGACATCTCCGCAATGAGCGACAGGGTGATCAGAGGGTTGGGTATTGCCGCGGCAGTTATTGCCGTGGCGGTGGGCACTGTGGGCTGCGGTGCGCGAACCGCCGACTACTCCTCGTTCGTCACCTCGAGCGCGACGACCACCGAGAGCACCTCGACCACCCCCACACCGATCGCCCAGTTCCTTGCCAGCGCAGGCGTGACCGGTCAGCAGATCGCGCTGGACAAGCTCACCGATCTCACCGTGACCCTGCCCCGACCGCCGGGGTGGACCACGTATGCCAACCCGAACTTCTCCCCCGGCACCGAGGCGATCGCCAAGAACAACAACTATCCGACCGCGCTGGTGATGGTGTTCAAACTCGACGGGGAATTCGACGTGGCGCTTGCACTGAAGCACGCCGACGCCGACGCCGAACTGTCCAAGAACTTCACCAGGCTCAATTCGTCAGCCGACGATTTCCAAGGCTTTCCGTCGTCGATGATCGAGGGCAGCTACGACCTCAACGGCATCCGCGTGCACAGCTACAACCGGGTCGTCATCCCGGTCACACCCGCGCCCAGATTTCAGCGCTACCTGGTTCAGCTGACCGTGACGACACTGGCCGACCAGGCCGCCGCCCAGGCACCCGACGTCGGGCAGATCATCAACGGCTTCACTGTGACGGTGAAGTAGTGACCGCCATGAGTTGGACCGCAGCAGACCTTCCGTCCTTCGCCGGTCGGACCGCGATCGTCACCGGAGCCAACAGCGGCCTGGGGTTGGTCACCGCACGTGAACTCGCCCGCGTCGGGGCCCGGGTCATCCTTGCCTGCCGCGATGTCGACAAGGGCACAGCCGCGGCCGCCGACATGACCGGCGATGTCCAGGTCCGCCGACTCGACCTGCAGAACCTGGCGTCGGTCCGGGACTTCGCCGACAGCATCGCCATCGTCGACGTCCTGATCAACAACGCCGGCATCATGGCCGTCCCGTACGCGATCACCTCCGACGGGTTCGAGAGCCAGATCGGCACCAATCACCTGGGCCACTTCGCGCTGACCAACCTGTTACTGCCCAAGCTCAACGACCGGGTGGTGACGGTGTCGTCGACGGCGCACCTGGCTGGCCGGATAAGCCTGCGCGACCTCAACAATAAGGCGCGGCCGTACTCGGCCTGGCTGGCGTACGCCCAATCCAAACTGGCGAACCTGTTGTTCACCAGTGAATTGCAGCGCCGCCTCACCGCGGCCGGGTCATCGCTCAAGGCTCACGGCGCCCACCCCGGTTACTCGGCGACCAATCTGCAGGGCCGCACCGGCAATCGGTTCGGCACCCCGTTCTGGCACGGCGCCAACCGGGTTTTCGCCACCCCGGCGGAGTTCGGTGCCGCACCGACGCTGTACGCGGCGTCCCAAGACCTGCCGCCGGACAGCTTTATCGGGCCCAGGCACGGCGCCCGCGGTCCGGTCAGCGAGGTCGGCCGCAGCCCACGGGCCCGCGACACCGCGACCGCCAGGGCCCTGTGGACCTTGTCCGAGCAGCTCACCGGCATCGAATTTCCGCTGTAGGCACGCAATCGGCTAGTCTGCAAAGCGCGTCACGGCGAGGGTGGTCCGACCACCGTTATCGGCGAGGCCGAAGCGTTCACTTGCGTTTCACGCCCGCCTTCGCCGTGCGATTACCACCAGAAGGTAGGAGCAGCATCATGGCTAAAGGCGCCACCACCAACAAGCTGAACGTCGCAGTGCGCACCCGGACCGGCAAAGGCGCCTCGCGTCAGGCCCGCCGAGACGGCAAAGTCCCCGCAGTGCTCTACGGCCACGGGGCCGATCCACAGCACATCGAACTGATTGCCCGCGACTACGCCGCAGTGCTGCGCAATTCCGGAACCAACGCCGTGCTGAGTCTCGAACTCAACGGCACCGAACAACTGGCGCTCACCAAGGCCATCTCGATTCACCCGGTACGCCGCAACATTGAGCACGTCGACCTGATCGTGGTCCGGCGCGGCGAGAAAGTGACTGTCGAGGTCACGGTCAGCGTCGAGGGCGAGGCTGCGTCCGGCACGCTGGTCACCCAGGACGCCACCACGATCGAGATCGAGGCCGAGGCGCTGTCGATTCCCGAAGGCCTGACCGTCTCGGTCGAGGGCGTTGAGGAAGGCACCCAGATCCTGGCGAGCCAGGTCGAACTTCCCGCCGGCGTCACCCTGGTCAGCGATCCGGACATGCTCGTGGTCAATGTCGTCGCGGCGCCGACGGCCGAGGACCTCGAGTCCGAGGGCGGTGGCGAGTCGGTGGAGGAGCAAGCCGCCGAAGCCACTGCCGAGAGCGCGGACGAGGCCGAGGGCGAGGGCGATTCGGCCCCGGCCGAGTAAGTCGAGCCACCAGTCACGCAGATGGCCGCACCATTATTGGTCGTCGGCCTGGGCAACCCCGGACCGCAGTACGCCAAGACACGGCACAACGTCGGGTTCATGGTGGCCGATCTGCTGGCCGAACGCCTGGGTGCACCATTCAAAGTGCACAAGCGCTCGGGTGCCGAGATCGTCACCGGCAGATTGGGAAATCGTTCCGTCGTCGTGGCCAAACCGCGAACCTTTATGAACGAATCCGGCCGCCACATCGGACCGCTGGCGAAGTTCTACTCGGTCTCCCCCGCCGACATGATCGTCATCCACGACGAACTCGATATCGACTTCGGCAAGATCAGGCTCAAGCTGGGCGGCGGCGAGGGCGGCCACAATGGACTGCGCTCGGTAGCAAATGCACTGGGCACCAAGGACTTTCAGCGAGTTCGCATCGGCATTGGTCGCCCGCCCGGTCGCAAAGATCCGGCGGCGTTCGTGCTGGAGCCGTTCACTGCGGCGGAACGCTCTGAATTGGCCACGATCTGCGAGCTGGCGGCCGACGCCACCGAAGTGCTGGTCGAGGCCGGGCTGGAACCGGCCCAGAACCAGGTGCATGCCTGGTAAAAAAACACACGGCTGATCCGTTGGGATCAGCCGTGTGTGGTGGAGCGAATCGCGTCAGCGACGACGTCCGGGACTGCCGAGCCACGGGATGTGCGGAATGTTGGCGGGGGGTGCCACCGTACCCGGCCTTGCCTTGATCGACACGCTGCCGTTGGTCTGGCAGATAGTCTGGAAGGGCGTGCTCTGACAGGTCGGTCGGGCACTGGCGGGGGGAGCTGAAACCCCCGACACCACAACCAAACTCGCCATCAGCAGTGCCGTCTTGCCTCGACCTGTCATGTGTCTTCCGCCTCTCGGGTTACCAGAAGTTCGCGCGGTCATCAGGGGCAGTCCGATACGAGAACCACGGCGTCATCGCCCTCGGGCGTGCCGGCGGCCGCCGCCCTGCTCAGAGCGTCCTGGGTGGCAGCTTCGATGGTCGGTCCGGCACCACCGGACACGACACCGGTCAGATCAGAAGCGACAGACACGATGCAAAGGTTGTCGTTGGTGACTTCGTCGGCGGTGCATTCAACACCACCGGCGGCCTGACACGCGGCGATCACCGATGCCGAGGCCGCTTCGTTGGTGGGGCCGGTGGCGGTGAAACCGGCTTCGTCCATCAGACCTCCCACACCATCCGCAAAGTCCTCGAATGTACCGGTGCCGACAGCCACCGAGATATCTTCCGCAACGGTGCCGCTCGGACCGCCCGCGTAGGCGATACCCACCGACACCCCTCCGGCGACAACGCCCGCCGTCACGATCGCCATTACCAAACGTTTGGCCATACCGGATCCTCTCCTGAATCGACTGGGGGAAGCCTACTAAATGCAACGCTGTTTGGCTCGGCAGACCGGCATTACCGCGTCGTGTTCAGGTGACCAGAGCGATCGAGTTCGCGCGACGCAGTTTGCCCGAGGGTGTCTTGGGGATGGTTCCCGGGCCGAGCACCACCACATTGCGCGGCCGCACGCCCACCTCGCCGACGACCGCGTGCGCGACCTGCTGCTCGATACGGCGTACCTGGGCGGGGTCCTCCCACTCGTTGGATTCGACGGCCACCGCGAACGTCTCGCGTGAGTGGCCGGCATCGAGTCGAACCGCCACCGCACAGCCCGGCCGAACGCCCTCGACGGTTCCCGCGGCACGTTCGATATCGGTGGGATAGACATTGCGGCCGGCCATGATGATGACGTCCTTGACCCGGCCGCACACCACGACGTGGCCGTTCTCAGTCAGATAGCCGAGATCGCCGGTGTCCAACCAGCCGTCCGCATCCTGCGCCGCAACGAAGCCGCCCAACGTGATGTATCCCGATGTCAGGCATTCGCCCCGCAGTTCGATGACGCCGACACCGCGCGTTGGCAGCGAGTTGCCCTGCTCATCGACGATCCGAGCCTCAATATCCTGCAGCAGCGGACCCAGCGAGGCCAACCTGCGGGTGTTGCCCTTGGTGGCCGGAACAGCACGGCGTAGTGCGGCCAGCAGATCGGCGTCGACCTCGTCGACCACAAGCCCGGCACCACACTCGGAGAACGACACCGCCAGCGTCGTCTCGGCCATACCGTAGGCGGGCAGGATGGCCTCCGGGCGCAGCCCGAATGGCTTGCCCGCATCCAGCAGATCCTCGACATCGGAGGGGTCGACGGGTTCAGCGCCCGACAGCGCGAATCGCAGCGTCGACAGATCAAACTCGCCCGGCTTGGCTTGGCGGCGCAGCCGTTTGGCGAACAGGGCGTAGGCGAAGTTGGGCGCCGCGGTCATGGTGCCCTTGTACTTGTCGATCAGCTTGGCCCACAGCAGCGTGTCCCGAAGGAAGTCCAGCGGGGTCACCTTGACCAGTTCGGCGCCGAAATACATTGGGACCGTGAGAAAGCCGACCATGCCCATGTCGTGGAAGCAGGGCAGCCAGCTCACCATGACGTCGGTGGCAGCGTCGTACCCGGCGCCGACGAACATGGCCTCCGCGTTGGAGTGAATGTTGCGGTGGGTGATCACCACGGCTTTCGGGGAACCGGTCGATCCGGACGTCAGCTGCATCAGGGCGACATCGTCCTCGCCGGTCTCCAACGGGTCGACGGGATCGGCGGCCAGCAATTCCTCGACCGTAAGGACCTTCACGCCCCGCTCGGCCAGAATCGGCCCTGCCACCAGGAACGGCTCCGAGATGACGACAGCTTTGGCGTCGATCATGTCGATCACGTTCGCAGTGTCCCTAGCCCAGTGCTCAAGGTCGGTGCGGGGGGTCGGCTGGTGCAACATCGTCAGGCTGGCGCCACGCATCCACAGCGCCTGAGCGGTGGGGGCTATCTCCACCGGCGCACCCGCCAGCACTCCGACGGCATCGCCCCGGCCTACCCCGGCGGCGGCCAATCCCCCGGCGATGCACCGGGCACGTTCGTACACCTCACGCCAGGTATGCCGGACCGATTCCTGGGGTTCCCCGGTCACCATGCCCTTGTCGCTGGTCATGGCGCTGTGGAACATCTTGTCCGTGAATCGGCTCACGACGACCTCCTCGGTATCCGGCTCGCCGTCGCCAACAGCGCCCGAAAAACCATGCTCCGCCAGGGTCCACCTGTGGCGTCGGCGGCGCGCCCAGATAAGTCGGAAGCTTTTCGGTCTCGAATCGGTGATCGACCGTCAGCGTCGGCGCCGCCTCGCCCACCTCGTGTCGCGGCGGGCGATCCGCAGACGCACAACATCGAGCCGCTGGTAGTCACCGAGGCCATCTTAAGCTTTCCTTAAGATCCTGCCAAACCCATTCGCCGGCAGCCGTGTCACGCGTCGGCCCCCTCCGCCGGCAGCCAAACCAGTGGCGCCAGTCGCCCAGCTCTCAGGCCGAGGGTACGACGCGGGCACCATTGACCGGACCGCTGGCCACCCGCACTGTTCTGCACACCCCGGCTCCGGCCAACTCCGCACTGACCTGCACGGCCGCCTCGGCAGAGGCGCACAGAAACGCACATGTCGGTCCGGAGCCCGAGACGATGCCGGCCAGTGCGCCGGCCTCGGCGCCGGCCCGCAGGGTTCGTCGCAGGTTCGGCTCCAGGCTGAGCGAGGCAGGCTGCAGGTCATTGCCCAGCAGCGGCGCCAACTCGTGCGGGTCACCGCTAGACAGCGCGGTCAGCAGTGGCTCGGGATCGAGAAGTTGCGGTGGCTCCCCGGCCGCCCGCAGCCGGTCGATCTCGGCGTACACCGCGGCTGTCGACAGCCCGCCCGCACCGAAGGCCAGCACCCAGTGAAAGCTGTTGCGCGCCAAGACCGTTGTGAGTTCCTCACCCCGGCCGGTCCCGAGAGCCGTCCCGCCATGCAGCGCGAACGGCACGTCGCTTCCGAGTCGGGCGGCGATCGCATGCAGATCGCGGCGCGGGACACCCAGTTCCCACAGCGCGTTGATCCCGACCAGTACTGCCGCGGCGTCCGCGCTGCCACCAGCCATTCCGCCGGCCACCGGGATCGACTTGTCGATGGTGATCTCCACATCCGGCGAGCGCCCGACGTGCCCGGCCATCAGTTCAGCGGCCTGCCACGCGAGGTTTCGGGCATCGGCCGGAACCTCATCGGCGCCCTCGCCGTGGACCCGCAGGGAGAGAATGTCAGCGGCGCGCACCGTGATGTCGTCGGCCAGCGATACAGCATGGAAGACGGTGGTCAGTTCGTGATAGCCGTCCGCGCGGCGGTCACCCACACCGAGATAGAGATTCACCTTGCCGGGAACCCGAACCGTCACCGACCCGGTGGGCGCCCACTCCGCTGCGGTATTGCCAGTCCTGGGCACCGCATGAGGGTATCGCGCCGATCAGCGTGCGTCGGCCTGCTGCGTCGCACCATCGGTTGCACCGTCGAATCGGACCGCGGTACCGGACCGCTGCAGCAGCCGAACGAAGTCGGCCACGCTCAGCGTCTCGCCGCGCCGCGCCGGATCGATACTGGCCGCCAGTAGGCGCTCGGCGGAGGCGTTGCCAGAGCCCGCCCAGTCCAGGAATGCATTACGCAGGGTCTTGCGGCGCTGCGCGAACGCGATGTCGATGAGTTCGAAGACCTGATTCCGGAACACGTCGTCGGCGGGCCACGGGGTCGTCTCGTAGCGATCGATGCGCACCAGGCCGGAGTACACCCGCGGGATGGGCCAGAAAACAGTCGGCGAGACCGTGCCGTAGCGGCGAACGTCGCCGAAATACCGTGCCTTCACGCTGGGCACGCCGTAGTCCTTGCCACCCGGTTCGGCGCCCAGGCGATCGGCAACCTCGGACTGCACCATCACCATCGTGGTGCGGATGGTGGGGAACTCAGCCAGCAGGTGCAGCAGGGCGGGCACCGCGATGTTGTACGGCAGGTTCGCCACAAGGGCGGTGGGTTGCTCGGCGAAATCGGCGCGCCGGATGCCGAGGATGTCGCGATTGAGGACGGTCAGACGGTGGATCTCGCTGTGCGAATGCTCGGCGATGGTCTTGGGCAGCCGTTCGGCCAGCACCGAGTCGATCTCGACGGCGGTGACGGTGGCACCACGATCCAGCACGGCAAGGGTCAGCGAACCCAGTCCCGGGCCGACCTCGAGGACGTGGTCGGATTTGGTGATGCCGGAGGCCGTGACGATGCGGCGAAGCGTATTGGCATCGTGGACGAAGTTCTGGCCCAATGCCTTTCGCGGCCGAAAGTCGAGTTCCTTGGCCAGGTTTCGGATTTCCGTGCGTGTCAGCAGACGGATGGTCATGATGCCCCTCTTCCGCAGACTGGCCACGCCCCCCGGCCCGGTCGGGCCCGCGTCACTTCGGCGATAGTTAACTGTTCTTCGTATGTTGCTAAAACTGCTGGAACGAGGATAGATGTCCTCGACCCCCGCAGGGATGGGTGAAATTACTCTAATTCGTCCGCTTCCCTCAATCATCAGAGTACCCCAATCGGCCGTCTCGCTCCTGATTTGCTCTGGTCGAATCACACTGTTCCGAAACACCTTTCCGGAGTAGACGACCCGAGTGTTGTCTGATTCGCCCGCCGGCATCCCAGATGCCCCGTCGGACTGTGCGTCACCCGGCGCCGAGGGCGTAGACCCGTCGGGCCGTCGCCGCGGAATCCCCGGCCACCTGCTCGGCCGGGACATCCAGCAGATCGGCCAGTGCGCGCACGGTGTAGGGCAGGCAGTACGGCTCGTTGGGCGCACCGCGGAACGGGTGCGGGGTGAGAAATGGCGCGTCGGTCTCCACCAGGAGTTGGCCGGACGGGATGAGAGCGGCGGCCTCCCGCAATGCATGAGAGTTCTTAAAGCTGACGGTGCCGGACAGGCTCAGAATCCACCCGGCGTCGATGCACTGCCGGGCCATCTCGGGACCGGAGGAGAAGCAGTGGAAGATCACCGTCTCCGGCGCGCCCTCAGAGCGCAACACATCGAGGACCGCGTCGTCGGCATCGCGGTTGTGGATCATCAACGGCTTGCCGGTGCGTTTGGCCAGATCGATATGCCAGGCGAACGCCTCGCGCTGGCTGGCCGGTTGCGCACACCCGTCGAGCTTTCCGGGCCAATACAGATCGATACCCGTCTCGCCGATCGCCACCACCCGCGGTGCTGATGCCAATGCCTCGATCTCCGAACGGGCCGACTCGGTCAGCGAATCCGCGCGGGTGGGGTGCAGTCCGACGGCGGCGTAGACCCGGTGATCCCATTCGGCCGCGGCCGCGGCCCAGCGTGCTGAGTCCAGATCGTCGGCGATGGTGACCACCGCGAGCACACCGACCGCCTCGGCTCGGTCGAGCACGGCGCGGACGTCGTCGGGTGTGCGAGCACCGCACGCGTCGAGATGCGTGTGCGCATCGATCAACGGCGTCAACGGCACTGGCGGCGGCGGTGCCGGACGCTTCGAACTCACGCCCCACACAATAAGGTGAACCCGACATGAGTAAGACCCCGTTCTACGTGACCACCGCGATCGCCTACCCGAACGGCGCACCGCATGTCGGACATGCCTACGAGTACGTCGCCACCGACGCGATCGCCCGATTCAAACGACTCGACGGATTCGACGTCCGGTTCCTGACCGGCACCGACGAACACGGCCTGAAGATGGCGCAGGCCGCCGCCGCCGAAGGCATCGCGACCGCTGACTACGCCCGGCGCAACTCCGATCAGTTTCAGCGCTTGGAGGAGATGCTCAATATCTCGTTCGACCGCTTCATCCGCACCACCGACCCCGACCACTATGCGGCGTCGACGGCACTGTGGCAGCGGATGGCCGAGGCCGGCGACATCTACCTCGATAGCTACTCCGGTTGGTACTCGGTGCGCGACGAACGATTCTTCACCGAGGCCGAGACTGACGTTGTTGCCGACGGAACCCGGGTCGCCACAGAGACCGGCACCCCCGTCACCTGGACCGAGGAGCAGACCTACTTCTTCCGGCTGTCGGCCTATACCGACCGGCTGCTCGCGCACTACGGTGAACATCCGGACTTCATCGCGCCGGAGGTGCGCCGCAATGAAGTGGTCAGCTTCGTCTCCGGCGGCCTACGCGACCTATCGATCTCGCGAACCTCCTTCACCTGGGGTGTGCCGGTACCCGGTGACGCCGAACACGTGATGTACGTGTGGGTCGACGCGCTGACCAACTACCTCACCGGCGTTGGCTATCCGGACACGGAATCGGTTCTCTACCAACGCTATTGGCCAACTGATCTGCATATGATTGGTAAGGACATCATCCGGTTCCACACCGTGTACTGGCCGGCTTTCCTGATGTCGGCGGGAATCGCGTTGCCGCGCAAAGTCTTCGCGCACGGATTCCTCTACAACCGGGGCGAGAAGATGAGCAAGTCCGTCGGCAATGTCGTCGACCCGGTCGCCCTGGTGGAGAGCTTCGGAGTGGACCAGGTTCGCTACTTCCTCCTGCGCGAGGTGCCGTTCGGCCAGGACGGCAGTTACAGCGAAGACGGGATCATCGGCCGGATTAACACCGATCTGGCCAACGAGTTGGGAAACCTGGCACAGCGCTCGCTGTCGATGGTGAATAAGAACCTCGACGCCCGGGTGCCCGAACCCGGCGAGTTCAGCGCCGAGGACACCGAACTGCTGAGGTTGGCCGACGGCCTGCTGGCACGTGTTCGAGCCGCCTTCGACGAACAGGCCATGCATCAGGGCCTGGAAGCGATCTGGCTGATGCTGGGCGCGGCCAACCGTTATTTCTCCGTTCAGGAGCCGTGGGTACTGCGCAGGTCGGAATCTGAGACCGACCAGATCCGGTTCCGAACCGTGCTGTACGTCACCTGCGAGGCCGTGCGGATCGCCGCGGTCCTGGTACAGCCGGTGATGCCGCAATCAGCCGCCACATTGCTCGATCTGTTGGGCCAATCGGCCGGGCAGCGCGACTTCACCTCGCTGGACACCCGTCTGGTTCCGGGCACCGCGCTGCCCGCGCCGACCGGTGTGTTCCCCCGCTACGAGACCCCCTAGTTCCCCGCGAGCAGGCGCAAATGCCTCCGCAGGCTCGGCGTGTCGGAGCCTTTTGCGTCTGCTCGCGCGAGACAGCAAGCTAGAGCAATGCGCACCGAGCGACTGGGCGACCTCGGCACCGCCGACGTCGTGCTGCGCGCGGTCGCCGCCGGCGCGCGCGCTCTGCGGCTGCCACCGCCGGCCGCTCTGATCGGCGACTGGTTCGACTCGGCCGCGGTGATCGCGCCGAGTGTGTCGGTGCGACCGGTCGATCCGGACGCGGTGTTCCCCGGTTCACCGGACTTGACGACGTCCCGAGCGGAGCCGGGTGCGGTCGGCGGCGGCTGGATCGGCTACCTGTCCTATCCGGACGCCGGCGCTGACGGGTCGCCGCCGAGAATTCCGGAAGCGGCCGGCGGGTGGACGGACTGCGTGCTGCGCCTGGACTCAGCCGACCGATGGTGGTTCGAAAGCCTTTCCGGCCAACAGCTTCCCGATTGGCTGCCGCCCGCACTTGCGTTGCCGCCGGTTCACCACAGCTGCGACATCAACTGGCGGCGTCCGGATATCGACCGGCACCGCGCAGGTGTGCTCTCGTGTCTTGAGGCGATCGGGGCGGGCGAGGTTTATCAGGCGTGTGTCTGCACCCAGTTCACCGGCACCGTCACCGGCGCACCACTGGACTTCTTCGCCGACGCGGTGGCCGCAACCGGCCCGGCGCGCGCGGCCTACCTCGCGGGCGACTGGGGCGCGGTGGCATCGCTGTCGCCGGAGTTGTTCCTGCGCCGAGTGGGAGACCAGGTGAGTTCGAGTCCGATCAAGGGCACACTGCCGCGCCATGCCCGGCCGGAGGAATTGCGCGCCTCGGCCAAAGACGTCGCGGAGAACATCATGATCGTCGACCTGGTGCGCAACGATCTGAGTCGGGTGGCGCTGACCGGCACGGTGACGGTACCGGAACTGCTGGCGGTGTATCCGGCGCCCGGGGTGTGGCATCTGGTCTCCACGGTGTCGGCACAGGTGCCGGTCGATCTGCCCGCCTCGGAATTGCTGGCCGCCACCTTCCCGCCAGCCTCAGTGACCGGCACACCGAAAACCCGCGCGCGGCAACTACTTTCGCAGTGGGAGCCACACCGGCGCGGTGTGTACTGCGGCACCGTCGGTCTCGTATCGCCGATCGCGGGCTGCGAACTCAATGTCGCCATCCGCACGGTGGAGTTCGACGCTCTGGGCGGTGCGGTACTCGGTGTCGGCGGTGGGATCACCGCCGACTCCGATCCGGATGCCGAGTGGCAGGAGTGCCTGCACAAAGCGGCACCGATCGTGACTCAGGCCTCCCGCGCGCGCAGCACTGCGTCATAGAGTTCCCGCTTCGAGGGCCCACCGGCGTGCGCGCCAATCACCTGGGCACAGGCATCTTTGACCCGCATGCCGGCGCCGGCGAGCAGGCCCACCTCTGCGACCAGTGTGTCGAGATCGACGATGGGTTGCGCTCCGGCGAGCACGACGGTGATCTCACCGAGCACCCCATCGCCGGCCCACTGCGCCAACTCGGCCAGGGTGCCGCGGCGCACCTCCTCGTGCAGCTTGGTCAACTCCCGACAGATCACCGCGCGACGCGCACCGCCCAACTCCTCGACGGCATCGCAGAGGCAGTCGGCCAGGCGCCGAGGCGACTCGAAGAACACCACCGTTCGCGATTCGGCGGCAAAGGTTGCCAGCCACGCCCGCCGCGCTGAGCGCTTGCGTGGTCCGAACCCCTCGAAGCAGAACCGGTCGGTCGGCAGGCCGGACACGGCCAGTGCCGTCGTCACCGCAGACGGCCCGGGCAGACAGGACACCGGTAGTCCGGCCGCCACACAGGCCGTCACCATCCGGTAGCCGGGGTCGTTGATGAGCGGCATCCCGGCGTCGCTGACCACCAACACGGTCGCTCCGTCGCTGATCTCGGCGACCAACCCGGGCACCCGCGCCGCTTCGTTTTGGTCGAACAGGCTGACCACCCGGCCGCCGATCTCGACATCCAGCGACTTCGCCAGCGTACGTACCCGGCGGGTGTCCTCGGCGGCCACGACATCAGCCGTTCGCAGGGCGTCAAGCAGGCGTTTCGACGCGTCACCGGGATAACCCAGCGGGGTGGCGCCAAGCAGCAGCCGACCGGTACTCACTCCCACACCCTACGATCGCAGTCGTGACCGCCCCGGCCGACGAGCTGATCGAAGCGCAGCCTGCGCCCGACGTCATCAGCCCCGGACCTATCAAACCGGTCGCCGATTTCGGGCCGATCGACCGGCTGGAGGGCTGGGCGGCGACGGCGGTCGTCACCGCGCTGGGCGCCCTGACGCGAATGATGAACCTGGGCTCACCCACGGACGCCGGCACGCCGATCTTCGACGAGAAGCATTACGCCCCGCAAGCGTGGCAACTTCTGCACAACTACGGGGTCGAGGACAACCCCGGCTTCGGACTGGTGGTTCACCCGCCAGTCGGCAAGGACCTGATCGCCATCGGCGAGGCGTTGTTCGGATACACCGGACTTGGCTGGCGTTTCACCAGTGCGGTGTTCGGTGTGATCCTGGTGGCGCTGGTGACCCGCATCGTCCGCCGGATCAGTCGCTCCACCCTGATCGGCGCCGTCGCGGGTCTGCTCATCGTCTGCGACGGGGTGAGCTTCGTCGCCGCCCGAAGCGCACTGCTGGACAACTTCATGAGCGTCTTCGTGGTGGCCGCGTTCGGTGCATTGATGGTCGATCGCGATCAAGTTCGGCAGCGGATGCACATCGCATTGCGCCAAGGCCGGATCGCCGAAACCCCCTGGGGCCCAAGGCTTGGTGTGCGGTGGTGGCGGTTCGGCGCCGGGGTCCTGCTCGGGTTGGCGTGCGCGACGAAGTGGTCCGGTCTGTACTTCGTGCTGTTCTTCGGTGTGATGTCCCTGGCATTCGACGTCGCGGCCAGGCGAACCTATCGGGTTCAGATGCCGTGGACCGGCGTGCTCCGGCGCGATCTGGGCCCGGCGGCCTGGGTTTTCGGCCTGATTCCGATGGCCGTGTACCTGTTGGCGTACGCGCCCTGGTTCGCCTCTGAGACGGCGGTCAACCGCCATGAGGTGGGCCAGTCGATCGGGCCGCGGCAGTGGTACCAACCGCCGGATGCGATCCGCTCGCTGTGGCACTACACCAACAAGGCCTATCACTTCCATTCCACGCTGACGAACGCCGCGGGCAATCACCATCCGTGGGAGTCCAAGCCGTGGACATGGCCGATGTCGCTGCGTCCGGTGCTCTACGCCATCGACGACCAGAATGTGCCCGGTTGCGGGGCGGCGTCGTGCGTCAAAGCTGTCATGCTCGTCGGCACACCGGCGATGTGGTGGTTGGCAGTCCCGGTACTGCTGTACGCCGCGTGGCGGGCCGTCGTCGGCCGAGACTGGCGGTACGGAGTAGCACTGGTCGGGTATTGCGCGGGCTGGCTGCCGTGGTTCGCCGCAATCGACCGGCAGATGTACTTCTTCTACGCGGTCACGATGGCGCCGTTCCTGATCATGATGATCGCCCTGATCCTCGGCGACATCCTGTTCAAACCGACCCGCAATGCTGAACGCCGAACCCTGGGTGTCCTCGTGGTGTGCTGTTATGTGGCGCTGGTGATCACCAACTTCGCCTGGATGTATCCGATTCTGACCGGGATTCCGATCTCGCAGTCCACCTGGAACATGCAGATCTGGCTGCCCAGTTGGCGCTGACCACTCAGCGAATCAGCGGATCACCTAATGACGGATGGCGTTGACCCCGGCGATCAATAGATCGCGGGCGCGCTGGGTGTTGACGCCCGCTACCGGCTGACCCGGCAGCACCAGAGGATTGGCCGACACGATCACCTGGTAGTCGCCGAAATGGGCGGAGTAGTTGTAGACCTCACCGGTTCGGACCGTGCCATCGACCATCGTCTGCACCACCCGATGCACCCCGATGGTCTCGGTTCCCTCGATCTTGGGTACCTCTACGTCCTCCACCGTCCCCTTGACTCCTGCGCCGGCGAAGGCCACCCTGCGGCAATCGGAACCGGGCGCGACCACCGGAACCGCTTCATTGGTCTGGACGGCGATCACGATGAAACGGTTACCCTCGCCCTCGGCCGACACCGCCGCCATATTGCCCTCGGTGCCGGCGGGCACCAGTTGGCCGGTGGCGAATCGGGCGCAGCCGGACGGTTCAAACTTCAATCCGTCGGGCAGTTTCTGACCACTGAGCACCTTGGGGTCGATACCGGTCGGCGTCACCCCGGTGACCGTGAACTGCGGCCCAAAGCTGACCTTGACATCCGAAATCTTCGCAATGTCGGCGGTGGTGCTCTGATCGGCACCGCAGCCGGCCAGCACGCCGACACCCAGCGAAACGATGACCACTCCGCGCATATCCATCGGAGGTCAACTTACCGAAACCCGGCCGCTCAACCGCGCAACGCCGCCACCGTGGTGGCGAGGGTGTCCGCGACGAATCCCGGATCCAGCGGGGGGTGCGGCGATCCGGGGTCGGTGATCAGCGTGACGTATGCGACATGGTGGTCGAAATAGGCGAACGCCGCAGTGGCCAGCGCATTGGTCTCACTGCCGGCCTCCACGATGGTGCGAGTCGCCGCCCGCCAGGCGACGGTCACCGCACCCTCGATCACGGGGGCTTCAATTCGGGTCACTTCAGCGCTGGTGTGAACGAAAGTCATTGTCCACCTGTCACATTGCGTCGGCAGATCAAACCCTGCCGCGTCGTCCGTCATTGCGCTCGCCACAACGAAGACTGTTCCGCCCGATCCCGACGCCGACAGCCCGCGGGCACCGGGGTCAGACGGCGCCGGATCAGCCAGACGCGCACACTGCGCTGGATCGGCGGTCCAACCGGTCCCGAATCCCCACAGACCGGCAGCACTGACCGGTCCGTTCAACTCTGCGACCTCATATCCCTGCGGCAGCACCGACCGCACCCTGATGACGTTGGCGGGGTCGACCTCCCGGGGCGCGGTCACCGCCGACTGCGGCGGCGGGTTCGGCGGTGAACCACACGCGCTCACACAGACAAGCATTGCCAGACCCACCACGCGCCGGTGCACGCCGCTTTGATACCACGGGGCCTGCAGGCCCCGCCGCCTTTGCACCCAAGCCCGATGACGGGCGCGATGGAATAGCTTGCCGATCATGTGCACTTGCGTGTTGTGGAACGACAACGATCGCGTCCCTTGTCGGTGATGTCACTGACCGTTTCGTGCCGCAGCAGATGGCGTTCTAGCGGTTAAGCCACCAGATGTCGGTGGACAGCACCGTCGCGAAGGTGCACCACAGCGGATAGGGCGCCAGTGCGACACCCAGTTTGGGGTCGGCGTCGGCGGCGCGGCGAACCAGGTCCGCGCTGCTGGCCGCCAGCAACCCGGCCACGATCGCACCCTGGCCGGTCCGGTGCCGGTTGAAGAAGACCCAGCTGAACCCGGCATTGAGCACTAGGTTGACGCCCAGCGCCGCAATGTAGGTGCGCGCCTTGGCATTATCGCCGTCGGCCCGGAACCGGTTGATCGTCGCCGCGGAGGTGGCCGCGATATCGACGTACAGCATCGTCCAGGCGATCGGGAACGCGACGTTCGGCGGTACATAACGCGGCTTGCGGATCTGGGAGTACCAGTTTTCAACCCCGTCGCGGCTCACCGCGCCGCCGACGACGGCCGCGGCCGCCGTGGCCAGACCGGTACCGATGATCGATCTCCGCATTTCGCCAACCTACCGCCTGAGCCCAGGTAGCTGAATCCGCCACCGAGGTTGCGTTCGATTTCCCCACGGGTGGGCACTAAGCTGCAGATTCGAAGCGGTCAGCGGAACGCGGCCACGGGACGAGGGAGTACTGACCGGATGAAGAAGATGTCGATGGTCACCACCGTGGGGCTGTGCGCCGTGACGTTGAGCATCACGCTGGCCGGCTGCAACGCCACCAAGACCGAGGTCAAGTCCGAAGCGAGCTCGGCCGCCTCCAGCGTCGCCGTGTCGAGTTCGGCCGCGGCCACACCGGATATGCCCGCCGGTCCGAACAAGACCATTGCCGACTACGTCAACGACAACAAGATCATCGAGACACCGTTCAAGAAGGATGAACCTGGGGCTCCGGTGTTCGATTTCGCGACGCCGCCGGACTGGGAGTTGGCCGGCGCGAAGACTCCGGCGTGGGCCTACGGTGCGATCGTCTACCAGAAGGCCGTCAACCCCAACGATCCACCGTTCGTGACGGCGATCATCTCAAAGCTCACCGGCGATGTCGACCCGGCGAAGATCCTGGAGTACGCACCGGGCATGTTGCAGAACCTGCCCGGCTATATCCAGGACGGCGATGTGCAGAAGAGCACGGTCAGCGGGTTCGACTCGATCAAGTTCCAGGCCACCTATCTCAGGGGCGACGAGCGACGCTACATCGCTCAGGAAACCATCGTCATCCCCGGCAAGGACGGCGCGGTCTTCGTGGTGCAACTCAACGCCGACGCCCCACAGGACCAGGGCCAGGTCGTGCGTGATGCGGCCGCCATGATCAACGCCGACACCAAAATCACCGTCTGATCCGCTAGGCCGCCGCGCGCACGACTTGGCGCGCCATCGCCCGAATCTCAACCGCCATCGCGGGGTCGATGCGCAATTCGTCGGTGCCCGGAACGTCGAACTCCGTTGTCACGACACCGGGTTCGTCACGCTCCCACTGCGGACCGTATCGATCGAGAATCGTCCGCATCCCTACGTTGTCGGAAAGCAAGCGGGCGGTAAACCGGCGCACCCCGCCGATATGCGCAGCGACGGTGAGCGCATCCATCAAAATGCTGCCGATGCCGAGGCCCTGGTAGTCGTCGGCCACGATGAACGCGATCTCCGCCACACTCGGGTCGGTGGCATCCCGGACGAATCGCGCATCGGCCACAACCGGCCCGTCTGCACCATCGACTACAACCCAGACGAAGTGCTCCACGTAGTCGACCTGGAACAGGTAATCCATCAGCGCCGGACTCGGTTCGCGGGCGGACATGAACCGTCGGTAGATCGTCTCGCTGGAGAATTCCACCGAGGGATGGGTGGACCGTTCGCTGTCGCCGGGCAGCACCGGTCGCAGCATCAATTCGCTGCCGTCGTTTAGCGAAACCGAAATGGGAGTGACGAATGCGGCCAGTCGCTGGCGCGCGGTGCGCAGCAGTCGCTCGCTGACTCCCGGCAGGTCGGCCAGAACCGAAAACGCCCTCTGGTCTCCGATGTAGCCGCTCAGCGGTTCGGTGGCCGTGACGGTGGCGACGCGGGGTCTGTCGCGCAACAACGCGATCTCGCCGACGATCACCCCGGCGCAAACCTCGCCGACCACCACCGCGTCGTCGTCTCCGGTGTGGTGGACCTCGGCCCGGCCGGACTCGATCAGGATGAACGACACCGCCTGCTCGCCCTGGCGCATCAGCACTTCACCGGGGCCGGCCCGCAACGGCTGCAAACGCCCTGCGATGGCGCGGACCTGTTCAGCCGAACAGTCCTCGAACAACTCCATATCGCTGAGGCCGTCGACCCGCCCACTCGCCGGTTGCCCGTCCTCGGCCGTCAACGCCTGATCCTGACCATGGTGACTAGTAGGCCAGAAGATTGACGATTCCGCTGAAGGCTCTCGGAACTGCACTTGCGGCGGGCACGATCATCGACCGAACCGGCGCGCAACCGCTTGCCTGCAGCAGGCCCGCGGTCAACGCCCGGTAGCGACGCGACATCTGCCGCCACTGGCGGTCGTAGGCGCCGGGGGCATCGGCCAGCACGCACTTCACCAGCAACTCCGCACCGCCGAATGCGATACCCATGCCTTCACCGGTGAGCGCGTCCACGTAGCCGGCGGCATCGCCGACCAGCATCACCCGTCCCGAGGTTCGACTGCGCACCCGTTGGCGCAGCGGACCGGCGGCACGGTCGGAGTCATGCGGTACACCGGTGAGCCGTGCTGCCAGAGCGGGAAATTCAGCAAGGTGGTCGTCAAACCTGCCCTGCCGAGATGTGAGAATCGCGACACCCACCGAATCCTCGGCAATCGGCGTCACATAGGCCTCAGTGTCGTGCGCCCAGTACACCTCGACGGTGTCACTCCAGGGCGCGATCTGGAAATGCCGGCGGATCCCCCATCGGCGTCTGCCGCGACTGGGTAGATCCAATCCGAGGGAACGGCGAATCGGCGAATGCAGACCATCCGCGGCGGCGAGGTAGCGCGCACGCAGATCGCCACAACGGACCGACGACGCATCCTGGCTTACCTCGCCGATATCACCGTGGACTATCCGGACTCCGGCGGACGAGGCGGCATCGTGGAGGGCTTCGGAGAGCGCAGTGCGCCGCATGCCCAAGCCCTCACCCGACCGGAAGTTCGCCCGGACCGATCGGGTGGAGTCCAGGTAGGTGATACCGCGAAACGCCTTGCCGTGCGGACTGACACCGATTTTCTTGAGTTGCTTGACGGTGTGCGGCATCAGGCCTTCGCCGCATGCCTTGTCGATCGGCCCGGGGCGGCGTTCCACGACGACGACGTCCAAACCGGCCTTCGCGGCATGGGTGGCTGTCGCCAGTCCGCCCGGTCCCCCGCCTGCAACCAACAGGTCGATCATGCCAACCTCGCCAGTGCATTGTTCTCCGTGGTGATGCGTGTGGTCAGTAGCGCGGCGTTGAGCACGGTGAAAACCAGCGCGGTAATCCAGGCAGTGTGGACCAGAGGCAACGCCACACCCTCGGCGATCACCGCGACGTAATTGGGGTGCGGTATCACGCGATAGGGGCCGCCAGAGACTCGCGGCGCCCCGGGCACCACCACGACGCGGGTGTTCCATTGTCGCCCGAGTGTGGTGATACACCACCAGCGCAGTACTTGCGCCGCAACCACGATCACCAGCATCGGCCAACCAAGTGCGGGCAGGAACGGCCGGTGCAACCAGATCACTTCAGCCAGGCAGCCCACCAGCAGTCCGGTGTGCAGGACGACCATGACCGGATAGTGACCGGCGCCGAACTCGATACCGCCCCGGGTTCGGCTCCACGCGAGGTTGCGGTTGGAGACAACCAGTTCCGCCACCCGCTCGCCGGCAACCGCGGCAATCAGCAGCACGTACCAGATCACGAGAGGCGACCTATCAGTGCCATTGCAGCAGAACCAATTCGGAACAGAACCCGGGCCCCATCGCCATCATGACACTGGGCCCAGCGACCGGGTGTTTGGCTTTGGTGTCCCGCAGCACATGCAGTACCGACGACGAAGACAGGTTTCCGACATCGGCCAGCGATCGCCAGGTGAGTTCAAGAGCATCATCGGGGAGGCCGAGGCTGTCCACGATGGCCTCGATCACCTTGGGCCCGCCAGGGTGGCTCACCCAGGTTCCGATGTCGTCGATGGCGAGGTCGTGCGCGCCGAGGAAGCCGGTGACGTCGTCGCGCAGGTACCGGCTGACGACCTCGGGAACGTCGGCGGATAGCACCAATTCGAAACCGCTTGCTCCGATATCCCAGCCCATAGTGCGCAGCGAGTCCGGGTAGAGGTGGCTGCGAGAATCGATGATGTCGGGCCCGAGCGCGCCGATCTCGTGAGCTCGACGTTCACCCACCGCCACCACCGCCGCGGCTCCGTCGCCGAAGAGCGCACCTCCGACAAATCCAGCAATTTCGGGTTTCAGAGCGGGGAAGGTGAGCGAGCACAATTCCACCGACAGCAGCACCGCAACATCATCGGGCGCACCGCGCAGATAGTCGTGCAGTCGCGCCACACCTGCAGCACCCGCAACGCAGCCAAGGCCAAACATCGGAACCCGGCGCACATCGGGTCGCAGGCCGAGGCGAGTCGCCACCCGGGCCTCGAGCGAGGGCACCATGATGCCGGTCACCGTGGTCGACATGACCAGGTCCACGTCGGTCGGCTTCAAGCCGGCCTCATCGAGTGCCGCAGCCAACGCCGTGCAGGCCAGGTCCACCGCATGCTCGATGTAGAGGTCGTTGGCCTCGCCGAAATCCTGTAGCCCGGGGTAGGCCTCAATCGGTAGCACCAGGTGGCGGTGGCCGACCTTGGCGGAGCGATGGAGACTGCGCACTATTTTGTCGTGCCCGGCGAACGCCGGAAAATTCAGGAAAGCCTCGGTGATCTCGTCCTGGCTGTAGCGGTTCGGGGGCAGTGCGCCCTGAACCCCCGCGATCACGCTGATCGGACGAGCAGCGCCGGATATCGATTTGCTGGACATAGATTCCAGTATGCCCTCGTTTCACAAGACCGACCCTTACGGTTGCCTGACACCGGGGGCCGCTGGCGGCGATTCTCTTGGCGGCCGTGGCCAGGGAAACCAGTACGGAACGCTATGAGCGTAATCATCGAAGGTCCGGCCGTAGATGCGCCGATAACGGGCCTCCTTGAACTGTGGCGCGATCAGGCAGTAGGCCGTGAACGTGATTGCTACCACAAGTTGGTCGGGTGTCCACGTCGGTACGGTCCACAGGGTCAACGCGAAGGAGACGTAGATCGGCTGGCGGGTCAGCCGGAACAGGCCCGTCACCGGCATCGGCGGATAGACCGGCTTACGTCCGCGAAGCAACGCGGACCACCCCAGACTGCCGGTCTGCACGGACAACCCGGCGTCAACCATGGACTTTCCGAGCAACGCCCAGGAAGCCGCGTAGAGCACGATCATGACCACCAGTGCCGGCCCAGTCGCCTGCCACCAGATCGTTGACGTCGGCGACCAGAAAGCGAAGAGCGCAAACACCTGTAAAGCGGCAATGGTGACGTATGTCGTCGTCGACAGGGTGGCCCCGGTGCCACGCGGCGCCAGAGCCGCGAGCACCGCCCTGCCCCGCGTGGTGAGCAACAGTGAATGAACGAGCGGAAACTGGATCAGCAGGGCGGCATTGGCGATCCAATTCCACGGCGTCGGCACGGTACCCAGCGATCGGCTCATCCCGAAAAACATTGCCGCCATCATGGTCAGCACACCGAGCAGGAACGACACGTGGCACACCACGCCGTAGCCCAGTGCCAGCGTCCTTCGTCCCAGGCTTGGTCCGGCGTCGTCACGCCGCCGCGATGTGTCCACCGGGATTCCCCATTCCCTCAACGTCTTTCGGCCGGCACCAGCTGTAGCGTAACCGTATGGGACTTCGCCGGTATCTACCAATGCTGCGGTGGTCGGTGTTACGCGCGGGCATCAGTGTCCGGAATTTCAATACGACCGGCCAGCTGGGTGACGGCCGGGAAACCGCTGCGGCGGATTACGTGGTTGCTCACGCCCGGCACGGCGATCTCGGCGACGTGATTGCGAAGATGGATCAGTACTCGTACGACAAGGCATTCCTGGTCAGCGTTGGCGACGAGAAGGGCAAACTGCTCGATGCCGCGGTTAAGCGGGCGAATCCCCGGCTGGCGCTGGAGTTGGGTACCTACTGCGGGTACGGCGCTCTGCGCATTGCAGCGGCAGCACCAAGTGCACGGATTTTTTCAGTCGAGTTGGGCGCCGCCAATGCCCTTGTTGCGCAACGTATCTGGAACCATGCAGGCGTTGCCGATCAAATCACCTGCGTGGTCGGAACGATTGGTGATGGCGGACACACGCTGGACAGGTTGCGAGATCAGCACGGATTCGCCGCCGATTCGATCGACTTCCTATTCATCGATCACGACAAGAACGCATACCTGGCCGACCTGCTCGCCATCGCCGAGCGCGGCTGGCTGCATCAGGGCACGGTTGTCGTCGCGGACAACGTCGGCTTTCCCGGGGCACCGAAATATCGCGCCTACATGCGCGAGCAACAGGGCCGGCTGTGGAAGACCACCGAGCACCGCACCCACGTCGAGTATCAGTCGTTGATTCCGGATCTGGTCCTCGAATCGGACTACCTCGGCTAAGAACTCTTGGACGCAAGCCGATTGCGGCGCTGAGTAGCCCGATCCATCCGGTGCCGACCAACGCTGGCAGCGCCCTCGCTGATTCCGAGCAGCCCATGCAACTTCACCAGCGGTTTGGGCGCCCACCAGTTCCATCTGCCCAGCACATGCATGAAAGCCGGAACCAGCACCAGCCGAACCAGGGTGGCGTCAACCAGGATCGCCAGCGTCAAGCCGGTGCCGAACAATCGCATCACCGCCACCTGGGCGGCAATCAGAGCCGCGAAGGAGATGGCCATGATCAGTGCGGCGGCGGTGATAACACGACCGGTGTGGGCCAAGCCCAATGCCACACTTTCGTCATTGTCGGCTGATGTCTGTGGTGACGCCAACCAGAACTCCCGGATCCGGGACACCAGAAAAACCTCGTAGTCCATCGACAGCCCGAACGCGACGCAGAACAACAGCACGGGCATATTGGCCACCAGTGTTCCGGTGGTGGTAGTGCCGAGGCCGCCGAGGTTGCCGTCCTGAAAGATCCATACGGTTGCACCGAACGCCGCCGACAGCGAGAGCAGGTTGAGAACCAACGCCTTGATCGGGATCACCACGCTGCCGGTGAGCAGGAACAGCAGCACCAGCATGATGGCGGCGATCAGGCCCAACACCAAGGGCAGCCTGGAGGTGATGGCGTCGACGCTGTCGCGGTTGGTCTGTGCCAGTCCGCCGAACGCGGCGGTACGGCCACCCGGCGCAGGTACCGCGTGCATACGGCTGAGTTGGGTCTCGGAGGCTTGCGAGAACAGCGGTACCGAACTGCCCACGGTCAGCAGGGTGCTGCCGGCAGCCTCGCCGGTGGCAGCCAGTGGTGGACCGCTCAGCGCACCTGCCACAAAGGTGCCACTTGGCGCCGACACCGAGTTCACATCCGGAACCTTGGATAGATCGGCGGCATAACGGTCCACCGCGGCACGGTCCAGACCGGTTGAGTCGACGATGACGATCGGGACCTCGGAGTCGGAGTCGATGGCGAAATCTGCTCGCAAGAGGTCTCCCACCTGGTGGGCCGAAGCCGACTTCGGCAGCACCCGATCATCCGGGAAACCCGGCCTTACCCCGAGGAACGGGGCACCGAGGAATACGAGCAACAGGATCACGGCCAGGGCGATAGGAACAGCGTGACGCATGACGAATTTACCTGCGCGATACCAGAACTGCTGCTCGATCGGCAGTGGCGCAGGTGCCGGCCGGCCGAGCATTCGGCGCACTGCTCGCCGGACGTCCAGCGCATCGACCCTGTCGCCGAGCATCATTAGGGCCGCCGGCGTGATGATGATGGCCGACAGCGCGGCAAACGCGACAGTCGCGACACCCGCGTAGCCGAAGGAGCGCAGGAAGTTCATCGGGAAGATCACCATCACCGCCATCGACAGCGCCACGATGACCGCTGAGAACAGCACGGTGCGACCGGCGGTCGCCATCGTGGCGACGACGGCTTCATCGCGGCTGCGCCCGTCGGCCAACTCGTCTCGGTAGCGACTGATCATCAGCAGTGTGTAGTCGATGGCCAATGCCAAACCCATTGCCGTGGTGAGATTCAACGCGAAGATCGACACCTCGGTGACGAAGGTGACGGTCCGCAGCACGGCCAGCGAACCCAGGATCGCCATCACGCCGACAAAAACCGGCAGGGCCGCGGCGAACAATCCGCCGAAGACCCAGATCAGCACCAGGAAGCTGAGCGGAACGACGATCGCCTCCAGCAGCAGCAGATCGCGCTTGGACTGCTCGGTGACTTGCAGATTCACCATCGCCGCACCCCCGGCGCGAACAACGATGCCGTCCCGCTCCCCGACTATCGCGTCGGCGAGTTCCCTGGTGTAGGACTGCTGCTTGCTTTCGGGACCGATCACGCCGGTGACGATGAGACCGGATTTCTTGTCGACACTGACCAGGGCGGAGGCTGCCGGAGGTGGCGCTGTCCATGCCGAGGTGATGGTTGCGACATGGCCGGACCGGGTGAGTTTGTCGATAGTCGCGCCGGCCTCCGACTGTGCCTGTGGGCTGTCGAAACGGTCGGGCGCGGTAATGACGATCACGAGTGGGACATCGCCCTGGCCGAATTTCTCGGTGAGCAGGTCCGCAGCGCGCGAGGACTCCGCGTTCGGATCCTGAAAGCCACTCGGGGAGAGGTGTTGGGCCACCGGTATTCCGAATGCGCCGATGGCCACCATCAGCAGCACCGCGACGACGACGACCCGCCGCGGCGCGGCGATAGCCAGCCGAGCGATGCTGTGCAGCATTCCGTCAGTCTGTCACGCCGAGTCATCGGGGGCCGAGGTCCGTCGCAGGCCCAAGGGTGACTTGCGGTGCGCTGCGCCACTGGTAGCTTTCACGCCCATCCGTTTGCTGCGACCGCCGGAGGGTCTGCTGGTGCCTGAGCCGTTGAACGTCGCCGCGGAGTTGTTGATCGTCTCAGGGGCACTCGCGGATGATCAGGCGGACGACCTCCTGGCCAACCATGCCCGTGTCGATTCGGCGGTGGACTCGGCGCTGATCGGGTGGGTGGGTCGGTCTGCTGCGGCGCTGTCGGCCACCGCCGCCACGTGGACCACCGCGACTCGGGACCTGGCCACCCGGGTCTGCGAGCACGGTGCGGCACTTCGGATCACCGGTATGGCATTCGCCGAGATGGAACTCCGCAGCGCACGGGCGACAGCGCAGGCGAACGGTGCGGGGGGTGCGGGGTGAGCCTCGGCCCCGCCGATATCGACCGATGGGATCCCGCGGACGTCCGGATGGTGGCGGTGGCCGCGACCGCCCGGGCCGAATCCGCCGCGGCAGTCTCGGCGGCGCTGACACGGCTACCGATGATTCCGGGATGGAGTGGGATAGCAGCCAGAGCGGCCGGTGACGCCATCGAATTGACCAGACAGGCGCTCGATGGTCACGCCGAACAGGCCCGCACGATAGCCCGCGCGGCTGACCGTGCCGCGGACGCCATCGACCGGCTGAAGTCGCGTCTGCGCCGACTCGACGAGGATGCCCGAAGCGTCGATCTGAGGATCGATCGCGTCACGGGCGTCGTCATTCCAGAAACCCAATTCCGCGGTACCACAGCACAATTCGACACTGAAGCCGATCCGCTGGTCACCCGGCTCGACGAGATCGTTGCGCAAGCCAACGAGATCGACAACGAGTTGGCCGAAGCCATCTCGCTTGCCGACTACCACTCGGCAATTCCGTTGTCTCCGGCCGGCCCTGCACCACCGGACGACCTCAAGGCATGGTGGGACTCGCTGAATCAGATGGCCAAGGCTGAACTGCTGGAACGTAATCCGGAGGACATCGGTAACTGCGGAGGTATCCCGGTGGCCGATCGCAGTACCGCGAATCTGAGGGTTCTGCATCGCGATCTCGACCGGATCGATCGCGTCGCAGCAGACAACGGGATCTCAGTCGCCGAGATCATGGCAGCACCGGAAAGGTTCGGCCTGAACTCGACCGACATCATCCGGTACACCAATGCCGGATTGATCAAGCAGAGCATTGCCTACAACCATTCGCTGTCCGGCGCCGAGGTACTGCTGATGGTCTACAAACCCGTCGACTTTCGGGGCCAGGGACGCGCGGCGATCGCGATCGGCAACCCGGACACGGCCGAGGACACCGCGGTGCTGGTTCCCGGCGCGACCAACAGTGTCGCCGACGGATGGTTGTCCAGCAACGAGATCGCAAACCTCTACACCGAGACCCGGGCTGCCACCGAGGCTGGTCGGGACGTCTCCGTGCTGGCCTGGATGGGCTACGACGCGCCAGATTCGTTCGTCGATCCACGAGTCGCCCAGACCACTCTCGCCCGCAAAGGCGGTGCACTACTCGCCGCAGATATCAACGCACTCAACACGACTCACCGCGGCGGCTCCTCGCACGTGACGGTGGTAGGCCATTCGTACGGCAGCACCACGGTGGCCGACGCAGCGGCCGGTTACGGGATGCGCGCCGACGATATCGTCCTGCTCGGATCACCGGGAACCGACTTGGCACGGACCGCCTCGGACTTCCACCTCCCCGACGGCGGTCACGTCTACGTCGGATCCGCCGCGACCGATCCCGTCACCAACCTCGCCGGGATGCCGCGAGACGCACCGGTGTTACCGATTGGGCCAATCGGACTGGGTGCCGACCCGGCGGCCGACGGGTTCGGGTCCACCAGATTCAAAGCCGAAGTACCCGGTTGGACGTGGCAGTCCGGGAACGATCACGATGACTACTTCGAATCAGGATCAGAGTCGCTCTACAGCACGGCTGACATCACCTCCGGCCACGGCGGGGCACTGCAGGAGCACGGGATGACGGCGCCGCACCGCGACGCCGTCCTGGGACCGTTTGCGGCCCGATTGGGACTGCCGGACTGGAGCATCCCGCTGCTGGATCCGGAACTGTTGCGGCCCGCGACGACCGGGCACCACCACGTGCCACCCGAGGTGGCAGGCCGCTGAGGACGGCGGCGGCAACCGCCGCCCTCGCCGCGGTGTGCGGCAGCCGGCCGAGACGTCGAGACCGTCGATTTAGGTTAAGGCTGCCTGCTGTTCACCCCTGCGTTGCCGGAACGGGAGGTGGGCAGCACCCGCCGGTGTGATACTCCGACTACGGATCAGGCCACACGGGGAAGAGCGCACACATGACCGACATCATTCACACCCAGCCGAAAGCACCGGCCAACGGTGCGTCGACGACGAGCGGCGCCGAGAACGTCCGGACCGCGATGACAGCCGACGGACTGCGTCGGGCTATCGAGGATCACCTGCGCTACTCGCTGGGACGCCCGGACGCCCTACTCGAGCCCAAGCATTACTACCGCGCCCTGTCATTGGCCGTGCGCGACCGCCTGCAGCAGCGGTGGAACCAGACCACACAGACCTATCTTGACCTGTCCCGCAAGGTGGCCTGCTATCTGTCGGCGGAGTTCCTGCTCGGACCGCACCTCGGCAACAACCTGCTCAACCTGGATATCGAGGCCGAGGCGCGGGCCGCACTGGCCGCGCTGGGCCAGGATTTCGACACCGTGCTGGCCTGCGAGGAGGAGCCAGGTCTGGGCAACGGCGGCCTGGGCCGGCTCGCGGCCTGCTACCTGGAATCCCTGGCCACCCTCGAGCGCCCGGCGATCGGGTACGGCATCCGCTACGAGTTCGGCATTTTCGACCAGGAGATCCACGACGGCTGGCAGGTGGAGACCACCGACAACTGGCTGGCCGACGGTAATCCATGGGAGATCGCCAAGCCTGATTTGAATTATCGCGTCATGTGGGGCGGTCATACCGAGCACTTCCAGGATGCCCACGGCCGCGAGCGGGTGCGGTGGATTCCTGAGCGTTCGGTGAAGGGCGTCTACTACGGCACCCCGATCCAGGGCTATGGCGTGAACACCTGCAACACCCTGACGCTGTGGAGCGCACGCGCTATGAAGGAACTCGCCCTGGACGCCTTCAATGCCGGGGACTACTACCGCGCCGTCGAGGAAGAGGTGATCTCGGAGACGGTCACCAAGGTGCTCTACCCCAATGACGAACCCGAGGTCGGCAAGCAGTTGCGGCTGCTGCAGCAGTTCTTCTTCGTCTCCTGCTCCCTGCAGGACATCCTGCACCTGATGGAGGACTTCGCCGGCGTGACCGCCGAGGCGCTTCCGGACCGGGTCGCGGTCCAACTCAACGACACCCACCCCTCGATCGCCGTCGCCGAGTTGATGCGACTGCTGATCGACGATCGCGGACTGGACTGGGATAACGCCTGGCGGATCACGGTCGCGACGATGGCCTACACCAACCACACGTTGCTGCCCGAGGCGCTGGAGACCTGGCCGCTGTCGATGTTCTCCCAGTTCCTACCGCGGCACCTGGAAATCATCTACGAGATCAACCGGCGCTTCCTCGACGAAGTGCGTGCCCGGTTCCCCGGTGACGAGGCGCGTGTGCGGCGGATGTCGATCATCGGTGAGGACGGCACCAGGAACATTCGGATGGCGTATCTGGCCACGGTGGGTAGTCACGCCGTCAACGGCGTTGCCGCGATGCACTCCGAACTGGTCAAGACCACCATCCTCAAAGACTTCTACGAGATGTGGCCGGAGCGGTTCAGCAATAAGACCAACGGTGTGACGCCGCGCCGTTTCGTCGGCCTGTCCAACCCCGGACTGCGCACACTGCTCGACGAGACGATCGGCGACGGCTGGATGGTCGACCTGCCCAAGCTGCGGGCGCTCGAACCCCTGGCCGATGACCCGGAATTCGGCCGGCGCTGGCGGGCGGTCAAGAGGGAGAACAAGGCGCGCCTGTCGGACTACATCGCCGCCGAAACCGGCATCGACCTCAATCCGGACTGGATGTTCGACGTGCAGGTCAAGCGCATTCACGAGTACAAGCGGCAGCACCTCAACGTGTTGCACATCATCACCCTCTACAACCGGCTGAAGCAGAACCCGAATCTTGAGATCGCCCCGCGCGCATTCATTTTCGGCGGCAAGGCCGCGCCCGGCTATCACATCGCCAAGTTGATGATCAAGCTGATCAACTCGGTGGGCGAAACGGTCAACTCTGATCCGGATGTCAACGGACGCATCAAAGTGGCATTCATCCCGAACTTCAATGTGCAGAACGGCCAGTTGATCTACCCGGCCGCGGATCTGTCCGAGCAGATCTCCACCGCCGGCAAGGAGGCCTCGGGCACCGGCAACATGAAGTTCATGATGAACGGTGCCCTGACGATCGGCACACTCGACGGCGCCAACGTCGAGATGCGCGAAGAAGTCGGCCCGGAGAACTTCTTCCTGTTCGGACTCACCGTCGATGAGGTCCAGCGTCTCAAGCACGGGGGCTACCGTCCGCGCGACTACGTCTCCGGTGAGTTGGCGACCGCCCTGGGGTCCATTGCCGAGGGCCGGTTCTCCGGCGGTGACACCGGGGTGTTCGCAGACCTGGTCTCCAACCTCACCGACCACGATCCCTTCCTGGTGCTGGCCGACTACACCGACTACATCCGCAGTCAGGACGAGGTCAGCAGAACCTGGCAGGACACCGAGGCCTGGACTCGCAAATCGATCCTGAACTCAGCCCGCAGCGGAAAGTTCTCGTCGGACCGGTCGATCGCCGAGTACTGCGACGAGATCTGGAACGTCGGACCCGTCACGATTGCGGACTAGCCACACCATCACCGCGCGCCCCACCACCTCTGCTCCACCCCGAATCCCTCCCCATCGGGCCCCCACAATGAGATCGTGGTCAGCGAGGCACCTGCGTGGCGAAGGGGACGGGACATGCTCGAGGTATCCGAGGTCGGCAACAAGATCGGCAGGGACGAGTTCGAGGCGGCGATCCCCGATCTGCGGGTCGGGCTGATCAACGCCCAGTACGACCTGTTGAAGGCGGACTTCCCCGTGGTCATCTGGATCGCCGGCGACGATCGCCTGGCGGCCAACGAGTTGGTGAACCGACTCAACGAGTGGATGGACTCGCGGTACGCCGACACCCGGGTCTTCGCCGACACCACCGACGAGGAATCGCAACGGCCCCAACTGTGGCGATTGTGGCGGTCACTGCCGCCCAAAGGCCGCGCCGCATTCTTCGTCGGCGGCCTGATGCGGGCGGCCAGCCTGCGGGCCGAGGGCGAGATCTACGAACCCGACTTCTCCGTCTGGCTGCGCCATGTCTCCCAGATGCAGCACGCACTGGTGGCCGATGGCGCCCTGCTGGTGAAGTTCTTTCTGCACACGCCGGCGAAGGTGCAGAAGAAGAAACTCAAGGAAGCCGAGAAACACCCCGAGTCGGGCTGGCAGGTGGACCAGCGCGACTGGGCTGCTCTGGACTCGCTCGGTCCGGTGCTGCCGATCGCCGAACGCATTCTCCGCGAGACCAGCGGACCCGGTGCGCCATGGACCATCGTGGAATCCACCGACTCCCGCTATCGCGATCTCACCGTCGCCCGAACGATTCTGGCCGCACTGCAGGCCCGATTGGCCGAGGACTCCCGTTCACCCGGATGGTCACTGGCCGAATCGGTGTTCGGGGATCTCGGCGTCTCCGCCGACGTGCTGTCCGGGGTCGACCTCACCAAGACATTGGACAAAGCGGACTACCGCGCGAAACTGGCTAAACAACAGGGCCGTCTGCACCGGCTTGCACTCGAGGCGCGCAAGCGCGGGGTCAGCACCGTACTGGCCTTCGAGGGGTGGGATGCCGCGGGCAAGGGCGGGGTGATACGGCGGATCACCGGTGCCCTGGAGGCGGGTGACTACCGGGTGATCCCGGTGGCCGCGCCTACCGACGAGGAACGCCGATACCACTATCTCTGGCGGTTCTGGCGTGATCTGCCGCCGGCGGGCAGGTTCCTGATCTTCGACCGCACCTGGTACGGCCGGGTGCTGGTGGAGCGGGTGGAGGGCTTCGCCGCTCCCGCGGAATGGCAACGCGCGTACGACGAAATCAATGACTTCGAAAGCCAACTGGTCGAGCGCGGCTATCTGGTGGCGAAGTTCTGGCTGCACGTCTCACCGGAGGAACAACTCGCGCGTTTCCAGGCCCGCGAACAAACGGCCTACAAGGCGCACAAGATCACCGACGAGGATTACCGCAATCGCGAGAGGTGGGATGACTACGTCAAGGCCGTCGACCAGATGATCCTGCGCACCACCTCAGATTCCGCCCAATGGCATGTGATCGCTGCGAACGACAAACGACATGCCCGCGTTGCCACGCTCAAGGCGGTCAATGACGGTTTGGCCCGGGTGCTCCGGGAGACCTGAACCTCAGCCGGCCAGATATTCCTCGCCGCCGGACGGATATCCACCGCCGGTGGTGGTGATGTGCACATGGTCATAGTGGCCGTAACCGGAACCGCTCGCGCCACCGCCGGGCGTGTAATACGTGCCGCGCCAGATCACGTCCTGCACCCCGAACCGGCCGGCGTTGCGCATCGCGTACGCGAGGATCGAATCGCCGAGCGCAATGCCCTCGGCGCTACCCGGATTGGGAATCATGATGTCCAGTGCCAGTCCGTTGGGGTGCCATGGCTTGGAATCCGGCCGCACACCGATCATCGTGTGGATTTGCGGGAACGCCGCGCTGACGCTGCGTTCCACCAGGATTGTCTTGACCTGAAGACCGCGTTCGGAGGCAACTCCCGCCGGCAGCGATTGGGAACGCTGCTCCACATACGATGCCGGAGCCACGACCGCGTCCGCCGTCGCGTCCGTCGCCGCGACAAGATCAGCGTCGGGTAGGGCATCCGGCGCAGCGTCGAGGTTCAATTCCGGCTGCGCACCGGCGGCCATCTCCGTGCAGCACGCCAGTGCGTCGTCACCGGCCGGCGCTTCGACCTCGGATCCCGGATTAGCGCCGGCCCCGGCAGCGAACACCAGCGAGAGGGGGACTAGGGCAGTCGCTCCGAGTACCGACAGCTTCTTCCGAGTACGTGGTCCGGATTTGAACATCACGAAACCATAACGGAACCAGGTTACGGCGGTAGGTAGCGGCACGCGCGAAACCCCAGGAAGATCGCCAGACGTGACCGAGCTAACATTTTCTGCGCGAAAGGCCTCTAGC
>Ga0194035_1000139_pt1 | contig 42355 bp, 32 predicted proteins | sample JunL2320m_MetaG_FD_148680 | JGI IMG/M metagenome (GOLD analysis project Ga0194035, IMG submission 148680) | Anoxic zone freshwater microbial communities from boreal shield lake in IISD Experimental Lakes Area, Ontario, Canada - Jun2016-L239-20m | ecosystem: Environmental > Aquatic > Freshwater >...
GATTTCATCCCTCTTTGGTCAATGCGTGAGTGGTATCCCATGGTCAAAAGCGGTGGGCGGTTACGACCGCGACAGGTGAGGTGACACTCACGCCGGTAGTGCGGTCTTGCTGTGCTTCACACATGGGAAAGTGAACCGTGACTTACCTCAGCGATGACGATGTGCGACGGATTCGGATGGCTGCACTGCTCGTGCACGCCCGCACGCCTGGTTCGGCAACGCCCCAGTCAGTCGGAGAAGTCGTCACTCACCTCGGCGCGATGCAAGCGCAAGACTATGCCAGTGGACTGTGGTCGCTCGGTGCGAGACTTCCAGGTTCAACCGCGACCGATGTTGTTGCAGCGCTCGAGCAACGCGAAGCAATTCGCACGTGGCCGATGCGCGGCACTATTCACCTAGTTCCCGCGCGCGACGCTCACTGGATGCTGGCAACCACAGGCGTCCGCACGTTGCGCGTTAGCGCGCGACGTCGGACGGAACTGGGAATCGACGATTCTGTTGCTCAACGTGCAATGGACATGATGGGTCAGGAGTTGACCGGCGGTGGTCGGATGTCTCGATCAGCCCTGCTCGATGCTGTTGCACGGCAGGGCATCCCGATCTCCAACAACGCCGGCTACCACCTCATCGTGTACGCCAGCCTGCGAGGCCTGATCGCTATCGCACCCGATGTTGACGGCCACCAGACGTTCGTACTGCTCGACGAATGGGTGCCAGACCCGGTAGAGCACGAGCCCGACGAAGCTCTGGCGCTTCTGGCAATTCGGTATTTCAGTAGCCATGGGCCTACAACGTTGAAGGACTTCGCAGGGTGGTCGGGCCTCACGCTCGCTGAGTCACGACGCGGCTTAGCCGTGGCCGGCGACACGATCGCTACTGCTGAGCACTCCGGCGTTCCCGTTTATCTCGACCCGCAACTACTCGACGCGCACGCCCCACTGCCAATCGATGAAGACGTGCATGCTCTGCCCGGGTTCGATGAATACCTTCTTGGCTATAAGGATCGCAGCCTCATGCTCGAACCTGGTGACTTCGACGCCGTAGTTCCCGGCGGGAATGGAGTGTTCCAGCCCACGTTGGTGCGAGGCGGAAGAGTTCTGGGCACGTGGACGCGGACGACGAAAGGTAAGAAGGCTGTGGTCACGGTCATTCCGCTGGGGCCTCTGGGCAATCGCGATCGCAGCGCCGTCGAGGAATCTCTGCGACCGTGGGCGCAGTTCGTCGGACTGTCGCTCGACATACGCTGGACACATGCGTGATTTAGCTCGTGCAAGGCCCACGATACGGGATTGTTACGGCAAGCACATGGCCCCTTGACTCGTTTCCACGGGTCAAGGGGCCATGTGAAAAGATCAGGCCTTCTTGGTCTCCCAGAAGATGTCGGCGATCTCATCGATCTTGGAGATCAGGTTGTCGGCGACGGCAACATCGAGGCTCCCCTTAGTTCCGCCGGCACCAGCTAGCTTGGTGGCCTCGTTGAACAGTCCGTTCAAGTTGGGGTACTTCTCGAAGTGCGGAGCCTTGAAGTAGTCGGTCCACAGCACCCACAGGTGGTGCTTGACGAGGTCCGAACGCTCCTCCTTGATGGAGACTGCGCGAGCCTTGAAAACCTTGTCGTCACTGGCGTGGTACTTCTCCATGCAGGCCTTTACCGACTGCGCCTCGATCTTGGCCTGAGCGGGGTCGTACACGCCGCAGGGTAGGTCGCAGTGGGCGTGGGCAGTGAGCGTGGGTGCGAACATTCGGCGCAACATACGAACTTCCCTCTCGTTGTAAGTCATGAAACGGTGATCCGTTATGCGCGAGACTACCCCCGCGTCGAGTGGCGGGCACTAGCGAGGGCGAGATTGTCGATGGACAGCGAGGGATCTGCAGGTTGGCGGCAGCGGCTACAGCCGTGGTGGCCGCTGATGCGCGTTGTCGTCTCAGGCGACTCGATGGCTCCCACGTTGGCCGATGGCGACTGGCTCGTGTGTCGACGAATCACCGGCGCATCGGTAGTGGCAGGCGATGTCGTGGTTGCCGAACAGCCCAATCGGCCAGGCTTCGTTCTGGTGAAGCGCGCGACCGAGCGCAAGCCCGGCGGCTGGTGGCTCAGTGGCGACAATGTTCTTGCGAGCGATGACTCACGTGTGTTTGGCGTTGTCGACGACAGTTTGGTCATTGGTCGTGTCCTGTTCCGCTATGCGCCGAAGCCGCGCTGGATCTGAGTTCGCTCCACCCGTAGTTGCGAGCAGTTGCTCCCATCACTTGGTTGCCAGCCTGTTGTTGGCGACCAGCGCCGCGTCTCCACGTTGGCTCTGACCAGAGCGTGATGTAAGTCATGGCCAGTTCGCGCATTCTCTGCCAACCTGACCGATCCATTTCCAGCCGATTGTGCGACGATCGACGTGTCCGAGTGACCCTCGAGCCGCGCCCCCTGAAGTCGTCGTACCTGACATCTTCGAAGAATGACTGACGCCAGTGCCCGACATCGTTGCGGGCGTCCGTCGCTCTCTCCCCACGATCACGGTTAAGGATGCTCAGTGTCGGCGTCAGATCAAGGCCAGCCAAAAATGTCCCCATCGCGATTCGACGATGATCCGGTTTTCGTCTTGCACGAGTCGGGCAAGATCGAAATGCAGGCGACCGTTGAAGTCACTGACAACAAGGGGCTGGCAATGGCCTACACCCCTGGTGTCGGTCGGGTGTCGCAGGCGATCGCAGACGATCCCTCGCTGGTGTGGCGTTACACCTGGCGATCCAATGCCATCTTGATCGTGACCGATGGCAGCGCAGTTCTCGGGCTCGGCCATATTGGCCCTTATGCGGCACTGCCAGTCATGGAAGGCAAGGCGCTGCTGTTCAAGGACTTCGCCAACGTCAACTGTGTGCCGATCTGCCTCGACACCAACGACGTCGATGAGATCGTCGAAGCCGTCGCGCGAATTGCCCCGGCCTATGGCGGCATCAACCTCGAGGACATCAGCGCGCCCCGCTGTTTCGAGATCGAGCGTCGGCTGCAAGAGCGCCTCGATATCCCAGTCTTCCACGACGACCAGCACGGCACCGCAATCGTCGTCACTGCCGCACTTACCAATGCTGCCAAGGTAACTGGACGTACGCTCGGTGACTTGCGCGTGGTCATGTCCGGCGCCGGTGCTGCCGGGGTTGCGATTGCCAACATGCTCCTTGCCGCCGGGATCGGTGACCTCGCGCTGTGCGATCGAGTTGGAGTGATCTCGCGGGATCGCCCAGAGCTGCACGACGTCAAGGCTGATCTTGCGCTCCGAACCAACAAGGCCAATCTCAGTGGCACCATGGACGATGCGCTGGTTGGTGCTGATGTCTACATCGGCGTCTCGTCGGGCACTGTTGAGAAGGAAGTGATGGAGCGCATGGCTCCGGGCGGCATCGTCTTCGCCCTGGCCAATCCGGTTCCCGAAGTTCATCCCGACGTGGCGCACGCATCTGGTGCTGCCGTTGTAGCCACCGGTCGAAGCGACTTCCCCAATCAGATCAACAACGTTCTCGCTTTCCCTGGTGTTTTCCGTGGCGCACTCGACGTCGGAGCGACCCGAATCACTGAAGGCATGAAACTTGCTGCTGCGCAAGCGATTGCGGAGTTGGTCGGCGATGACCTAGACACCGATCACATCGTTCCCGACCCCTTTGATCCGCGACTTGTCAGCAGCGTTGCTGCGGCCGTTTCAGCTGCGGCGATCCGCGACGGAGTCATTCGCACGCTCTAGGTCACCACCCAGCGATAAGGTTCGCCTCATGTTTGCAGTCACAGTCACCTCCTTCGACGGTGAGAATCCACTCAACGGCCTCACCGTTGGTGAGGTACCCGATACTGAGGTGCCTGAAGGTTGGGTACGCGTACATGTCCGCGCCGCGAGCCTTAACCATCACGACCTGTGGAGCCTGAAGGGCGTCGGTCTGCGCGACGACCGCCTGCCGATGATTCTCGGCTGTGATGCAGCGGGCCTGCTCGACGATGGCACTGAGGTTGTCGTGCACGGTGTGGTGGGTGACCCCGATTCGGTCGGCGGCGACGAGACCCTGGATCCCAAGAGAACCCTGCTCTCCGAGTTATATCCAGGCACCCTGGCCGAGACTGTCGCAGTGCCGGCTCGCAATATCGTCGCGAAGCCAGCCGACCTCAGCTTCGCCGAGGCAGCGTGTCTACCCACCGCATGGCTGACCGCCTATCGAATGCTTGCCACAAAGTCCGGGCTGCGCAGTGGCGACACCGTGCTGATTCAAGGTGCCGGCGGAGGCGTTTCCACTGCCGCGATTGCACTTGCCAAGGCAATGGGCATGACCGTGTGGGTTACCGGACGCGACGAGGTTAAGCGTGCACGAGCCCTAGAACTCGGCGCCGATGCGGTTTTCGAGCCGGGCGCCAGATTGCCGCAGCGAGTGGACGCCGTGATCGAGACGGTTGGTGAGGCCACGTGGTCGCACTCACTGAAGGCACTTCGTCCCGGCGGAACTATCGTCGTGTCGGGTGCCACCAGTGGTTCGAACCCACCAGCTGATCTCTCGCGAGTTTTCTTCCTCCAACTCAACATCGTGGGTTCCACGATGGGCACCCGCGATGAACTTGAAGCGTTGATGAAACTGCTCGTCGATTCTGGTGTGCGGCCATTGATTGACGCGACCTATGACCTCAGAGACGCGCGAAGCGCATTCGAGCGACTGCAGTCGGGGGACGTCGTAGGCAAACTGGTCCTCACCACCGGCTGAGCAATCCGCAGCCCGGCATACTGCTACTTGGCGTCGGCCCAGGATTGCACCACCGAGATGTCGGCCACGAACCGAACGCCACTGCCGGCGCACCACCAAGCAGCGCTCGACTGCAGTGCTGATTCCAGCAGTGCGACGATGCCTGCCGACTCAGAGTCAGCGCATTCGACCAGGAGTTCGTCATGCAGGCAGAGCACGATCCGGCCGCTGTTGCCCGCTAGCCCGGCTCGAACGGTTGCTGCCCACGCCTTGAACAGCTCGGCTGCCGCGCCTTGCACGACAGCGTTGCGAGCGAAGCGGCCATAGCCGTGCGCGACCGCAGAGTCGCTACCGCCTGCGTCGGCTAGGGCTGAAGCGAGTTGGGAGAGCCGGAGCAATCGGCCGCCGTGAGTGCGCAGATCCACGCCACGTCGTCCGCATTCCTCCGCGCGGCGCAGGAACGCCATCGCAACTGCGAATGTGCGGTCCATATCCTTGAGGGCCTCACCTGCTGGACCCGATGTCTGGCCGTACATGGCGGCGAGCACAGCGATCTTGGCCGTTGCTCGGTCACTGCCCAGTGCTTGTGCAACGGGTGCATACATGTCGTCAGCTTGGGCGGCCGTAGCCAGTGCGGTGTCACCCGACACTGCAGCGAGCACTCGGGGCTCGATCTGTCCGAGGTCAGCCCGGACGAGGACTCGGCCCATGCGTGGCCGCACTGCTGGGCGCAATTCGGCTGGCAAGTTGTGTAGCCCTGCGGATGCGGTCATCCGGCCAGCGCCTTCGGACGCTCCCCAGACTCCGCGGAGCCTATCGTCAGACCCGATATCGCGCGCGCTCCACGACCAGCCGTAGGTAGTGGCGATCCGTTCGGCCGTCCGCCACGCCAAAAGCGCTGCTACCGCTGGGGAATCGGCAGCGTAGGGCTCCAGCCGCCAGGCGCGCGTATCGGGCACATCGATACCCACGCGCAGCAGTAGATCGCGAACGTTGGCTGGGTTGCGAAGATCGATCGGATCACCCGGGAACTTGTCCCACACTCGCTGGTCGCGTGTACGACGGGTCGAGATCTCATCGGCTTCACTGACCGGTCGCTCACCGATTGTTGCGACCAGATACGCCTCGAGGATTCCACGGTCGATAGCCAAGCCGTCGCTTTCAAGTTCGATGCAAAGCAGGGCTGCCATCGACTCGGAGGTCGCGGATAGCACGGCGAGGGGAGTCGCGCCCGCGACTCTGCGTGGATCGGGTAGGGAGCGAAGTGCAATGTCCTGCTCGCGGTAGAGCGATAAGGCGAGTACAGCCCACTGTGCGACTGAGTCGTTGTCATTGCGCCAACGACCGCGCAGCCAGTCGCGGCTCAACTGCCCATCGCTGCGTACGGGCGCGTTGTCGTCGCCGGATTCGCCGACAAGGTCGAGCAGATTGAGTGATCCGTCAGCATCCGGCGGATCAGGTAGGCCGTGCTGCGCGGCCCAGGCAGCGGCAGCATCGTCACGCGTGATGCCGTGCAAAAGCCGCGCTACGGCACCGAGATCCCAGCACGCTCGTGGCCGCACAGCGCGGCTGACCAAGTAGCCCGCAGTCTCGCGTGCACTCCACCAGATCCATCGCGGAGCAAGCGATTCCAGTTGGGCCACAACGGATTCGGGATTCTCGCTGGAAATGACTCGCGTGGTATCAGCCCATGCCAACGCGACCGCGCGATCAGGAACGATGCACAACGCAACTGCAACGCCTGGCCTGACTCCGGCTTGGGAAAGTTCGGCGACGAGTGCGCTGAGATCACTCTCCGGCGGCGAGTCACCGGCTGGGTTGGCGATGGTCAGTCCTGGTCGGGGTCATCGTCGTCGAGTCGGGCTAGCCATACCGCGAGGCGCTCGACGGGAACCTCGAACTCGGGGTTGAGGTCTACGAATGTGCGCAGCCGCTCGGCAAGCCAGGCGAACGAGATTTCGTCCTCGCCCCGTCGTGCCTCAAGTTCTTCGATCCCGCGGTCGGTGAAGTACATGGCGTGCCGTTACCCGAATGCGTGCGCGACGACTTCGGCCTGCTCGCGTTCATGCACCTTGTGGGTGCCAACCGCTGGCGAGGACGATGCCGGGCGTGACACGACGCGAAGTGAACGTCCGGCGAGGTGGGTGGGCAAATTGAGTGCGACGTAAGGCCATGGGCCTTGGTTGGCTGGTTCTTCCTGCACGAACACGAGTTCGGCATCGGCAGGGAAGGCCGAGAGGGCCGCGACGATCTCGTCGGCAGGCAGGGGAGCGAGGCGTTCGAGACGTACTATGGCGACATCTGAGCGCTGCGCCCTTTCACGTTCTGCCAGTAGGTCGTAGACGATCTTCCCCGAACACAGGAGCACTCGTCGAACGCCTGCCGGGTCGGCGGGAGAGTTGGTAAGTACCGCCTCGAATGTGCCGCTCGTGAAGTCGGCTTTCGCCGACACCGCCGCCTTGAGCCGGAGCATCGACTTGGGGGTAAACACGATGAGTGGCTTGTGGTGCGGGGCGATGGCCTGCCAACGCAGGAGGTGGAAATACGACGCCGGCGTAGATGGCATCGCCACGGTCATGTTGTCCTGGGCGCACATTTGCAGGAAACGCTCGATGCGTGCCGACGAGTGGTCGGGTCCCTGGCCGTCATAGCCATGTGGCAGAAGCAGGACGACCCCGGACAGCTGTCCCCACTTCTGCTCGCCCGAGGAGATGAACTCATCGATGATGGTCTGCGCCCCGTCGGCGAAGTCACCGAACTGAGCTTCCCAGAGCACGAGCACATCGGGCGAGGCCACTGAGTAGCCGTATTCGAAGCCCATCGCCGCGTACTCGGAGAGCAGTGAGTCGTACGCGTAGAACGAGCCTTGGTCGTCACTGAGATTGCCCAGCGGCGTGTGCTCGATGCCAGTCACTCGATCGACGAACACTGCGTGCCGCTGGCCGAATGTGCCACGTCGTGAGTCTTGGCCCGCGAGTCGAACGGTGTGCTTGTCGAGCAGCAGTGAACCGAATGCCAAGGTCTCGCCCAACGCCCAGTCGATGGTGTTGTCGGTGATCATCTGCGCTCGACGCTGCAGCTGTGGCGCCAGCCTGGGATGCACCGTAAAGCCCTCGGGTAGATGGATCTGCGAGTCGATGATGCGCTCTATTGCGGCGTCGGTTGTTGCGGTGGTGACGACCGCTGGGTACTCGGCGGGTTCGACGTGATGCACCTCGCGATGCTGCGCGAGATCCTCACGAGTCTCGGTGAAGACCTTCTCGAGCTCTTCCTGATAGTGGCGAAGGGCGGATTCGGCTTCGTCCACCGAGATGTCGCCACGACCGATGAGGGCCTCGGTATACAACTTGCGGGTCGAGCGCTTGGCGTCGATGAGGTTGTACATAAGTGGCTGCGTCAGAGAAGGATCGTCGGCCTCGTTGTGCCCCCGGCGTCGGTAGCACACGAGATCGACAACAACGTCCTTGTGGAACTCCTGACGGAATTCGAAAGCCAACTGTCCAACTCGCACAACGGCTTCGGGGTCATCACCATTGACGTGGAAGATGGGTGCCTGGACCATGCGCGCGACATCAGTGCAGTAGACAGATGACCGCGATGCCTCCGGTGCGGTCGTGAAGCCCACTTGGTTGTTGACCACGATGTGCACGGTGCCGCCCGTGCGGTACCCGGTGAGTTGGGAGAGGTTGAGAGTCTCGGTGACGACACCTTGGCCTGCGAAGGCGGCATCGCCATGCAACAGGATGGGCAGGATGGTGAAGATGCGATCTGCCGGCAGCTGGTCTTGCTTGGCGCGGACGATGCCCTCAAGGACTGGGTTCACGGCTTCAAGGTGCGATGGGTTCGCGGCGAGGTAGACCGGGATCTGTGAGCCGTCCTCGGTAGTGAAAGTGCCACTCGTGCCGAGGTGATACTTCACATCGCCTGAACCCTGCACGGACCCTTCCACCTCGAAGTCACCTTCGAACTCGCGGAAGATCTGGCTGTAGGACTTGCCCGCAATGTTTGCCAGGACGTTAAGGCGTCCGCGGTGCGGCATCCCAATCGAAGCTTCATCCATTCCTGCAGCAGCGGCAGCCGCGATCACGGCGTCCATCAAGGGGATTACCGACTCTGCGCCCTCGAGGGAGAACCGCTTCTGACCGACGTACTTGGTCTGCAAGAAGGTCTCGAATGCCTCTGCAGCATTGAGGCGGCGGAGAATTCGCAGCTGTTCGTTGCGCGCGGGTTTGTCGTACTTTCGCTCGAAGCGATCCTGGATCCACTTGCGCTGCTCAGGGTCTTGCATGTGCATGTACTCGACACCGATGGTGCGACAGTACGCATCGCGTAGCACACCGAGAATGTCGCGCAACTTCATGAACGGTTTGCCACCGAAGCCACCGGTGGGGAACTCGCGATCGAGGTCCCACAGGGTGAGGTCGTGACTGGCTAGGTCAAGGTCGGAGTGACTGCGTTGTTCGTACTCGAGCGGATCGGTGTCAGCCATGAGATGCCCGCGCACGCGGAACGCATGGATGAGTTCCTGCACGCGGGAGGTCTTGTCGAGATCGTCATCGTGGGTGGTAGCGATGTCGCTGGCCCAGTGGATAGGGGCGTAGGGGATCTTCAGTGACGCGAAAATGTCGTCGTAGAACGACTCTCCTCCGAGTAGCAAGGAGTGGAGTCGGCCCAGGAACTCGCCTGACTGGGCACCCTGGATGATGCGGTGGTCGTAAGTGGAAGTGAGTGTGACGATCTTGCTAATCGCATGGCGCGCAATGGTTTCGATCGCTGCGCCTTGCCACTCGGCGGGGTAATCCATTGCGCCGACACCGATGATCGTGCCTTGACCCGCCATGAGCCGTGGTACGGAGTGCACAGTGCCGATAGTGCCTGGGTTCGTCAGGCTGATCGTGGTGCCAGCGAAGTCATCGACAGTCAGCTTGCCGCCGCGTGCCTTGCGCACAACGTCTTCGTAAGCCGCCCAGAACGTAGCGAAGTCCATGGCCTCGGCACCCTTGATGTTGGGTACAAGGAGTTGCCGTGTGCCGTCTGGTTTCGCGAGGTCGATCGCGATTCCGAGGTTGATCTGCTCGTTTCGCACTATCGACGGCTTACCGTCAGCCTCGACGTAGGAGTAGTTCATCTCGGGCAACGCTGCTAGGGCTTTGACCATGGCCCACGCGATGACGTGTGTGAACGAGACCTTGCCGCCCCGTGCGCGGACAAGATGGTTGTTGATGACGATGCGATTGTCGATCAGCAATTTCACCGGCACAGCCCGCACGCTCGTGGCTGTCGGAACGGTGAGGCTGGCTTCCATGTTGCTGACTACGCGGGCGGCCGCGCCCTTGAGCGCTGCGGGCTCAACCGCCGGCGCCAATGCGATGGTCTTTTGGGGAACGAGAGTTGGGGCCGATGGTGTAACACGTGTGGGCGGCGGCGGGGGGCTTCCCGGGTCGGCAGCGGCTCGATCGAGCTCGGCCTCGAACGCTGCGGAATGCACGCGTCCGGCCTCGCGTGCGGCTTCGGCCGCGGCAACGATCTCACTGCCTGCATGGTCGGTCGGGATGTAGTCGGTAAAGAAGTCCCACCATGCAGGGTCGACGCTGCTGCGATCGACGAGGAACTGCTGGTAGATCTCGTCGACCAGCCATTCATTTGGCCCGAATGAGGCCAACCGGTCCTGGTCAGACTGCGACGGCGACATCGACGACCCTTCACTCACGAACAGGGGACTGCCTGGCACGACTTGCCGGACAAGGACGTAGTTGAGCCTACGCCGCGATTGGCGTCTGTGCCCCGTGTCGCAACGTGGCAGTGGCCACATCTATTTTCGACTCCCGACCGCCAAGTTGATCAACAGGTATCACCCTGTGTCGGAGACAGCCCCGTCAAGCCCGCGCAAAGTTACGAGCACGAGTTCGCCGAGGGTGTCGAGGTGATACCCACCCTCTTGTACCGCGATCATGGGGATACCGAGTGCGCCGATCAATCGGCCGCTCATCTCGTAACCAGCATGAGTGATGTGCAGTGGCGATTCGGGATCGTCTGCTGCAGCATCGACGCCGAGACTCACGACAACCGCGGAAACTCCGTGTGATCGAGTGGCTTCCACGATCTGCTCGAGTGCCGTGAGCCAACGGTCATCACCTGTCCCAGGGGCCAGTGGCACGTTGAGATTTGCGCCGATGCCGTCGAGGCGTCCGTGTTCGTCGGCGAACCCGGCGTAATGCGGGAACCAACCTGCGCCGGGATCAACGTGCAGCGAGCCGTAGAAGATGTCGGGTCGTTCGTAGAACAGTGCCTGAGTGCCATTGCCGTGATGGGCGTCGATGTCGATCACGGCTACTCGTTCATGTCCGCCGTCGCGCAGCGCCTGTGCCGCGATGGCTGCGTTGTTCAAGTAGCACGAGCCGCCGAATGCGGATCGGGTGACATGGTGTCCGGGCGGGCGTACTAACGCGTACACCAATGACTCGCCAGCGACCACGTGTGCGGCAGCGGTCAGAGTGACATCGACTGCGCCTCGAGCGGCCTCCCATGTGCCAGGGCCAACCAAGGTCATGGTGTCGTAGCACCAGCGACCAGCTGCCGCGTGCACCGCAGTTGGCTCGCGTTCGGGCAGGCCGTCGAGCATTCCCGGAGTGGGCATGACATAGGGGACCACCCGATCCTGACCGGGATCGCTGAGGAACCCGGCCTCGACCCAGCGCCCATAAACGGTGCGCAGATGCTCAACTAGATGTGGGTCGTGAATGCGCAGAAGGACGTCGTCGTCGTGCGCCTCTGCGTCGATGATCGGATGGCCGGCCGCGCGCAGTGTGTCTTCGATCAGAGTGGCCCGCTCAGGTACTTCGGTACCGGGAAGGCGCACCCCCACCCAGATCTCCGCTGCCGGGACATGGAGCAGGCAGTCGTCGCTGCGCACTACCAAGGCATGGGTCACGGCTGCAGCATCCCAAACTTTCGGCGCATCCACCGCGTCTACGTCAACTCCCAGACTCCGCGAGTCCACTGCGAAGGCTCACCGGCTAGGGCAGGATGCGCATATGGCCTCAGTTGCTGACATCGGAGTCAGGATCGGCACCTTGCCCACCGGGCCCACCAATTCCATCGTTGACGTCCCAGGTGTCGGCCTCGGTCACGCGACCATCGTCTACGACGACGTGCCGCCACCGTTTGGGCGAGGGACGGCTCGTACTGGTGTCACAGTGATCGACCTCGGTGGCGATGCCTGGGCGAGTCCGGTTCCTGCCGGCGTCTCGGTGCTGAACGGTGCAGGCGAGCTGACGGCACGAAGCCAGATCGACGAGTGGGGCCTGCTCGAGACCCCGATCTTCCTGACGTCCACGATGCAAGTTGGGCGCGTGTACGACGCGGCCTGCCGATTGCTGATGGCCGAGCAGCCGCGCATCGGAATCGATGATGTGATCATCCCTGCGGTCGGCGAGTGCGATGACTCATGGCTCAGCGATCCCCGGCATATGCATGTGACCGATGAGCATGTGGCAGCGGCACTTGGCGCTGCCCGGGCGTCGGCGGGCGCATCGATGAGCCCCGATCAGGGCGCGGTTGGTGCCGGCACCGGGATGTCGTGCTTTAGCTACAAGGGTGGCATCGGCACGTCGTCGCGCGTTCTGCCGGACGGACATGTGGTGGCGGTGGTGTTGCTCACCAACTTCGGTCGATGGCCAAGGCTGCGAGTTGATGGGGTTGCGGTTGGGCAGGCACTCGGAGATCCGGATCGGGCACTCCCACCTCCGGCCGGATCATGCCTCGGAGTCGTCATCACTGATGCCCCGATCGATCACAGCGGTTGCGAACGGCTCGCGACTCGAGTGGGTCTTGGCCTGGCTCGCACCGGCTCTACTGCGCACAACGGCTCGGGTGAGATCTTCGTCGCCGCTGCACTTGGCCTTCGGGTACCGCGAGGTATGTCGCCTACTCGAGCGCCCATTTCAGGCAGTGCACTGGACGACTATTTCGAGGCTGTTGTCGACGCAAGTGAGGAAGCCGTACTTGCCTCGATGTTGGCTGCCCACGATGTCGTAGGTGTCGAGGGACGTCAGGTGCCGGCACTGCCCATTGATGCGGTTCGACGCATTCTTAGTGAGAGGCGCGGTTCGTGACTCACCCAGTGCAGGCACGCCCAGGCTCGGTCGCCAATGCCTGGATTCCCATGAGCGACGGGGTTTTTCTTGCTGTCACGCTGCACATTCCGGATCCTTCTTGGGGTCGGCAGCCATGCATCCTGGAAGCACTGCCCTACCGCAAGGACGACATGACCTCGTCCTACAGTGCAGAATACGCGCGGCTATGCGGTGAATACGGATATGCCGTCGCGCGCCTCGACGTCAGAGGCACGGGTAATTCCGGTGGACGCGCCACCGACGAATATCCCGTGCAGGAGCAGCGGGACCTGGCTGAAGTCATTGCCTGGCTCGCCGCGCAGCCTTGGTGTGACAGCAATATCGGCATGTACGGCACGTCCTACAGTGGCTTCAATTCGCTGCAGATGGCATGTGAGCGTCCACCTCAACTTAAGGCCGTTGTCGCGATCTATGCCACCGACGATCGTCATACCGATGACGTGCACTACATGGGTGGCCTGTTGAAGTGGCTCGACCTCGTCGACTACCCGCACTACATGACACCGATGAATGCGCTGCCTCCGGTACCAGCTGTTTTCGGACCCAACTGGCGCGATGAGTGGCTTGCCCGTATCGCTGAGCATGAGCCGTGGTTGCTCACCTGGCTTGAGCATCCGCACGATGACGAGTACTGGCGGCACGGCTCGGTTCGGCCTGATTACGACCGCATCGCAATCCCGACGATGATCGTGGCAGGCTGGGCCGACGGATATCGCAACAACTCATTCCGGACGATGCAGCGGCTTAGTGAAAATGGAGTGCCGCGTCGCCTTCTGGCTGGACCCTGGGCGCACGCGTCCACTTCGTCCTCGGCACCTGGGCCGCGCATCGATCTGGTACCCGAAATGGTCACCTGGTGGGATCGATGGCTACGCGGGATCGACAACGGCATCGATCGCGCCCCCGAGGCCGTGTGGTACTCGCGTGCATCCCACTCGCCCGCGCCGGATCTCGATCTCATACCTGGCGTGTGGCGTGCCGATAGTTGGCCGTCGCCTCGATCGGCGCTAGTCGAGTACGAACTCGTCGCCCCGCATTCCTACACGGTGAAACCTGACGTTGGCACGGCCGCGTGGATCTCGTGCGCCGGTCATCTGCCTTGGGGTCAGTCGATAGATCAGCGATATGACGACGCCGACTCAATCACCTGGGACTTCGACCCGCAGGGCCTGGAGATCGCGGGGCACGCGCACGTCCGCTTGCAACTAATGTCGTCCGAACCCGTTGCCACGGTGTCGGCCAAATTGTGCGATGTAGCGCCGGACGGCACGTCCACTCTCGTCACGCGTGGCACGCTTAATCTCACTCGTCGCGAAGGCATGGATCGCACCGATCCGCTTGTGCCGGGCCAGTTGTACGACGTCACCGTCGAGCTCGAAGCGACTGCGTGGCAGTGGAGCCTGGGCCGACGGCTGCGACTCTCGATCGCTGGCGCCGACTGGCCCAACACGGTGGCCCCACCGTTGCCGCTCACGCTGACGATCGTCGGTGGCACGCTCGTTCTTCCGGCGTACAACCCCGTAGGTTCACCAGCGCCACCTGAGTTCGTTCCGGGTGATGACACGTCTGGTGAGTCGCGTGAAGGTGTGGTCTGGCGAGTTGAACGTGACGTCCTCAAGGACACCACGGCGTGTGTCACCGATCACGGCGCCGTGTACTTCATTCCTTATGGCGAGGCGGTTGAGCACTACGCGGGCCGGGTGCAAGTGTCGAACCGCACCTTCGAGCAGGTTGCCTCAGCGGACGTCTCGTTCACGCTTCGCTTCGCAGACGACGCTCGCGGCGGTGCGGTTGTCGCTCACGCGCGATCACAACTGGAAGTGCATGCTGGGCCGGCGAACTTCGACGTCGCCATCACGCTCACCTGCACTGAGAACGACGTTGTTGTCGGTGAACGTTCGTGGCGAAGGTCGTTCCCACGCGATCTCGCCTGATGACGCGAAGGCGCTAGTCGATCGGGCTATCGACTTCGTGATGCGAAGGCGCGATCACCGGCGCCAGCAGTGTCATGGACAGGGCAAGGGGGAGTAGCACCCAGAGAGCGTTGGCGAGCCCGGTGGTTTGCGCGATGAGGCCGATTAGCGGCGGGCCGACCAGGAATCCGCCATAACCCACGGTTGCGACGTAGGCGATGGCAGCGGCTGAATGTCCGCGACGCTCGCCCGCTGCGCTCATACCGGCAGGGAAGACCAGCGCTAACCCCATGCCCCACAAGGCAACCCCGATGAGCAATCCTAGGAAGGCGGGTGCGAGCAACGTGATGGTGATCCCGAGAGCGGCGAACAGGCCAGCCAATCTGATCGCCTGCGCTCGGCCGAGGCGATCGATCACCGTGGTGCCACCGAGTCGCGTGAGGGTGACGGCCAGCGCGAAGGTTGCGTAGCCCAAGGCGGCCAGGCTTTGGGTCTGGTTGCGGAAGTCGTGCAGGTACAACGCGAGCCAGTCGGCGGCAGCACCTTCGAGAAGCATCGACAACAGCACCAAGAGCCCGATGAGTAACAGTCGCTTGGTCAACATTCGCGCGCGAGGGATCGCAACGCCATCTGTCAATGTGGGTTCGCGAACCGGGCGGTCATCGAGGTACCACCGGGTTGCGGTGATCAACGCGGCCGCAGTGATGAAGAGCGCAACCATGCTGAAGTGTGTAGCCAGGCTGAGGTCGCCTGCGGCGGCGAGCGCTCCGACCCCGGCGCCCAAAATGGCACCCAAACTCCAGCACGCATGGTACCTAGGCATGTAGTCGCGACCCGCCGACCGGTCTAGGTATGACCCTTGGATGCTGGCGCAGACGTCGAACGTGCCGAGGGCAGCGCCCATCAGGATTAAGAGCCCGCCGGTCGTGACTGCAGTGGGGGTGAGAGCTGAACCGATCAGCAGAATCGATCCGGCAGTTGCACTTGCGGCCAGAACAGGGCCGCTGCCGATTCGTGCCGCGATACGTCCTGCTAGTGGCATCGCGACGATCGCGCCTAGGCCGCTCATCAATAGGACAAGGCCGATTGTGCGCGGATCTGCGGCAAGCCGATCTCGAGTGGCCGGGATGCGCGAAACCCAGCTCGCCATGATGAATCCGTTGAGGCCCAGGCTGATGGCCACGGCGATGAATGCCGAGCGAGGAACGGGGCGGCGCTCACCTTCGAACTGTTGGGCTGTCACGTGAGCCCTCGTGGGCTTCGGTTCAGGATGACGAATGCTGCTGTCGCGGCGACATCGTCGCGTATCCGAGGAGACGACACATCGAACTGCGCAGCCATTTTCTCGCCTCTCTGAGTAGGGCAACAGTATGGTCACGCCTATGGCCAGGCGAAAAGTTGAGGTGCGACGCGAGGAGATCCTTGCCGCGGCCGAGGCCGAGGTTGCCAAGCGTGGATTCGCGCATACGCGGGTCGCGGATGTTGCATCGGCACTTGGCGTCAGTACCGCACTCGTCTTCTACCACTTCGGTACTAAAGAGAAGCTCTTCGCCGCAGCTTTGGAATATGCGGTGAATCGTGACTTGGCGCGCCTAGATCTCACGGTCTCCAAGGCCACCGGCCCAGTCGATGGCGTCCGACGTGTTCTGGCGATGTACTCGCCGGCCGGTGATGCCTACGGCTGGACGGTGTGGGTTGATGCGTGGGCGGAGTCGTTGCGAGAGCCGGAGATGCGCTCGATGTACTTGCGACTCGATTCGCGTTGGAAGGACGTGCTGAGCGAGCAGATCAGGGCTGGGGTCACCGCCGGTGTCTTCCAATGCGCTGATCCGGATGCGAGCGCTTGGCGACTTTCAGCGCTGCTCGACGGACTCGCCGTTCAGGTGATAATGCACCGCAAACTCACTCGCAAGAAACTGCGCGAGTGGGTACTTAGCGCTGCAGCCCATGAGCTCGGCGTTACGCCCGAATCCCTTGCCTAAGAACTGATTTGGCACGACTCGCGGCAGCACGGCTTACGAGATGTCGGGTAGCCAGCAAGCGGAACTGTGTGCCCCAGTGGCAGCGAGGATCGGCAACGACGAGCCGCGGCAGGCGGCGTCAATCCCAAGGCGCTCAGCCTCTCCCGACGCCACCACGGGGCATCGCGGGTGAAAGCGGCAGCCAGTAGGAATGCGGGTCGGGTCCGGCGGCTCGCCGGTGAGCACCACAGGAGCCACTCGCTGAATCTCGGGCACGACCGACAGCAGCGCCTGGGTATAGGGATGCTGAGGGTTGGCGAGCAACTCCTCGGTTGGTCCCTGTTCAACAATCCGACCGAGGTACATGACGGCTACTCGGTCGGCAATATTCCACGCGAGACCGAGGTCGTGTGTAACGACGAGCAGTGAGAGACCCAACTCGCTGCGGAGCCTGAGCAACAACGCGAGGATCTCGCCGCGCACCGATGCGTCCAGGCTCGACACCGGTTCGTCGGCGACGATGACGTCGGGTTTGAGTACCAATGCGCCAGCGATGACCACGCGCTGGCGTTGTCCGCCGGAGAGTTCGTGTGGATAGCGCAAGAAGAAGCGCTCAGGCGGTCGGAGCCCAGCAAGTGAGAGAGCTTCAGCTACGCGTGCCTGTTCGTCGTCGACCATCCCGTGCACTCGGAGTCCTTCGGCGACTGCCTCATAGACGGTGTGCCGTGGGTTGAGTGCACCTGAAGGATCCTGCAGCACCAACTGCACATGTCGACGCAGCTTCTTCAGGCTGCTAGCCGAGTACTCAAGGGGTTGTCCGCCGACCACGATCTGGCCTGCGCTCGGGCGCTCGAGGCCGAGCAGAGTGCGCGCCAGAGTGGTCTTACCGCAACCACTTTCACCAACGAGGGCAAGGATTTCGCCACGGCCAAGTTGGAGGTCAACCCCGTCGACTGCCTTGGCGGAGCCGCCACCACCGCGTCCGCGGAACGTGACCTCAACGCCTTGTGCCGCAAGGCTCGGCACGAGGTCGCGCGGCTGCTCGGAGTCGGTTCGCGAGTCGGTGGGCGTCGTCATCTGCTGCTCCCATCGACGAGTAGACAAGCCGTGCTGCTATCGCCAATCGTGACTAGCTGTGGTTCGTTGGTGGCGCATTCGGCCACCGCACTCGGGCAACGTGGATGGAATGTGCAGCCTGAGGGCAGATCCCCGGGGAAGGGCGGGTCGCCTGGCAGCCCGGATGGGGCGTAGCGAAAGCGGCGGTCGCCGATGCGTGGGAAGGCGCCGGCTAGGGCGCCCGCGTATGGATGCCTTGGGTGATCGAAGACCTCAATCGCGGGCCCTTCTTCGACAATCTTGCCCGCGTACATCACGGCAATGCGATCGCAGGTGCTCGACAGCACCGACAGATCGTGCGAGATGAACACCATCCCGACTCCGAGGTCCTTCACAAGCGACTGCATCACGTGGAGAACCTGTGCCTGCACCATGACATCGAGTGCGGTAGTGGGCTCATCGGCGACGATCAGTTTGGGGTCACAAGCCAGAGCCATCGCAATCATCACGCGCTGGTTCTGACCACCTGACAATTGATGCGGGTACGCCTTCGCTCGTCTCGCTGGCAGGCCCACCATCTCGAGGAGTTCGCCGACCCTGTCGGCGGCCTGCTTGGCGCTTACCTTCTTGTGAAGCAGGATCGGCTCGGCCAGTTGGTCACCGATCCGCTGCACTGGGTTGAGTGAGTGCATCGCGCCCTGGAAGATAACCGAGGCCTCGGCCCAACGTAGTGCGCGCACACGGCCCCACGGCATGGTCAGCACGTTCTCGCCATCGAGCCGGACTTCGCCAGTGACCTTGGCCGACTTGGGCTGCATACGCAGGACAGTGCTGGTAAGAGTGGTTTTGCCGCAGCCTGATTCGCCGGCGATACCAAGGGTTTCGCCGGCCTCGACCGAAAGGGTTACGCCACGCACCGCCGGCACTTCGGTGCCATGCGATCGGTAGGTGACGGCAACGTCATCGAATTCAAGTAGTGCCATCAGGACAGCTCCAGTCGTGGATCCAAGATGTTCTCGATGGCGCGGCCGATGAGATTGAATGCGAGTACGACCAGTACGACGCAGATGCCGGGCGCAGCGAGGTACCACCACGCTCCCTGCGAGATTGCCCCAGCGGCGAACCCTTCCTCAAGGATCGAACCCCATGACACGTCGTCGGGCGAGCCGAGTCCGAGGAACGACAGGGTTGTCTCAGACAGGATCGAGATCGAGACGGCGAGAGTGGTGTTGGCCAGCACGAGTGGCATGACATTGGGCAACACGTGCTTAGTCATCTGGTGGAAGTTGCTGCCCCCCAGGGCTTTTGCACGCTCGAGATAAGGTCGGCCTTCGACCGAGAGGGTCTGCGCTCGGATGATGCGAGCGGTCGATGGCCACGAGGTGACACCGATCACGATGATGATGTTCAGTAGCGATCGGCCGAGCACCGTTGCAAGCACGATGGCCAGTGGTAGGTAGGGGATGACGAGGAACCAGTCAGTGAGTCGATCGAGCCCGGCGCCCAACCAGCCGCGGAAGTGGCCCGACGTGATCCCGACTGCAGTTCCGATGAACATGGACAGGACGGTCGCGGCCAAACCAACAACGAGCGAGATCCGCGCTCCCCACACGACGAGAGCAAGCACACTGCGCCCGGAATCGTCTGTGCCCAAGGGGAATTCAAAGGAGGGTGGTAGGAACGGCGCCGCAGTGGCCTGGGTGACGTCGAGGGCACTGCGCGGAAAGATCAACGGTGCCAAGATCGCGACCAGCGCGAAGATCGCCAGCAGGGTCAGGCCAAACATACCGCTGCGGCTGCTGCGGAAACTGGTCAGAAACAGTCGGCGCGAAGCTCGGCGTCGAGTGCGGGTGATTGCTCGCGGCGAAGCTATCTTCCGGCTGTCGTCGGTGGGGACACTCATGTGCGCACCCGCGGATCGAAGTAGCCGTACAGCAGGTCGGCGACGAGGTTGGCGAAGATGACGGCGCCGGAGAAGAGTAGGAATAGTGCTTGCAGCAGTGGCACATCCGGCCCTGATAGGGCATCGACTGTCAGTGATCCGAGGCCGTTGATCGAGAAGACGAACTCGATCGTGATGGCGCCGCCGACCACGAAGCCGAGGTTGAGGAAGACCAGTGTCATGGTGGGAAGTAGAGCGTTGGGGACTGCGTGCTTGCGCCTGACCATCTTGTCCATGAGGCCCTTGGCGCGGGCGGTCTTGAGGTAATCCTGACTTGTCTCATCGATGATCGAGGCGCGCATAATCAGCGAGTACTCGGCCAGATAGATCACCGCGAGTGTGGTGACGGGTAGGAATAGATGCCAGGCCACGTCCAGCACGCCCTTGACGCTGGAGGTATCTACGCCGGGAGTGCTGATGCCGCCGGTGGGGAAGAGCCCAGGGATAGGCCCGACGCCTACCGCGAAGACGATCAGCATGATCATGCCGAACCAGAACTCGGGCATCGAATACAGCACGAGGGTGGTGTTGGTGGAGACCTGGTCGAACTTGCCGCCACGGTTCCAACCGCTGCGAATTCCCAGCCACACGCCGACGATCGTGGCGATGATCGTGGCCGACCCAACCAACAGGATGGTCGGCCAGACATGGGGGCCGATGACCTCCCAGACGGGTGCGCTGTACTTCACCGAAGGGCCGTTGCCGGTGAAGGGGTTGCGGAGGTACTGACCGAACTGCTCCATGATCGGCGCGTTGAGTCGAGCGCGCAGTTCGTGGATCTGGATGGGGTCAACATTTCGCCCGCGTGTATACAGCGCGATGGGGTCGCCAGGCATTATTCGGAAAAGGAAGAAGTTGAAGAAGATGACGAAGATGAAAGTCGAGATAGCTGCGAGAACGCGCCGCGCTACATAGCGACTTGTCGGGCTCGGCGACCAGTGTTGTTGTTGCCTCACGGGGGAGGCAGTGGCTGCAACGTCAGGGACAACTGACACTGGCGGGCCGACCTCCACTCTCGAGTGCATCGTGCGTGGTTTTTGCTGGCGTTGGGTCACCCTAACAAGTCGACGGACAGGTATGTCCGAGCTTGGTCAGCGCGTTCGCTGCGCCCTGGCGGCTACTCCTCGTTGCTATTCATATCGTTCTCGCGACCACGTCGAAGAGTGACTCCGACAACTACCACGATGATCACCAGAGCCGCGAGTCCGCCGATGAGTATCCAGTTCAGACTGCTTGATCCCTGGTTCGTCGGCTCGTTGGATGGCCCTGGGCTGATTGTGGTGACTGGCCGCAGGCTTTCGTATGACCAGGTGCCGTACTGGAAGAGCAGGGCGCCATCCGGATTGGGTTGTGGCACCAGCCCTTCGAAGCGGTCCGAACGGTAGGCCTCGTAGTTCGGGTAGTAGTACGTGACCACGTAGGGCGCGTCGTCATAGAGCATCTGCTGCATCTGCTTGACCAGTGCTGCCCGCTTGTCGACGTTGGTCTCGGTGCTTTGCTGTTCGAACAGAGCGTCGTAGGCAGGGTTGCAGTAGAAGGAATCCGACAGATTAGCCAGGATCGAGCCAGCGTCCTTGTAGGAACGGTTGGCACAGATGAAGGTCGAAAGCTGGTAGTTGGGGTCGGGCTCGACCACCCAACCCCACTCAAACATGTCGAAGTTCCCTTGGCCGATGATCTCGGTGAGGGCATCGGACGACATCACTTTGACATTGACCTCGACACCCACGGCGTTGAGAAAGCCCTTGAGGAACTCGCCGGACTTCTTCGATTCCGCTGAGTCGCTTCGGACGAAGAGTCGGAAGGAAAGGCGATCGCCCTTGGCGTTCGCGCGGATGCCATCAGCGCCCACTGGGTATCCAGCCGCGTCGAGCAGCGTTTTGGCTTTGGCTGGGTCGTAGCCGACGGGGTTGGCGGGATCGAGGTGCAACGATGCGTAGAGAGGCGGGATGATGGTCGACCCAGCGGTGCCACCACCCCCGAGCACCTTGTTGACGATCACCTGTCGGTCGATGGCCCAGCCGAGAGCTTGCCGCAGGCTCTTGTCCTTGAGCAGCGGGTTGCCATCACCGATCGCGGTGCCGTCGTCGAGGGCCGCTCCGGTATTGAAGGCCAGCTCACTAAAGCCCGAATACACGGCCTGCACGGTAGTAACGCCAGGGGCACCTTCAAGCGAGCGGAAGACGTTTGCTTCCAACGAATCAGCGAAGTCAATCTCGCCCTTCTTCAGGGCCTGACCCAGCGCATCACCGTTCTTGTAGACCTTGAAGACGACCTCATCGACAGCGGGCTTACCGCGCCAGAAGTCGGGGTTGGCCTTCATCCGGATGAACTGTCCGACGCGTCGTTCGATCATGAGGAACGGGCCAGCGCCGACCGTGGGGACTGCCTCGGTTCCCTCGTTCTTGTAACTCTTCACTGCGTTTTCGTCGACGCTCTTCCAGATGTGCTCAGGAAGGATGTAGACGGACAACTTCGCCATGATGGGTGAGGGCTTTGCGACGGTGAGCACCAGTGTGGTGTCGTCGGGGGCCTCAGCCTTGGTGATGTTGGCTACGTATGACCCGAAGTTGGTCTTCTCGTAGTCGCCGTTGAGGATGCGGTTGAAGGTGTACGCGGCATCCTTGGCCGTGAGCGGTACCCCGTCACTCCACTTGAGCCCGGCGCGAATCTTGTAGGTCCAGGTGGTCTTGTCGGCCGACTCTGTCCATGACTCGGCGAGGCCGGGCACGGTGCCAAAATCAGCAGCTGAATACTCGGTCAAGGTCGGGTATTCGAGTTGGTAGATCTCATACGACTCGGCCAGGATTCCGGTGAACGGATTCGCCGAATCGATGTCGGTGGTAACCCCGACCGTGAAGGTCACGGGAGGCGCGGAGGGGCTAGCCGATGGGCTCGCGCTATCGGCGTTCGCGATTGCCGGCGCAATGAGTGCGATTGCCAGAGCCAGACCTGCGCCGCCAGCGAGAACTCGGGTTCGGCGAGACTTCGGTCGCATATTTCCTCCGTGGCAACTGCGTGAACGAAATGGTTCCGTGCGGTCAAACATGGCCCTCACTGACTCACCAGTCAGCAGCGCTTTTCGCATTCTTACCGCATCCTTCGTCGTTGGGAAGGGAATGTGATCGCTTTGTTCCCAAGTTCCACTGTTCCCGAGTTCCACTGTTCCCGAGTTCCACTGTTCCCAAGTTCCGGGGAGTTCCTCGCATGGTGCAATTCATCTGCGCATCCGAACTCTTCTAGGCGGTGCCTCAATCTGGTTCGGCTATCCGCGCGACCCTGGGTCGAGTAGCGTCCGGGCATGGTTCAACCGCCTCGTGCCCCGCAACGTCCCGCTGTTACTGAACTCCATGGTCGGCAACTGGTTGACCCTTATGAGTGGATCGCAGATCCAACCGATCCTGAGGTGGCGGGCCTACTGGCGGCGGAGCGCGACTACTACGACTCGCGTATCGAAGTTTTAGCGCCACTGCGATCGGTACTGGCGGCTGAGATGACAGCGCGCGTGCCCGATGTCGAGCCTTCGGCTCCTTGGGAATCGGGCGGCTGGCGTTATCGCCGAGTTACCCCGCATGGCTGTGAGTACGACCAGCTTGTCCGGCGCCCCGTCGCAGACCCATCCGCAGCGGAGGTAGTGCTGCTTGATCTGCAGCAGGTGTTCAACGAGGGAGGCACGGGTTACGTCGCAGACGGATTGCTCAGCGTCAGCCCAGATGGTCGCTGGCTTGCTTGGTCAGTTGATTTCGACGGCGACGAGGTCTACGCCTTGCACTTTCGGGATCTAGCTACTGGCGTTGATCTCGGGGAAGTCGTCGAGCGCGTGTACTACGGCTCAGCGTGGTCTGCGGATTCGTCGTCCTTCCTCTACACCGTGCCTGACCACACCTATCGTCCGTTTCAGGCAAGGCGCCACGTTCTGGGTACCGCCGTCAGCGGCGACACCCTCGTATTCGAGGATCTCGACGATCGGCTCGAACTTGAGCTGCACTCCTCGCGGTCGGGCCGGTTCGCTGTGTTCTCGCTTCTGGGCCGCGGATTCACCGAAGAGTGGTTGCTGCCCACCGACGCGTTCGATTCATCTCCGGTTCTGGTTCGTCCCAGAGAGGTCGGCGTTGAGTACGAACTCGAGCATGCGCCGAACCTCGGCCCTGACGGTGGCGATGGGTTCTTCGTCACCACCAACATCGGTGCGAGCGAATTTTGCGTGATGTGGGCCCCCGTTCAGGACCCCTCCTCATGGTCGATGCTGATTCCCGAAGACCCAGAGAGCCGGGTTCACGGGGTTGACGCATTCGCCGGAGGTTACGTGTTGCGGCTAAGACGTGGCGGCGCGGCAACGCTGCGCTTGGTGTCGCGGACCGGTGTCGTGACTGACCTGCTTCCGGAGCAAGCCGATGGCATGGTTCGGCTCGAGCGCAACGACGACTGGGACGCCACAGCCGTCACTATCGCCACGGAGTCGTTCCTGCGCCCAGCGGTGTGGTCGGACATCGCTTTCGACGGCACGCGCTCTGAACGGCACCGGCGTGAGTCGGTCGGCGTCGACCTAGATCTGTATGTGTCCGAGCGACGCCTCGTGTCACGACCCGATGGCGCGCAGGTGCCCGTGATCGTGCTGCGGCACCGCGATACCCCGTTGGATGGGAGTGCCCCGTGCGTTCTCTACGGCTATGGCTCATACGAGTCGCCGTGTGATTCCAACTGGTATCTCGACTGGTGGCGTTCGCTGCCATCGTTGTTGGATCGTGGCGTCGTCTACGCGATTGGTCATCCGCGGGGTGGTGGCGAGACCGGACGGCGGTCATGGATCGATGGTCATCTGGCTGCGAAGCACAATACGTTCGATGATCAAGCGGCAATCGGCGAGTATCTGCTCGATGGGATCGTCTGCTGCATTGTCACTCGTGGGCTTTCGGCTGGTGGCCTTCTTCAGGGCGCGCTCTATGGACGGCGGCCACAGTTGTGGGCTGGCGTTGTGGCCGAGGTTCCGTTCGTCGACGTCGTGACCGCGATGCTCGACGCGTCCTTGCCGCTGACCACGCAGGAGTGGCTCGAGTGGGGGGACCCGCGTGATCCCGAGCAGTTCGAGTGGCTGGCGTCCTACTCGCCGATTCTTAACCTGCCCGATGTCGCTGATCGCCCGCCTCTGCTGGTGACTGGCGCGGTGCATGATCCGCGCGTACTCGTCCGCGAGCCGGCCCGATGGGTGGCCCGCCTCAGGGCATCGGATCCAAGTCACGGGCAGGGAGATGATCCGTCCTCGCCAGTGTCGGCGCGCTCGGTGTTGCTGCGCATCGAGATGGCCGAGGGCGCACATGCTGGCCCGCCCGGCCGCTATGCCGCCCTCGAGTACGAGGCCGAGATCTACGCATGGTGCCTGGCTGCCGTGGGAGTTACCGAGTAGTTCGGCCTCATCCGAGCGGGGCTGGCGGTTCGCAATCCGCTTTGGCCAGGTGAGGATGGGCACGCTAGCGTCTGGTACATGACTATCGACATGAGCGCCGGGATCCCGGGCATCGATCGCAATGTGACGACCTCAGTTCCACTCGACGGCAAGGCTGTCACCGGCTCCGCCTCGATCGAGGTTCGCGCGCCGTACGACGGTGCACTCCTGGGATCTGTGCCCTCTCTTACTGCTGCCGACGTCGATATCGCCGTAGCCGCCGCGAAGAAGGCGCTGCACGAACAGCCGCTGCCGCAGTGGCGCCGTGCTGAGATCCTCGATCGGGCAGCCACCGTGTTGGCTGAACGTCAAGAGGAGTTTGCTCGCTGCATCGCGCTCGAGGCGGCGAAGCCAATCCGCACGGCGCGTGCTGAGGCACAACGTGCAGTGAGCACCATGCAGTTCAGTGCAGCCGTCGCGCGTTCCCTTGCAGGAGAGATGGTTCCGCTGGAAGCCTCTGCCGCGGGCGAGGGCAAGATCGGCTTCCTTATGAAGGTGCCGATCGGTGTTGTTGGCGCGATCGCCCCCTTCAATTTTCCGCTGAACCTCGTGGCCCACAAGCTGGGCCCAGCCATCGCGGCTGGATGTCCGGTAGTCCTCAAGCCCGCGAGCCAGACCCCCTTCTCATCGATTCTCTTCGCTCGGTTGCTGCTTGAGGATGCCGGGCTGCCGGCTGGGTACTTGCACGTGGTTACTGGGCCGGGTTCTGTGGTGGGCAATGCGCTCGTCGATCACGACGACGTTGCACTGATCACGTTCACTGGCTCGCCAGAGGTCGGATGGGCGATCCGATCGCGCGCGCCACGTAAGCGGGTCGGCCTCGAACTCGGCAACAACGCACCGCTCATCCTCGAAGCCGATGGCGATTGGCGTTCGGCCGTGGCCAAGGTCAAGACCGCTGGGTTCAGCCACGCTGGCCAGTCGTGCATCTCCACGCAGCGATTGCTCGTGCACTCGTCCATCGCAGATGACGTCGTTGCCGAACTCACCGCGGCCATCAACACCTTGGTCGTCGGCGACCCGCTTGACGAGGCCACCGATGTCTCAGCGCTGATCTCGACCAGCGAGCGAGATCGAGTGGCTTCTTGGGTTGACGAAGCGCGAGCCGAGGGCGCCACGGTGACCACCGGCGGCGAGATCGGCGCAGACGGCGTGCTGCGTCCGACTTTGGTCGTCGACGCCACACCGCAGATGAAGGTGTGCTCGCAGGAGGTGTTCGGACCTGTTGTGGCCGTCACTCGATATGACGACTTCGACGATGCGCTCGCCATGGCTAATGACACTCGTTATGGCTTGCAAGCCGGCGTGTTCACCGCTGATCTCAACAAGGCGCTGAAAGCGGCTCGCACCCTTGACTTCGGGGGCGTTCTCATCAACGAGGTGCCTACGTGGCGCGCCGATCAGCAGCCCTACGGCGGCTTGCGCGATTCCGGCAACACGAGAGAGGGCCCGGCCTACTCGGTCCGCGAGATGACCGAGGACCGCTTGATCATCCTCACGGGTTGAGATAACCGGGCCTTGCAGACCCATCAATCCGCAGTTCACCCGCCTCACTTCGGTGCGTCGAAGCCTCGCTGTCGGTCGTGCCCGTTAGCGTCCGATTGTGCGGTTTCTTCACACGTCCGACTGGCATCTTGGTCGCACGTTCCATCGCGTTGACCTCATCGAGGCGCAACGCGATTTCGTCGACTGGTTGATCGATCAGGCGGTCGTCCGGGAGGTCGATGCGGTACTGGTCGCAGGCGATGTTTTCGACCGTGCAGTGCCGCCTGTCGACGCTGTGAACTTGGCCTCGTCCGCTCTCGAGCGGCTTGCCGCTGCCGGGATCCCGGTGGTCGTCACCGCTGGCAATCACGACTCGGCCACTCGGCTCGGCTTCGGGTCACAGTTGGCTCAGGCAGCGGGCGTGCATGTGCGTACTCGGCTCGACGACGTTGATCGCCCAGTCACGCTCTCAGACGAGCACGGTGATCTGCACATCTATCCGATTCCTTATCTCGACCCCGACGTTGTGCACGGAGCACTTGGGGTCGACCGCACGCACGCCGATGTGCTGACCGCCGCGATGGATCGGGTTCGAGCTCACCGTGTAAAGAACCCAGGACGCGCTGTGGTGGTGGCGCACGCTTTCATTACCGGCGGGCAGGCAAGTGACAGCGAGCGCGATATCCGAGTTGGTGGCGTGCATGACGCGCCCGCATCGGCGTTTGATGGCGTCGACTATGTGGCTCTGGGTCATCTACATGGCGCGCAAGTCGTCAATGGATCGACCGCCACCATCCGCTACTCCGGCTCACCACTTGCCTACTCGTTCAGCGAGGTTCACCACCGCACGTCAGTGACTGTTGTCGATATTGACGCCGATGGGGCCGTGTCTTTCGAACTCGTTCCAACTCCAGTTCCGCGACGGCTCGGCGTCGTTTCGGGCCGCCTCGACGACTTGCTCACAGATCCAAACTTTGCTGTCCACGAGGATTCCTGGCTGCACGTCACCCTCACTGACGATCGTCGCCCTGAGGCTCCTCTTGCTGCGTTGCGCGCCCGGTTTCCCCATGTGGTGGTAGTCGAGTTCCGACCCGAGGGTGCTGGAGTCAGTGTCAGCGCTGATATCGCGCGTATGCGCGCTGCGGCCAGTGATCCGGTCGAAGTTGGCCGTGCGTTTCTGGCCTATGTCTGCGGCGGTGAGCCAAGCATCGAGGAGATGAAGGTACTCGCGCTGGCTGACGAAATGGCTCGGCATGACGGCGAACAGCTGTACGCGTTGCCTGAGTCGGTATCGGTCGACTCGCGCACCTCCGACCTGGATCTGTCCGCCGATTCCACAGCAGGTGTCGGATGAAGCTGCACCGGCTCGCTCTCGCGGCCGTCGGGCCATTCGCCACCGAGTTCGAACTCGATCTCGACCGCGTATCGGCGAGCGGCTTGTTCTTGCTCGAAGGCCCCACGGGGGCGGGTAAGTCGACGCTGCTCGACGCTGTCACATTCGCTCTGTATGGCGGTGTGGCTGGGCGATCTGCCAGTAAGGAACGGCTGCATTCGGACATCGGCGGAGACACCGAGCCGTTCGTCGAGCTTGAGTTCTCACTGGCCGGTGTCCGGCACCGGATTCGGCGCACTCCAACTCACGAGCGGCGCAAGCGCAACGGCTCAGGTACCACCACGGTCCAGTCCAGCGTGCGGTTGTGGCGCAGCCAGCAGGGCGAGGAGCTGCTGCTCTCGAATCGGGTTCGGGAAGCCGATGATGAAGTCCGTCGGCTGCTTGGCGGGCTGAGTCTTGAGCAGTTCTGCCAGGTTGTCGTGCTGCCGCAAGGTGAGTTCGCGACCTTCCTCCGCGCCGATGCCGAGCAGCGCCGCGACGTTTTGCAGCGGTTGTTCTCGACCGATCATTACCAAGCGATCGAGCGCGTGTCCGCCGACCTACGAGTGGCCGCGAACGTTCGGATAGGTAACGCCGATCAGTTGGTTCGAGATGCTGTGGTGGCACTTCGGCAGGTGGCAGGCGAGGAGTCGTTCGAGGTCGACTCGCTTCTTGATCTCACTGACGATGCGCGAGCCACTCGGCTTGATCTCACTGAAGACATACTGCGCGAAGAACTGTTGGGGTTGGCGGCGACCGAGCGCTCGACCGACTCCGATCGACAGCAGGCTCGCCAAAGCCTCGAGGCGCTACAGGACCTCAAACGACGCGCTGAGCGGCGCCGCGAACTCGAGCGTGATCGTGAGTTGCTTCTGGCGCGCAGCGCCGAGATCGAGCAATACGCGCTCGATCTCGATGCCGCCAATCGTGCGCTGGTTCTTGTTCCGCTTATCGACGAGCATGACCTTGCGCGCGCTGAGGTCGACTCCGTGCTCGCGCGACTCGCTGAGCTGCCGGTCGAATCAGGGCAGTTGGCCGAACTCGGGCTGCGTGAGCGCGCTACGGAGGCTAGGTCGCAGGCTGCCCAACTCGAAGCTGCTGTACGTGCTGAGTCCGCGCAAACCGAGCGCCGGGTTCAGGTGGCCGAAGAGAGCAAAGTGCTCGGTGAACTCGTGGCGCAGCGGATCAGTCGCGCCGCTCGAGTCGAGTTGGCGCCGGAATCGATCGCTCAACTGCGCTTCGACCGTGACCGCATCCGCATTTTGTCCGCTCGCGAGCCTGATATCCGACTTCGTCGCGATGCCGCGGTGGATCGTCTGGCAGCCTGGTCGACCCTGAATGAGCTCGAAGACGATGTGGAACTGTGCAGTGACAAACTGCGACTCGCGATCGATGTCGCGCAAGATGCGCGGGGCGCCCACCAGGACGCACTGCACACCCACCTTGCCGGGATGGCAGCCGAACTCGCTGCGCAACTTGGCGACGGCGATCCGTGCGCGGTGTGCGGCTCCACTGTTCATCCTGCACTTGCCCAAGGTGCGGTAGGCCGCGTCGATGAGGCCAGCCTGGCCGAATTCGCTGCCAGTGTTGACGTTGCGGCGCAGCTTCGTCACGTCGCGGATGCAACGCTCGCGGCTGCCCGCAGCACACTGGCTACCCGTCAGGTTCAAGCTGGCGACAAGGATCCGAGCGCCGAGGTCGCATCGCTCAGCGAGGCCCTCGATGAGGCCCTCGCTGCCCAGAGTTCCCTTAGTCGTCACGAACTTGCGGTCGTGCAAGCCGAAGCTGATTTCGACTCCGATCGCACCGAGCTTGCTCGACTCGAGGTTGCATCTGCGGCAGCGCATGACCTCGTGCAGAGACTCACACGCGAGTGTGACGACCACGACCAACTCGTCAGCGCATCCCGCGGTGGATACATCAGCGTGGCCGACCGCCAATCGGCACTGTTCGAGCAGGCGGATTCACTCGACGAGCGGGCGGTCGTGCTCGGTCGAGCACAGGCGGCTCGAGAGAGATTGCAGCGCGCCCAGTCGGTCCTCGACTTGGCTGTGCATACTGGCGGTTTCAGTTCCGCGGAGGCAGCCACAGCAGCACGGCTCGACGACGCTAGCCGCACCGAGCTCCAACGTGCGCTCGACGAGAATCGAGCCGCGTGGGCAGTAGTTAACTCGGGGTTGTCGTCGGCTGAGATCGCTAGTGCACTGTCGGAAATCCCTGATCTAACCGTCGCGTCAGATGCCTTGGTGCTGGCCGAGACACGCTATGAAGCGGCTCGTGCTCAGGCAACTGCACTCCGGAGCAGGATCCGCGATGTACACGCGGCACGCGAACACCTGCTGGCGGCCCAAGATGCCACGGCCAAGATCCGCGACGAAGTTCGCGCGGTGGTGCGGGTAGCCGATGCTGTCACTGGGCTAGGCCGAGTGAATCCACGTCGAATGACTCTGTCGACTTACGTGCTTCGTGAGAGATTCGAATCCGTGGTCGCCGCTGCAAGTCATCGACTCGAGCGGATGAGTAGTGGCCAGTTCTCGCTCGAACGTGACGAAGCAACCACGGGGGCAAAGAAGGCGGGCCTTGGGCTTGTCGTTTTAGATCAGTGGTCTGGTACTCGTCGCGATACTCGCACGCTGTCGGGCGGGGAGTCGTTCTACGCGTCACTTGCATTGGCTCTTGGCCTCGCAGATGTCGTCCGCGATGAAGTCGGTGGTGTCGAGCTCGAGACCTTGTTCATTGACGAAGGCTTTGGATCGCTGGATTCTGAGTCACTCGAGCGGGTCCTTGATGTCATTGACTCGCTGCGTGATGGCGGCCGCGTTGTGGGCATAGTCAGCCACGTCACTGAACTCAAGGACCGAATCCCTGACCGCATTGAGGTTCGCAAGTTGGTTACTGGCGGGTCGGCCGCTTCAGTCTGCGCGTAGTGCTTGCCTGACAGCGTTGACAGCGTTGACAGCGTTGACAGCGTTGACAGCGTTGGCAGCGTTGCCACAGCGGCAACGGGCGTTCGGGCTAGTTACCCAGATGCCAGGTGACGTTGCCATGGTCGTCGTCCTGATGCACGATCACGGTGCTTTGGGTACCGGCTGGATCGGTTGCCGTGCACTCGAATGTGTTGTCTGCCGCTACCGGCACTGACTCGGGGCAGCGAACGCTGATCGAGGTTTGGCCTTCGCTGGAGAGCACTGCGCTGACCTGTTGCTCGATGCCACGGACGTCGAGTAAGGAACGGTTCCGCGTGTAGATCAGCGCCATCGCAGCGACCACGATCGCGGTGATGAGCAGGACCACGAACAGCAACGTGAACCAGACTCGGAACCGGTTGGCTTGTGGCGGCGCCTCGGAGGTCGCAAACGCAGGGACAGCCGAATGATGCCCACCCGGGGGAGCGCTTGGTGCCGCGGGAGTCGGCGGCTGGGGTGGTAGCGGACCTGGCGCTGCCAGTGGACTAGGAGCTGGGGCAGTAAGTGGCAAATGTGTCGAATTAGACCAATTTGTCCCGTTCCACCAGCGCAGCTGCTGCCCGCCGGCCGGATCTGGATACCAGCCTGGCTCGGGCAGTGAATCGGTCGTCACGGTGTGAACCTAGCGCGGGGGAGCGTGCTTTCTCCACGTGGTTTCTAAAGGAAGGCTCATGATTTTGCCAATTTGTGGAAGTTCACATGCGGGAGGCTGGCCGCACTACTAGCCTGAGCCCGCTTCACGTGAAAGTGGAGTTGCGATCTCGGACCGCCGAATCCCGTCCCCGAGCCTCGTAAGAACCCTAGGACGGGAGTGGGGGAACCACACACGCGACCGGTGAACGTGACCGGTCTTGGGGTGAAGTCGCTCGCGCGACAGGCCTATTCCTCGGGCCTAACCCGACAGCTCACCTCGCAGGCGGCGGAGGATCGACATGGCAAGAGATGTCTTTGGGCTGCGCGCAAGTGCTGCCGTGGGTTCGCTCACTTTTGTGCTGTGCCTCGGTTTGGCGACGACCGGGTCCGCGTCGGCCGCCACAGTGCCCGTGGCGTCATATCCATCGGCCGTATCGGCGGCGCCCTCGTCTATTGCGATGCCTGTGTTGAAACTGGGCATGCGCAGCGCGGATGTCCGATACGTGCAGATCGTGGTTGGAGTTTTGGCCACCGGTTACTACGGAACTGCCACGGTCGCGGCGGTCAAGAAGTTCCAGATCGCCCACAAGATCAAGCCGGCCGACGGTGTTGTTCGCGCGGCCACCTGGACCGTGCTCAAGCGAGTTGGGGCCGTTCAGGCATCGCGTGCCGCGGCAGCGCGACCCGCAGTGTGGGCCCCGAGCGGGCCGGCCTGGGATGAGTACCCGGCTTGGGTTGAGGCCTTCGGGATATGCATAGCCAAACACGAGTCATGGGGCTCTGGTCTATGGACGGCTCGTAACCGCTACACCAGCGCTTCGGGTGCATTCCAATTTCTGGACTCCACGTGGCGGGGGCAGATGGCTCGGGCCGGGGTCAGTGGTTACTCGCGTGCCTACCTCGCGCCTGCGATTGTGCAGGCTCGGGTCTTCGCGTTCAACGTGTTCTTCTACCACACGCAAAAGAGCTGGGTTGGCGCCAATTGCGGCTACGGCACCTGATCAGTTCGGCCCGTGACGGCCAAAAAATGTGACTGGCCCCGTCGAATTGATGGGCCGTTTGCGGTCAAGGCCAACTAGACCAGGCGCCTGAACACCAGATCAGACACTTCGCGCCCCTGATGTATGCCGGTGCGCTCGAACTTGGTCATCGGCCGATTCCGGCGCTCGCCCATGTCTGGTGTTGCTCGGGTGAGCAGTGGCTCGGCGGCTAACACCTCGAGCATCACCTCGGCGTAGGGAGCCCAGTCGGTGGCACAGTGCAAGATGCCATCTGGCGCGAGGCGTTGGGCCATCAGCGTTACCAACTCGGGCCGGATCAAGCGCCGTTTGTGATGCCGTGCCTTAGGCCAAGGATCTGGGAAGAACACTCGAATCTCCGCCAGCGCTGCCTCAGGTACCTGCTGCCGCAGGAATACCACTGCGTCGTCATGCACGAGACGAATGTTGGTGAGTCCGAGCCGCTCGATCGCAAGCAGTAGCTGGGCCACGCCGGGTGTGTGCACGTCGATGGCGATGATCAGGGTTTGCGGGTCGCGCTGAGCCATCTCTATGGTGGCGTCCCCGACCCCGAAGCCGATCTCCACGACGACCGCATTTGTGGCGCCGCTGGTCAGGCTGAGGACATCGAGGGTGCCAGCGGGGATCTGCCATTGCGGTAGGAGTCGGTTCAGCGCGTCGAAGTGGGCAGGCGTCATTCGTCCCCGACGGGGATGGAAGGTGCGGATCTCCTGCATGACTTCGACAGCCTACGGGTTGGCTGGCCGCCCCTGGCTCCATGTGGGTGAGTGCTGACAGGACTCCTGGCTGCCGACAACGCAGTCTCGAAGGGTGAGCCAGCTCCCCTCGATAGTCACTAACACCTGGGCACAGACATCCATCGATTGCGCACCTGATGCGCTGATCATGGTCGCGCCGGACTTATCGCTCGTGTGGGCCAATGAAGCCGCTGAGCAGCTACTGGGCTGGCCACGTGGTGAGCGACTGCAACGCAGCATCGTCGATCTGCTTCATCCTGAGGACCTCACCCTGGCTGGTCTTGCCTTTGGCACCGTGCAGGACAAGGAGATGGGGGCGCCGCTCGAACTTCGCGTGGCTACTCCGCGGGGATGGGTGCTGGTGGAAATCGTTGGCCGCTGGGCAAAGCACCTGGGCGAGCACGGCATGCTCGTTGCCTCACTTCGCGACCTCACCCAGCGTCGACGTTGGGACTTGGCGACTCGTGACGACGAGCAACTTCGTCGCCTCGTCGATCACGCAGACTCTGTCACGATCCTGGTGGGTGTGGATGGCTGCGTGATGTCGCATTCGCCAGCGCTAACAAGGCAACTCGGGCACGATCCTGAAGTCGTCCAAGGTGGGGCGGTCGCGGATCTTGTCGTCGCCCACGATCGCGCTGCGCTAACCGCGCTATTGGACGGGATGCTCAGTCGTCACAGTGATGGCATGGTCCATCGACAGACGATCGAACTCGGGCTCGTCTCCACTCGTCGGCCTGATCCGGTGCCGTACGAACTCACGATCGTCGATCTGCACTCTGATCCGATCGTGGGGGGCTTTGTCATCACCGCGCATGATCTGAGTCGATTGCGCGTAGCGCAGCGCGCGCTTGAGCACCAAGCCCTGCACGATGAATTGACTGACCTGCCGAATCGTCGCATGTTGATGCGACAACTCCAGACTTGGCTGGGCGAGGGCCGATGCGTGGCACTGGCCTTCCTCGACATTGATCGATTCAAGCCAGTAAACGATCTGTTCGGCCACGAGGCCGGCGATACCGTCTTGCGGGCTCTCGCTGATCGACTACTGGACGGCGCGGCTCGCTTTCGCGGCGCGATAGTCGCTCGACATGGTGGCGACGAGTTCGTTGTTGCGACCTGTGTCGACGAAGATACGGCGCCAATGTCGGCGGCGCTGTTGGCCGGACTGCTTGGCGATGCACTTCGGTTGCCGATCCGACTTCCGGTGGGTCCACTGCAGTTATCAGCCAGTGTGGGAGCTGCTACCTCCCTGGAACTAAATGACGCTGAGGCGCTGATCGCTGCCGCCGATGCGCAGATGTATGTGCACAAGAGAGCTAGCCGTGGTGCGCCCACCCTCGACTCGACAGTCGATACCCGACGGGAGTTAGCTGAGGAACTCGTCGGGGCGGTCGCTCGTGGCGAGATTGTTGTTTACTACCAACCGATCGTGGATCTGCGTACCCGCGAGATCGAGGGGGTCGAAGCCCTCGTGCGTTGGCAACATCCCAAGCGTGGGCTGCTCGCGCCGGCTGCCTTCCTATCGATCGCGCAGGACATTGGTCTTGATCGGGAGATCGATCTGTTCGTTCTGGAAACCGCCTGCCGGGCGGTGGCCGAACGGATTCGCGACAGTGATCAGCACCTGAAATTAACGGTCAACATCTCGGCAGATCATCTCGCTGATGTCGATGTCCCGACCACCGTGGCGCGTGTGCTCGACAAGTCCGGGTTACCAGCGCACCTGCTCTGGCTCGAGATCACCGAGCATGCGGTTCTCCAGCAACCATCCCACGGGCCTGACACCACTGTGCTGGCTGCATTCGACAAGCTCAATCGGCTAGGTGTCCGGCTTGCGATCGATGATTTCGGCACCGGCTTCTCCTCACTCGCCTCTCTGGTGAGCTACCCAATCAACATGGTGAAGATCGATCGCTCCTTCGTCGAAGGCGTCGAAAGTGAACAGCGCAGCGCCGCGATGGTCGAAGCTTTGCTTGCCCTCTCCCACCGGCTCGACATCACAGCGGTGGCCGAAGGTGTTGAGCGAGAAGAGCAAGTTGACGAACTCATTGAGCTTGGCTGCCGGCTTGGGCAGGGTTTCTTGCTCGGACGGCCAAGCCCGCAACTGCCTGGCGCCCTCGTTCGTTCTCCGCTGGGACCTAATTCTTCGGGCAGGTATTTTCCAGGCTCAACGAAGGCGTCTTGAGCCTGCTGCTGCCGGGGGAGGTTGAGGCTGAGGGTCGGCATATTCACGTTGGTTGTTGACGCTCTCCCATGTGTCTGGTTCACTCCGGTCATGGTGAGTATGCAGACTTCGTCCGGTCCGTCCGACGCGCAGCACGGCCTGGTCTCTCGCCGATCTGTGCTGCGCGCTGCATTGCTGTCGTCGGCGTTCATCGCCGCCCCTGCGCTCCTGGCGGCGTGTGCACCACCAACCACCACCGTGGCCACTAACAAAATCTTCCGGGTGGGTTGGAAGTCCGACATTGACACCCTCAACCCGCTTACGACCGTCACTACCGAGGCGGTCGAGGTTCAGTCGCTGATCTACGACACCTTGATGGCATACGGCCTTGACCTCAAGCCTGAGCCCTCGTTGGCTGCGTCCACCGTGGCCGCCGGTGCGACGATCACCTACACCCTCAGGGACGGCGTTACCTGGCACGACGGCACGGCTTTTACCTCCGATGACGTTGTCTACACATTCGACTTGATCGCCAAGAACGCGCTTGGGGTGAATGCGCAGTACTTCAGTGACTATGTTTCTGCGGCCGCCCCGGATGCCAAGACGGTCGTCGTCACGTTCAAGCGCCCCCAGGCTTTTGACCCGGGCCTAGTGGTGCCGATCATGCCCAAGCACATTTGGTCCAGCCAGAGCGTCGACCAGATCCAAAAGGCGGCGAACGACAAGCCGATCGGCACTGGGCCGTTCACGTTCAAGGAGCGCAAGCAAGGTCAGTCGGTCAGTGTCACGCGCAATGAGAAGTGGTGGGGCGACAAGCCAGCCGCTGCTGGAGCAAGCTGGACTGTCTACACCAACGATGACCTGATGGCGCAAGCGCTCAAAAACGGTGAGATCGACATCATTCCGCAGGTGCCCCCCACCGTCTTCACCGGTTTGCAAGGTGAAACGACCCTTACCTCTGAGTCGTTGGATTCTTTCTCCTTCCATCACATCGGCATCAATCTTTCACAGGTTCCAGGGTCCAAGGGCAACCCGCTGCTGCTCGACAAGGGCGTGCGTCAAGCTTTGGGTTATGCCCTGGACCGCAAGCAGATCGCCGAGATCGCCTATGCCGGTTTCGCCTCGCCTGGTGGCTCGATTCTGACGCCTTCACTCGGTGACTTCTACTACGAACCCACCGGTGACGCTGTGATCGACAACAACCCCGAGAAGGCCAACGCACTTCTTGATGCTGCCGGATACACGGCCAAGGACGGCGACGGCATCCGTCAGACCAAGGACGGCAAGCCCCTTGCGTTCCGGATCATCGCGATCTCGACCACGTCCACCGACGTTCGTACCGCGCAGTTGTTCCAGGCCACCGCAGCGAAGGTCGGAATCAAACTCGACTTCGCCACGGTCGACTCCGACACCATGGCCAGCACGGTCTACAACGTTGAGGCCCCCGACTGGGACATCTTTGTCTGGGGTTGGGACTCTGGCGTGAATGATCCCTGCTACTTGCTGGGTGTGCCATTGACCAGTCAGATCGGTGGCAACAACGACGTCTTCTATTCCAACCCCGCTTACGACGCGCTCTATGACCAGCAGGCGACTGAACTCGATCACGCCAAGCGAGTTGCGATTGTCATGCAGATGCAGCAGATGTTCTACGAAGACTGCGGGTATCTCGTGGCCGTGTACATCAAGAAGCTGCAGTCGTACGGCAACGCTGGCTGGGCCAATCTCACTGCCGTTCCCGGTGGCATCATCTTCAACTTCACTCGGGACAACTACCTCAAGGCAACTCCCGCTGGCTCCTAGCTTCGACCATGCCTCCGTTACTTCGTCGAGTCCTAGTTCTGTGTGCGTCGATCTTTGCCGTCCTCACGTTCAACTTCTTCCTCTTTCACATCATTCCTGGCGATCCGATCCGGCTGATCGCACGTTCTCAGCGCTTGGACCCTGAGGCAGTCGCGCGGTTGCGGACCACCTACGGACTCGATGGATCGCTGCCAGAGCAGTACGGAAAGTACTTGTCGAATCTGGCTCACGGCGACCTCGGATATTCATTCTCGCTGCACGAGAACGTTGCCGACATCGTCGGCCGTGCGCTTCTCAACACGTTGATTTTGCTGACGGTATCGACCTTGATAGTCGTCCTCGTGGGGATCGCAATTGGCGTTTTCGCGGGCTCGCGGCAGGGCACCCGCAGCGATTCGACCACGGTGGTCACCTCACTCGTCTTTTGGAGCCTGCCGACATTCTGGGTCGGGATGCTCCTGGTCTTCATCTTCGGAGTATGGATCGGTGGTCTGCCGATTTCGGGGATAACCACCCCGAATGCCGTGTACGGCAACTGGTTTCAGTACATCTCGGATATCGGACGTCATCTGATACTGCCGACTTTGACTCTGGCCATCGTTGACATCGCGTTCTTCGTCATCATCACCAGAACGTCATTGCTCGAAGTGATGGGTGAGGACTACATGCTCACCGCACGAGGCAAAGGGCTGTCTCGGCGCACGATGGTGTGGAAGCACGCAACACGCAATGCGCTGCTGCCTGTGGTGACTGCTTCCGTGCTCTACATCAGTGCACTCGTGGCAGGTGCAATTCAGGTGGAGGTTGTCTTCTCTTGGCCCGGGATGGGCTTGCTCATGTACAACTCGGTGATGGCCCGCGATTACCCGACTCTGGAAGCCTGCTTCCTACTGACCTCGGTCGCGGTGCTGGTGGCCAACTTCTGTGCCGACCTGATCTATCGACGTCTCGATCCGCGAGTGACGGTGGGAACATGACCTTCGATTTAGGAGCCACCGATGGCGGCGCGGTTGCAGCCCCGCCGCGGCGCACGTCGAATCTGCGGTTGCTCTGGCGCGATCGCCTGGGACGAACCGGGCTCATCCTGCTTGCGATCTCGGCGCTGATGGCGATCCTCGGACCGATTGTGTTCCCTTTCGACCCTGCGCAGGTGGGTGCTAACTCGGCGTCGATCTTGCAGCCGCCCTCGTTGACCTACTGGCTCGGCACTGACGAACTAGGTCGTGACGTATTCAGTGAGTTCTTGGCTGGTGCTCGGATCTCACTGTTCGTCGGACTTATGGCGACGTTGATCTCGACCATCATCGGCGCAGGTGTGGGGGTTATCTCTGGCTACTTCATGGGCCCGGTCGACGGTGGCCTGATGAGCATGACCGACTTTTTTCTGGTGGTTCCGGCCCTGCCGCTCATGATTGCCCTCGGCGCGATCTTCGGGCAAAACCTGCTCATCATCATCTTGGTGATTGGATTCCTGTCGTGGCCCCGCACGGCGCGCATCGTGCGTTCGCAAACTCTTTCGTTGCGTCAACGACAGTACGTTGCACGCGCAAAATCGTTGGGCGCCAGCGACTTTCGGATCATCCGCAAGAACATTGCGCCACACGTTATGCAGTTGATCGTGGCGAACACCATCCTGGTAGTCGCGGGATGCATTCTGGCGGAAGCCACCTTGAGCTTCATTGGGCTAGGCGACCCAGATCGCATCTCGTGGGGATCGATGCTGCACTTCGCATTCGTCTCTGGCGCGATCGGCCGAGGCGCTTGGTGGTACTTCCTGCCGCCGGGTCTGGGCATCCTGCTCGTGGTGCTGGCGTTCACCTTGGTTGGCCATGCATTCGAGCGGATCGACAATCCCAGGTTGAGGGGTTCGGCATGAGCCTGTTGGAGATCAAGGATCTGCATGTCACTTATGACGCGGTCGACGGTGCTGTGCTGGCAGTCGATGGTGTCGATTTCTCCATCGAGCCCGGTGAGTTCGTTGGTCTCGCTGGTGAGTCTGGTTGCGGCAAGACCACCATGGCGATGGCCATTCCCAACCTCCTACCGCGCTATGCCCGCATCTCGTCCGGCTCGGTCAGCTTCGACGGGCACGAACTGAGCTCGATGAGCGAGGAGCAACTTCGCGCCTACCGTTGGAAGGAGATCTCGGTCGTCTTCCAGGGAGCACTCAATGCGCTGAATCCGGTACAGACAGTGGGTAGCCAGATCTCCGAACCCATTCGGGCACATGACGATTCGGTGTCCGAGAAGCAGGCCAAGGACCGCGCTGACGAACTGCTTGAGGCGGTGGGTATCCCGGCACGTCGAGCCGCTGATTTCCCCCATCAGTTCTCGGGCGGTATGCGTCAGCGCGTGATGATCGCCATGGCGCTTGCCTGCCGGCCCAGGCTGGTGATCGCGGATGAGCCGATCACTGCCCTTGATGTGATGACCCAGGCGCAGATCATCGATCTCTTGCGCACACTCAGTGAGCGTTACAACTTGGCGATGCTGCTCATCTCGCATGACCTGTCAGTGCTGGCACAAACGTGTGACCGGGTAGCGGTTATGTACGCGGGCAAGATGGTTGAGTCGGGTCCGGCCACCGATGTCTTTGGGCCGCCCGCGCTCGGACTTGGTGCTCAGCACCCGTACACGCAGCGACTCCTGCGCGCGTATCCCAACATCCAGCACGAGCGTCGCTTCATCGACGGGATCCCCGGAACCCCTCCTGACCTGTCGCAAAGTCAATCTGGCTGCCGGTTCGCACCTCGATGCGATGTGGCGCTCGACATCTGCGCCAGCACTGAGCCCGAACTTCTCGTCGTGGGCAAGAACCATCGAGCGGCATGTCACCTGCTCGGGCAATCTGGCGGGGGGTGAGCTGTCATCGTGAGCGACCAATCTGATGACGCGCGCGCGCCGACACCGGTGCTGTCGATTGAAGGGCTGGAAGTGCAGTACCGCACCCGGTCAGCCGATGGGCGTACGAAGCTGCTGGCGCGGGCCGTGGATGGTGTCGATCTGGTGCTCTACCCCGGCGAGACCTTGGCGATCGTGGGCGAGTCGGGGAGTGGCAAGACATCGATTGCGAATGCCGTGATGCGCCTGATCGAATCCTCGTCGGGCCGGATAATGTTCGAGGGCATCGATCTTGTTCCATTGCGCGGCAAGGCATTGCGAGATGTGCGGCCACGCTTACAGATGATTTTTCAGGACCCGTTCGAGTCACTCGACCCAAGGCTCACTGTGCTGGACACTGTGCTTGAGCCGCTGCTCATCAACGGGATCGGTGAATCTGCCGATGAGCGTCGCGCCTTGGCATATGCCGCGCTTGAGAGCGCCGGCCTGACCCCGGCGGAGCGAATCGGTAAGAGGTATACCTACGAACTTTCGGGTGGCCAACGACAGCGGGTGGCTATTGCGGCCGCCATGATTCTGCAGCCTGCTGTTGTGGTGGCGGACGAGCCAGTATCGATGCTCGATGTGTCATTGCGTGCGGGCATTTTGCGGCTGATGGCCGATCTGCGTGATCGTCTCGGGGTGGCGTATCTGTTTATCACCCACGACCTGTCCCTTGCCTGGATGTTCGCCGATCGGATTGCCGTGGTGTATCTAGGGCGGGTCATCGAAGAGGGTTCGCCAGTGGATCTCATCGGCTCTCCTCGCCATCCATACACTCGGGCGCTGGTGTCGGTGATCCCAGTTCCCGAGCGCGCGCAGGCAAGTGACCGCACCGTCTTGACTGGCGAGATTCCCAATCCCACTGCTATCCCGAGTGGGTGCCGATTCCACCCTCGCTGCCCGCTCTATCGCGATCTCGGTGAGCCGGCCCGATGTGTTTCGCAGGACCCCGCGCTCACACTTCTGCAGATCGGCTCGTCGACTCCGCATCGGGTCGCATGTCATTTCACATCGGCTGAGGAAAGCGAAGCTGGCTCGACATAGGCCCGAGTCAGGGGCTGCGGCGATTTCGCAACCTGCATTGGTCGTGCCTGCTGGCTAGTAGGGCCCATGCCTCGGCCTTGGCTTCATCGGGGTGCACCACTTCGCCGTCATCCAGACGGTGCTCAATAGCAACGAGTGCGCCGACCGCCTTCGCGCCTATTGCGGCAGCACCTACAGCGGAGTGGGGGGCTGCCGGATCGCCGCACTGATGCACCACGCGGCCGGTCGAGTCTGCGAGTTCGCGTAGCAAGTTCGAGTCGATGCCCTGCCCGGCAACGTGGATGTCACCGCGACGCGGAGTTATGGCATCAAGGACGCTGATGCACCGCCGTGATTCCAGCACGATGCCGTTGCTGAATGCTCGCACAAGCTCACCCGGCCCAGTTCGCATCGTGAGTCCTTCGACGATGCCCGTGAGCAGCGGGTCCCAGAGCGCGCCTTGTTCGCCGGGTGCGACGTAGGGCAAGAAGACCGGTACGTCGGCCGAGTGCGGATCGACGTCGCGAGCGAGTTGACTCACTCCTGCGGCACCACCGTCTACTGCGAACAACTGCGCCAGCCAGGCCAGCCCGGACCCGGTTGCGAGGAGGTCCATTTCATAGCCGTAACCGGAAAATGCCATTGGTGTCAAGAGATATCGGTGTTGCGGATCGATGCTTGGTGTTGTGCCGAGCCCGATGATCACTGTGCTTGTGCCGGCTAGGTAGACAACGTCTCCGGGATCTTCCACTCCAAGTCCAAGGACGCCAGCTACTGCGTCAGCAGCCCCTAGCGCTACCGGGATGTCACTGGGGAGTCCGAGGGAAGTGGCAGCCGCTCTCGTCAACATCTGCACATGGGTCGACTCGGCCAGCTGGGCAAGTCGAGGCAATTGCCGGCGGACGGCTCGGTGTGCGGATTCCTCGACCTGGGCATTCCAGGTGCCTGATGCGAGGTCGAAACAGCCTGAGCCGGTGGCTGTTGCCGGATCAGTCGCAGGCGATCCGGTCAGCCACCCGAACAGCCAATCCTTCGCCCCGAGGAGTTGAGTGGCCTGGTTACTGCGCCCGTTGGCCGTCGTGAGGCGCATGGCCATCGGAAGGAGAT
>Ga0194035_1000142_pt1 | contig 42047 bp, 43 predicted proteins | sample JunL2320m_MetaG_FD_148680 | JGI IMG/M metagenome (GOLD analysis project Ga0194035, IMG submission 148680) | Anoxic zone freshwater microbial communities from boreal shield lake in IISD Experimental Lakes Area, Ontario, Canada - Jun2016-L239-20m | ecosystem: Environmental > Aquatic > Freshwater >...
GTGCCGTGCGATGTTGGCAAAAGACCCACTTGCTTTGTACAACTGCACCGGCGAGACATGTCGCCAAATTTTGAGCGACGGCCCGCGTGCGATGAACTTCCTTTCCGAAAAAAGCCGCGGCCATTTCCGCGAAGTGCTCGAACATGTCGAGAGGCTCGGTTTCCCGTACGAACTCGACGACCTACTTGTGGGCGACGACCGCGAGCCGCGCATTGTCTTTGCGCTCGACCTGGTAGGCGAAGACGCAACGGTACTTTCGGCTATGGGTGGCCGCTATGACGAATATGTTCGCAAACTAACCGGTAAAAAAGACGGCAGTGCAGTCTCTGCGAGCGTCTTCTTCCGTAAAAAAGGCACAGTCCGCGCCAACTTTACCCCAGCCCCTTCGGCAAAAATGCCAAAAGTATACTTTGTACAACTCGGCCTCCGCGCCAAGCTGGAAGGCCTCCAGGTTGTCGACATGCTCCGCAGTGCAAACGTGTCTGTCTCGCAGTCATTTGATGCAAAGAGCCTCGGCACCCAGCTCGAGTCGGCAAAAGCACAAGGCGTCTCACATCTTTTAATAATGGGCCAACGCGAGGCCTTGGACGGCACCATCATTGTCCGTTCGTCTACCAATTCCTCGCAAACAATTTTGCAGCTCTCCGCCCTCCCCCGCTTTCTTAAAACAATTAAGGCCTAGGCACTGGTCTCCTGTTTCTCAAACCCAAAAAACCCTTATTTTGCAAGGTTTTTTGTGTATGTAGTAGAAATACTTGACATAAGTATCAATATATGTAATAATACATAGGTCGTTCTTTAAAAGGCCTATTTCGGGCCAACCGACCTGCAGGTTGCAGGACTCCGTTTCGAGGAGAAAGACTATGAATGCTGCACTTCCCCGCAAAGTTCGCCGCGCGATTTCCAACATCAAGGCAATCGTCAACCATGAGACGGTCTGGTCGCGTTTCACCCAGACCGTCTTTCCAGGCGAATGCCTGTGGAAGGTCACCGGTGGCAACGATTGGCCAACCGAGTTGGCCGAGACCCCAGTGTTCCTCTGCGCGACGCGCTACGACGGCATTGCCGTCATAGGGATGAAGGAGGTCGGAGACCTCCTAATCATCCGCCGCAAGCAGATCGAGGGCTACGACTATGGCGTTCGCGACTACGCCTCCGTCGCCAACGAAAAGGAGGCGCTGGAGGAGGTCTACAAAGTCCTCCTCGCTGCACAAGCGTGCAACGAGGAGGAGGCCGCGAAGAAGGCGGCCAAAGGTTAGGAGACCTCAAAACTCCTGCGGTTCGGGGGCGACTACTGATGATGTAGTCGCCCTTTTATATTTCCTATATATCCATTACTTGCGCTGTATCGCTCTTTTATGTTAGTATTTTGACCACATGGCAATTAACGCAGAAGTCACCAAAAACGAGAACGAAACACCAGTAAACCTTATCCGCCGCTTCTCAAAGCGCGTGCAGGGCTCGGGCCTTATCCAGCGCATGCGCAGCCGCCGCTATGCTACCCGCATCAAGTCCCGCGAAGTGCGCCGCAAACAAACTCTTAAAGTAATCAAACGCCGCGAAAACGTTAAAGAGCTTATCAAGCTCGGCAAGATGGAAGAACGCGCTCCACGCGGTTTCCGCCGTAAATAATCGTAATGAAGCGCGTTCCCTACGTGGCGCTCAAAAACGAAGTGTTAGGAAAAGCATACGACCTCTCGTATGCTTTTTTGTCTATGCGTGAGATGCGCGCCGTGACGCTCCGTTCAAAAAAAGTCGACAAAGTGTCTAACGTCCTTTCGTTCCCTCTTTCTAAAAACTCCGGCGAGATTTTGATCTGCCGCCGCGCGGCGCATCCGTTTAGTGTCGGCTACCTCTTTATCCACGGGTTGTTTCATATTAAAGGGTTCAAACATGGTGCTACAATGGAAAAACAAGAACGCCGAATTTTAAAACAATTCGGTCTTGCATTACATGAGCAAAATCGTTACAGGAATTGATGTCGGCACCTACCATGTCAAAGTGGTCATTGCTGAAAGTACCGACCCACACCAGCCCCCACGTATCTTAGGCACCGGCTACGCAGAAAGCCGCGGGCTCAAGCAAGGGTACATACTATCTGGGCAGGAAGTGTCGCGCTCTATTGCAGCGGCTGTTGCACAGGCCTCTAAGGCCGCGCACGTTAAAGTAAAACGCGCCTACATTGGTATTGGCGGCATCGGCTTGGACGAAGCATTTTCCCGCGGCGAAGCAGTCGTTGAGCGCGGTGACTCGGAAATTACCGACCGCGACATCCCCCGCGCCATTGCCGCAAGCGAAAAAGCTTTGGCACCAAGTGCAATTTTAAATAGGAAAATAATTCATACTATTCCCCTGCGGTTTGCGGTCGACGGCGTCAAAGTTATGGGTGGCTCACCGGCGGGGATGAAAGGCATGCGTATTGCAGTCGAGACGTTGTTCATTACCTGTCTCGAGCGGCACGTAACCGACCTGGTTGCCGCGGTGGAAGATGCGGGCATTGAAGTAGAAGATATCGTCGCTTCGCCCATTGCCGCAAGTTTTGTAGCACTCACCAAAATGCAAAAACGTGTCGGCTGTGTGCTGGCAAACATCGGCGCAGAAACTCTTTCCATTGCTGTGTTTGAAGATACGACACCTATTTCTATAAAAGTGTTCCCGATAGGTGCAGGTAACGTCACTAACGAAATAGCGCTCGGCCTGCGTATCTCGCCCGAAGATGCCGAACAGTTAAAACAAGGCGCGGTACTTGGTGCCCCATTTCCAAAAAAGAAAATCGACGACATCATTGCAAAAAAAGTGTCCGAGATGTTTAAACTTATAGAGTCACATTTGAAAAAAATCGGCAAAGACGAACTGCTTCCTGCAGGCATTATTTTGACGGGCGGCGGCTCGCTTATACAAAGCGTGTCCGACTTGGCAAAAGCAGCGTTGCGTTTGCCTGCCCGCACTGCCTCACTCGCCGAAGGCGCTGCAACAAAAATGCAACTTAAAGACGGCTCGTGGGCAGTTGCATACGGCCTCACTATTTGGGGTTTTACGTCCGGCGGCGACTTAGAGCATCACGAAGACCCATCTATGGGTGAACTTGTTAAAAACCTCTGGCGCTGGTTCAAAAAATTCCTTCCGTAACCTGAAACAAAACGACTTTTTGTCAAAGTTTGCAAGCACGCTAGAAGTGGTATACTTTCCGCGCACCCATTACCAGAAAACTCCAGTATTCTATGCCACAAGTACAAGCAGAAATTGAAGCATTTGCACGCATCCGAGTTGTCGGCGTTGGCGGTTCCGGCAAAAACGCAGTCAACCACATGGTTGAAAGCAAAGTACGCGGTGTAGACTTCATCTCCATCAACACAGACGCGCAAGACCTCCACCACTCACTCGCAAAGAAAAAAATCCACGTTGGTAAAAACCTAACACGCGGCCTCGGCGCCGGGATGAACCCGGAAATCGGCAAACGCGCAGCCGAAGAAACTAAAGAAGAAATCCAGCAGGCTATTAAAGGCTCCGACATGGTGTTTATTGCCTGCGGTATGGGCGGCGGTACAGGCACAGGCGCAGCCCCTATTGTTGCAAAGACAGCAAAGGAACTCGGCGCGCTTACGGTTGCTGTTGTTACTAAACCATTTTCATTCGAAGGCCAGCAGCGCAGCCGCCTTGCCGACCAAGGACTGGAAGAACTCCGCAAGGAAGTCGACGCGCTTATCGTAATCCCTAACGACCGCATCTTGGCAACCGTTGCAAAAGACACAACACTTAAAGCAGCATTTGCAGCGTGCGACGACATTTTAAAACAAGCCGTTGAAGGAATTTCCGACCTCATTACCAACCCGGGTATCATTAACGTCGACTTTGCCGACATACGCGCGGTGATGGAAAATGCCGGAAGCGCACTCATGGGTATCGGCATAGCGAGCGGCGAAAACCGCGCAGCAATTGCAGCAAAAGCTGCAGTATCTTCCCCGCTTCTTGAACTTTCAATCAACGGTGCAAAGGGTGTGCTGTTTGCAATTGCGGGCCAAGACGACCTGGGGATGATCGAAGTACACGAAGCCGCAAAGATAATCACCGAGTCTGTCGACCCGAACGCAAAGATAATCTTCGGCGCAATCCGCGACGAAAAACTCAAAAAGGGTGAGGTGCGTGTAACTGTTATAGCAACCGGCTTCCCTGCAGCAGGTATCACACCACGCGGCACACCGCTGTTTAACTTCGGCGCACGCGAAACAAAAGAGGCTGACGTCGCCCCAATTGGCAAAATCTTTAACACGCCAGCATCCGCTCCCGCACCGCGCGAAGTCCCAAAAGAAAAAGAGGAGGAACCTAAAAAAACTCCCGAACCTGAAGTAAAACTCAAAAAAGAAGAGGACGAAGACGACGAGTGGGGCGCAGTACCAAGCTTTTTGCGCCGTCCAAAGATTAAATAAAGCCACGCAAAAACCAAGTTCTCAGGTCACCTGAATTTTCCTGCTAGAAAATTCTTATGTTTCGCGCCAGTCGCGCTCGACTTATTGCCCTTCGCACTTGTTTTTGCTTCGTACGTTTCAAAAAAACATACCCTTAGGTATGTTTTTTGCTTTGCTGGCATGTTAAAATCTACACCTATGTATGACTTGGCAATAATCGGTGGGGGCCCTGCGGGAGTAGCAGCAGGAGTATACGCAGCACGCAAACAGTTGAAAACTATTTTTATTGCAGAAAGTATCGGCGGCCAAAGCACCGACTCGGTTGAAATCCAAAACTGGATAGGCACCGAAAAAATTTCCGGTCTCGACTTGGCAAAGTCGCTCGAAAGCCACTTAAAAGCATACGCGGGCACCTTTGTAGAAATCAAAACTGGAACTCGTGCAAACAAGGTTACAAAAATCGATGGTGGTTTTTCTATACAAACGAGTTCACAAACGTACGAAGCAAAAGCAGTACTTATAGCAACGGGTGGTTCGCGCCGCAAACTCGACATTCCCGGCGCTGCAGAATTTGAAAACAAAGGTGTCACGTACTGCGCCTCATGCGACGGGCCGATGTTTGGAGGACAAGACGTTGTTGTTGTTGGCGGTGGTAATGCCGGGTTTGAAAGTGCCGCACAACTTCTTGCCTACTGTAAGTCTGTCACTCTTGTACACCGCAGCGCCGACTTTACCCGCGCCGACGCAGCAACGGTGCAGGCAGTAATGGCACACCCAAACATGAAGGCGCTCACCAATACCGAACCGACAGAGGTTAAGGGTGGGCCGTTCGTAAAAAGTGTTGTCGTTAAAAATACACAAACTGGCGAGACGACTGAACTTGCCGTAACCGGCATATTTGTGGAAATCGGCATGGTCTCCGCCACAACACTTGTAGAAGGTCTCGTTGATATGGACGAATGGGGTCGCGTTAAGGTAGACGGCAAAAGCCAGCGCTCGTCTGTGCTTGGTATTTGGTCTGCGGGCGACTGCTCAGACGGCTTGTACCACCAAAACAACATTGCTGCCGGCGACGCGGTGAAGGCGCTCGAAGATATCTACTTTTACGTAAAAGCTAACTAGTCTGTTCAGAGATTTTTGCGTTTTTGACAAAAAAACGATACTATTGGCGCGTCTGTGTGGCCCTATCGTCTAACGGTTAGGACGGAAGCTTTTCAAGCTTTAAATCGGGGTTCGATTCCCCGTAGGGTCATGATTTAGGTATATGGATATAGTGCGTATCACAACCCCCGCAGATATTGCTGCAGCTGCACAAAAGGCAGCCGAGGTGCTCAAAAACGGCGGCATAATTCTCTACCCCACCGACACTGTGTACGGTCTAGGGGGCGATGCCACACTCGACAGCGTTGTTGAAAAAATATACAAGATAAAAGGACGCGGCCGCGGGTATTCTTTTTTGTCGCTTGTTGCAGACATACAGACTTCACAGAATTATGCTGAATTAAACGAACCTGCTACAAAACTCGCAGAGAAATTTTTGCCCGGCCCGCTTGCACTGATACTCAAGAAAAAAGAAGGTTTTGATACAGGTGTAGGGAAAGATATTGGCACAGTAGGCATTAGAATTCCCGACAACTCATTTTGCCAGGAGCTAGCCCGCGTGTTTGGAGGAGCCGTTGTGACAACAAGTGCTAACAAAAATGGTATACCGCCAGAGTCGACTGTTGAAAAAATTCTAGAGCAGCTTGGGGAACAAGCCAAACAGATCGACCTCTGTATTGATGCGGGAGAAGCTGTAGGCACACTCCCTTCTACTATTGTCGATAGTACTTCGGGAGTAATAAAAATACTCCGCGAAGGCGCTATTTCGGCACAAAAAATACAGGAGATTTTTGGACGCTAAATGCTACGCTGCGGAGAGGGAGGGATTTGAACCCTCGATCCAGTTTCCCAGATGCCGGTTTTCGAAACCGGTGCCTTCGACCACTCAGCCACCTCTCCTTTAAACAGTGGCATAGTAACGTTTCTGAAGAGCTTTTGCAAAAGACTATTTGTTATACTGTCCCTACCCTTACTAATAAAAATTAAATTATGAACCGAGTTGTACATTTTGAAATCCAAGGAGACGACCTAGACCGTGCACAAAAGTTTTACGAAGCAGCGTTTGGTGTGTCTAGCGCACTAGCAAAATAAAGGAAAAGTAGTAATATATCTAAATATGGGTATTGAGAAGTTTGTAAAAGATCAATTGGCAAAACGAGAGGCACGAGGACGAAGCCCAGCTTTTCGTGCTGAAATGGCAAAGGAAAATGCGGAGTTTTCTACCATACTAAATGGATTAGGGCATAATGCTTACGAAACGGGAGTTACTACTTTGTTAAAAACTCCCACAAATTTATTTCTAAATGCTCTGAAGCCGATATATAGCAAAAATTATGGAGGGAGTAATTATGCCAAAGATGCACTTAAACTTTTTATTGGCAAAAATGGAATCGCACACAACACTCTCAAAGTCGCCGCGAATGCCGTTCACCTTGCAGGGCAAGGAGCAAAAATAGGAGTTAGGCATTTATTTAAATTGTAAAAAATATGGATGAAGAAATAAAAAATTTAATAGACGAATATGTTAAGCAAATTGAAAGCAAGGAAACTGATCTTGTTTTTTTAAAAAGAGAAATTGACAAAATAATTTTTCATGCTCAGAGTGAAATGAAGAAAGTATCAACTGATCTCGATCAAAAATTTGATACGAATAGTCTAACTGAAGAAGAATACCTAAAATTATTTCGAGAGGAAAAGGAAAAAATATTACAAAAGACAAAAGAAAAACTTGATTCTCTAGTTCAAGGAATTGAAGAAGTGAGCGCGAAGCGTGAAGAAAGTGTAAAAGCTGATGAAGAAAAAATCAAGGAATTGAGAAAAAAATTAGATTTACCTGACTAATTTTTTTCTGTCGTTTCAAAAAATTAAAATGCCCGCCCCGCATTCCTCCCGCACCCTCCTGCGGGGCGGAAACCCAAACCCTGCCGAATTTCAAAAACTAGCGTGGGCGTTGCTTCGCAACGCCCACTCCTTATCTCTTTCAAAACCTTTTAGTTCGTTTGCTGTGCGCGATACAGGATTCGAACCTGTGACCCTCCCCACGTCAAGGGGATGCTCTACCAACTGAGCTAACCGCGCATACATTAGAATTTACACCAAAATGAAAATCCTCGCTATAGAAACAAGCTGCGACGAGACGGGCATTGCCATACTTGAAGGTACTAAAGATGGAGAGTCTTTTTCTTTTACCGTACTTGGAAATGCACTACTTTCCCAAGCCGCACTACATGCAGAATATGGCGGCGTATTCCCCGCTCTTGCAAAACGCGAGCATATAAAAAACTTACCGCCCATGCTTGAACAAGCTCTGAAACAAGCTGGCGAACAAACTCTAGACGCTATTGCCGTCACCTACGGGCCGGGTTTAGAACCCGCACTTTGGACAGGGATAACATTTGCGCAAAAACTTGCAGCCGAGTGGAACCTTCCACTTTTGCCCATAAACCATATGGAAGGGCACTTGATTTCTTCATTGGTGCAAAACGGCACACTTGAAAACATACAGCTGCCAGTACTTGGGCTACTAATTTCGGGTGGCCATACAGAATTTGCATTAATGAAGGACTGGTTCGACTACACACTTGTTGGCCAAACCAAAGACGACGCCGTGGGCGAAGCGTTCGACAAAGTCGCACGCATGCTCGGGCTCTCCTACCCCGGCGGCCCAGAAATTTCCAAACTTGCAGAATATGCGCGGCAAAATAATATAACCTCCGACATTAAACTTCCCCGCCCCATGTTGCACGAGCCTACCTGCGACTTTTCTTTCTCAGGTTTAAAGACCGCAGTGCTGTATGCGTTGCGCGACTTGGGAGGAATGCACACACTCTCCAGCGACCACATAGCAGCGTTTGCCCGAGAGTTTGAAGACGCCGTGTCCGACGTACTTATTGCAAAAACACGGCGCGCGCTGGAACAGACAGACGCCAAAACATTTGTCATTGGCGGCGGAGTTGCGGCAAGTAAACATCTGCGTCGCACTTTGAGCGCCCTCATTGAGGCAGAATTTCCTAACGTCGAATTCCGCCTCCCAGCACTCGACATAACCGGCGACAACGCCGTGATGATAGCCATGGCAGGGCTTGCCCGCATGCTTTCCGGCGCAGAAGTTATCCCTCCACCCGAAACAATTGCAGCCAAAGGGAGCCTCTCGCTTCAAACAGCCAAATAGCATAAAATGGCCTGATGGAAGAACACGTCCCGGAAAAATTCCTAAAACCTTACGACCCAAAATCTGTCGAGCCTGCTATATATAAAAAGTGGGAAGACAGCGGCTTTTTTAACCCCGACAACTTGCCCGGAGAACGCACTGAGCCGTTTACTATCATCATGCCGCCACCAAATGCGAACGGCTCGCTCCATGCCGGGCACGCGCTCTTTGTAACTCTACAAGACATTATGACCCGCTTCGCGCGTATGCAGGGTAAAAAAGCTTTGTGGTTACCCGGTGCCGACCACGCTGGTTTTGAAACACAGGTAGTGTATGAACGCCAGCTAGAAAAAGAAGGGCGTTCGCGTTTTGGTATGGAGCCCGAACAGCTCTATAAAGAAATCATGGATTTTACCCTGTCCAACAAGTCGTTTATGGAAGGGCAGATCCGCCAACTCGGGGCATCGTGTGACTGGTCACGCGAGATGTTTACGCTCGACGAAAAAGTAATCAAAACTGTATACGACACATTTAAAAAATTAAACGACGACGGGCTTCTGTACCGCGGTTCACGCATTGTAAACTGGTGCCCCAAACATCAGACATCTCTTTCCAACTTGGAAACCGACCGCGAGACACGCACTGACAAATTTTATTATTTACAATACGGGCCGTTTGTTATAGCCACGGCACGGCCAGAAACAAAATTCGGCGACAAGTACGTGGTGATGCACCCAGATGACCCGCGCTACGCGCAGTACACACAAGGCCAGCAGTTTGAATTGGAGTGGATCAACGGCCCCATTACTGCAACAGTTGTCAAAGACGCGCACATAGACATGGAGCTGGGTACTGGCGTCATGACCATTACCCCGTGGCACGACCAAGCCGACTTCGACATTGCACAGCGCCACAGCCTCCCCTACGAGCAAGTAATCGATTGGCGCGGAAAGCTACTCCCTATTGCTGGCGAGTTTGCAGGGATGAATATAAAAGAAGCGCGCGAAAAAATTGTCGAAAAACTCCAGTCAAAAGGGTTAGTAACAAAAATTGACGAAACGTACACTCACGAAGTCCCTGTGTGCTACAAGTGCGGTCGCGAGATCGAACCACAAGTTAAAGCACAGTGGTTTGTTAAGATGCAGCCCCTTGCAGAAAAAGCGATTGCCGCAGTTAAAAACGGTGATGTAAAAATTGTTACCCAAGCCCATGAGAAAATTCTCCTCCATTGGCTCGAAAACATTCAAGACTGGAATATTTCCCGCCAAATTGTCTGGGGCATTCCGATACCCGCATGGAGTAAAGGAGACGAATGGAAGATTTGCGAAGACTCTCCGGGCGAAGGCTGGGCGCGCGACCCGGACACCTTTGATACATGGTTTTCATCGGGCCAGTGGCCATTTGCAACACTCGGCTACCCCGACTCCAGTGACTTCAAAACTTTTTACCCAACATCTGTAATGGAGAGTGGTTCGGATCTTATCTTTTTTTGGATAGCCCGGATGATAATGCTCGGACTCTACCGTGCCGGCGATGTGCCGTTTAAAACTGTGTATCTCCATGGAATGGTGCGCGACGCTAAAGGCGCAAAAATGAGCAAAAGCAAAGGGAATGTTATTTCGCCACTTCAAGTTTCGGACGAATATGGCACCGACGCACTACGTATGGGGCTTATTGTCGGCAACACGCCAGGAACCGACTTAAACCTCGACCCACAAAAAATTGGCGCGTATAAAAAATTTGCCAACAAACTCTGGAACATTACACGGTTTGTGCTTTCGCAAGAAAACAGTGGCGAAGTAAAAGCAGAATTAAAAGAAGAATTTGATGCTATGGCCGCGGATGTCACAAAAGATATTGCAGAATATCGTGTCTATATGGCTGCAGAAAAGCTCTACCACTATGTCTGGGACCGTTTTGCGTCGCAGATTTTGGAGGAAAGCAAAGGCAAGCCAGAGTATGGCGCAACGTTGTACTACTTGTTGGAAAATTCACTCAAACTACTGCACCCGTTTATGCCGTTTGTGACAGAAGAAATTTGGCAGGACATGCCCGGAGTAAAAAATTTGCTGATGGTTGAAGAGTGGCCTCGCCCATAGGCTACGGCCGAGGGCCAAGTAAATAAATCTCGGTGATATACTAGCAAGTAATGAACGCAGGTATATTGCTTCTTGCATTTTTAGGTGGGATGTTGCCGGCGCTCGTCTGGTTGTTTTTTTGGCTACTCGAAGACCGCTGCGAACCGGAGCCAAAGCGCTATATATTTTTCTGCTTTCTTGCAGGTATGGTTGCGGTGCTCTTAGCCTTGCCGGCCGAGCGTACCGCTGCAGGCTACCTTTCGGGTGGGGCACTGCTGTTTTGTTGGGCAGTGTTTGAAGAACTGCTCAAATTTGCGGCCGCCTATATTGCCGCACTGCGCTTCCGCGTATTTGATGAGCCACTCGACGCAGTTATATACCTGGTCACTGCAGCACTTGGGTTTTCCGCACTGGAAAACGCATTATTTTTGTGGACTCCTCTTCAGCAAGGCGACTTGCTGCGTACCATTGTGACAGGCGACCTCCGTTTTATGGGAGCAACACTTTTGCATACACTTGCGTCGGCCACAATAGGTCTTGCGCTCGCGTGGTCGTTCCATAAAGAGGTTGATGTGCGACGAATGTTTGCACTTGTTGGAGTTGTCCTCGCCATTACCTTGCACACACTGTTTAATTTTTTTATACTTCAACAAGGAAGCAGTGCAACATTCTGGATTTTCCTTTGTATTTGGTTTGGTATTATCGCAGCGCTGCTGATGATAGAGCGGGTAAAACAACCCACAAAAGACTACTGCTAAAAAATATTTTACTTCTCACTCATTAGATTATGGCAAAAGAAAAACGATCTTTATTTGAATGGCTCACCGGTGGCTCGGCAGCCGAAAGCGACTATTCGTTTGAAGATCTCGAAAGCGGGGGCACGGGAGGATATCCATCCAAAATGCCAAGCTCCGCACAGCATCAGGTAAACGTTATCGCTGAAGAAGAACCTGCCGAAGGCGAACTTGCCGTCGACGTGTATCAAACTCCCACGCACATAATAATCAAAGCTATGATAGCCGGTGTCCGACCAGAGGACTTAGATGTCTCAATTACTCGCGACATGGTTACACTCCGCGGTAAACGCGAGAGACATACCGAAGGTACTGCAGGCGACTTTTTCTTCTCTGAGCTGTACTGGGGAGCATTTTCACGCACAATAGTACTGCCGCAAGAAATAGAAATTGAAGAAGCTGAGGCAAGCGAAAAACACGGGCTTCTAACTATCCGCCTGCCGAAACTCGACAAGGGCCGCCAAGCAAAACTCAAAATTAAGTCGAACTAAACTTTGCGGATTATTTGGGTCACGAGTCAAATTTTCTCGTCAGAAAATTCGCCCTCGACCCCGGCTCACGGTTTTGCAAATGCAAAACATCGCTCCGCCTCACATCCAAGCAAAAAATCTGCCACTGGGCAGATTTTTTACCTTGTCTGTGCCTGGGGCCGGGATCGAACCGGCGACCCCTTCCTCTTCAGGGAAATGCTCTACCAACTGAGCTACCCAGGCATTACCTACTGTGTGAACTTTTGACCGAAGTTTTTAAAGAAATCTTGTACCTGTGTTTCAAAATTTTTCCCGTTTGTATATGCGTTTTCTACCTGCTGCACATACGGCTGGACATAGATATAGTACGTAGCGCCCGACACTGCAAGCACTACAAGCCACCACACTATAGAAAAGAATCTTCCCCACCGTGCACTGCTGCGCATGCCCCGTACTATACGGTGTGTATCCTCCGTCATTTGGAGGTTCTTTTTTACAAGTTCTTTAAGCTCTTCAATGTCCTCGTCCACACCATGAATATACCAGATTTAAAGTTATTCAGGAAGACCACACAATCGCAGATATTTTGTGCCCCTGGCCGGAATCGAACCAGCATCTACCCCTTAGGACGGGGCTGTTCTATCCATTGAACTACGGGGGCTAATACAAAACTGGCCTTCAGGGCCAGTTTGAGTATGCGATATATTTTATTTTTTTGCTACGCTTCGATCCCAAGCTTTGCGGCAATTTTTTCGCGATCAAAGCCGACCATAAGGTCACCATTGATGTCGATAACTGGGACACCAAGCTGTCCTGTCATCTGTATCATTTCTTCGCGCTTAGCGGCATCGGTCGAAACATCGTATGCGGTGTATTGAACATTTTTTTCAGCAAAAAATTCCTTTGCTAATTTGCAAAAATGGCAAGTCGGCGTGGTGTAAATAGTGACAGTTTTTTGCATATCTCTATAAATTTGCTAGTAAGATACGAGCAGTATACCATGTTTGGATAGAGAAAATATGCGAGTGTAGTTTAGTGGCAGAACTGGTGCTTCCCAAGCATCGGGCGGGAGTTCGATTCTCCCCACTCGCACAACGTAAGAGTAGAGTCTTGCCGATGCAAGACTTGTGGGAGAATCGAAGGCCGGAATATGCCGCTTGCGGCTATGAGGCGGGGCCGCGACCCGAAGGAGTTGTGGCCGATTCTCCCCACTCGCACCATTACCACGAAAACAGTGTGTGAAATAGCTGCTTAAACCACCCCTTAGGCGCAGTCTCCCCAGTAGTAGTTGTTGCTGTTTCGTGGACTATTTGTACAACCCCCTCGCCTGGCCGAACAACACCAAAATGTTCGCGCATCAACGCCTCGACCCCACGGTCGGAATACAACTCCCCCACAGATGCCGTAATCTGCCGTTGCTGGGCCTGGAGCGCCTGCAGTTGCGCCTCTGCCTCTTGTTGACCTGCCGAGGCGGCCCCAAGCCTCCCATACATGCCCCACGCCGCACGCACAGCAACCACGGTTATAAGTAGGAGTACCAACGTGCCGCCAAGACGGTAGCAAAAATACAACACTTCTCCCCGGCTGCTCCGGCGCTTTTTGAACTCTCGCATATATGCTATTCTAGCAGTTATATGTTTGGAAAAAACAGGAAGCGCAACATGCAGATCTGGAGCGGTGTCTTGGGCGGCATTGTTATCGTCAGTATGATTTTGTCGTACTTCTCCCTGCTGGTGTAGTAAAAATCTCCTAAAATCTCTAACTCACAAGCTCTTTTGGAGCAGGGGTTTATTGTTTTTATATATGCAGCTCTGCTTCGACTTTTGAGACGCGTGCTTCGAGCGCACTCTGGCGTTCGTATGCGCCGTCTACCGAGCGCTGCACACCTTCTATTTTTCCACTCAACCTTTCTTCTAACTCTGTAAGTTCTATGTTGGTTGCCATCTTAGCAGTGAGCCTTTCTTCGACTTCAGCTAACTCTTGCTTCGTTGCCATATGGTCTTTAATAGATACGACAATCTCAATAAGATCGTTCATATTTTTCTCCAGTCGGTCGAGCTTTTCTTCCATGCTAAAAGTATATCATGGACACTACTCGCTCTTGATCATCTTCAAAAAGACGTCGCTCGGGATGTTTACTTTGGCGTTTGCGAGAGCTTTTTTCTTACCCTTTTTCTGCTTTTCGCGGAGCTTCATTTTGCGGGTAATGTCACCGCCGTACATATGTTGAGTAACATCTTTGGAAAGTGCCGAGAGCGTGCGGGACGAAATAATACGCCCGAGTGCCCTCCCCTGTATTTTGGTAGCAAACTGTTGGCGCGGCAAAATTTTGTAAAGCTTTTCAACTGCCGCTATAGCCTCTTCGTCGGCACGGTGTTTTGCAATAATGCGGGAAAATGCGGGAACCAGTTCGTCGGCAACGTAAATATCTAGGCGCGCAACGTCGGCCAAGCGCAGTTCGCGCAGTTCGTAGGAAATTGATGCGTAGCCAGAGGAAATGCTTTTAAGTTTGTCGAAAAAGTTCCGCATCAACTCGCGCAGAGGCATCACCACTTTTACAATGGCTCGCTCCTGCGAAAATGTTTCTGTCGACTCGACAGCGGCCTCGTGTTCAAACAACATAGGCAGTAAGTTGCCTAAGTAGTCGAGCGGTAAAATAATTTCTGCAGAGACAAACGGCTCCCATACTTCCTTGATGTCGCCGAATTCGGGAAATTGTGGCGGCGAATAGACCGTGTGACGCTTGCCGTCTTTTGTCTCGACTTCATACGTAATGGTTGGCGTAGTGACAACCAAGGAAAGGTTGGCCTCGCGGCGCAGGCGCTCGGTAACAATTTCCAAGTGCAACATACCAAGCAAGCCGCAGCGGAACCCACGCCCAAGCATGCCCGAGGATTCTTCTTCAAACGACAAAGACGAGTCGGAGAGGCGCAGGCGTGAAAGTGCTTGGCGGAGTGCCGTAAAGTCGTCCTGGCTTTCTGGGTAGACTGATGCCCACACCACGGCCCTAGGTTCGGCATAGCCAGAAAGTGGCGCGGCCTTGGAGCCATATTCGCGTACCGTGTCACCCACACGCGCGAGCCCCGGCTCTTTAATGCCTGTCACAACGTACCCAATTGAGCCTGCATCAAGGCCATCTGCGAGTGAAATTGGTGTTGGAGAAAATGTGCCCACGTCGAGCGCAGTAAACTTTCTCCCTGTTGCAGAAAATTCGAGCACGTCGCCTTTTTTTATTTTGCCGTCGAACATGCGCACGTAGACAATAACGCCTTGGTGGTCAGAATATTGAAAGTCGAAAACTAAGCCTCGAGGTGATTTTTCTGTAGATAGTTTTGGTGGCGGGACTTTTTTGATGATTTCATTAAGTAAGTCATCTACACCCTCCCCCGTTCTTCCCGAGCACGTGAGAATAGATGCTGGGTCAACGTTAAGCAACAACGCGACTTGCATACGAACATCGTCAACGTTTGCAAGTGGCGAATCTATTTTTGAAATTGCCGGCACAATAACCAACCCTAATTCTTGCGCCGTGCGAAGGGTTGTAAGTGTTTGGGCTTGTACACCCTGAGTTGCATCGACAAGCAATATAGCGCCCTCAACCGCCGTGAGTGCGCGCGACACTTCGTACGAAAAGTCGATATGTCCGGGCGTGTCGATAAGGTGCAACAGATACTCTGTGCCGTCTTTTGTATAGCGCATACGCACCGGCTGCATCTTAATGGTGATACCGCGCTCGCGCTCGAGGTCCATAGAGTCGAGCACTTGTTCGCGCATTTTACGCTTTTCGATAGTACCGGTCAGCTCTAAAAAGCGGTCCGCAAGCGTCGACTTGCCGTGGTCTATGTGGGCGATTATTGAAAAATTTCTAATCTGCTGCATCAGAGGAGTCTAGCATTTCGGACGAACTATGACGAGATGTCTGTCGTTTCAAGCGGCACACCCTTTGTGTCACGGAAGCGCCTCTGGAACGCGAGTGTGGCTTCTGCAAGTTCTTCATTTTTGAGCAACCACAACACGCCCGCAGTTGTCAGGAGCCCGAGTAGCCCAGCAGCAGTACCCTGCAAGACCAGTAGTAGTGTGGTATGTATGGTGCCTGCGGTACCGGTAAATGCCAGCACACTGTAGGCAGCCGCGCCGCCTATAACAGATGCTGAAAAACTCTGGAATAACAAAGCTGAAATACGCATGCGCGGGATAGAAAAGTCTCGTATAAAAAAGAACATTCCTAGGGCGAACTCCGCAACTGAACCAAAACAATATCCAAGTGCCAACATCAACACACTAGTGCCCGGTACGTCGCCAACGCGCAACAGCAACTCAATAAAATTGCGCGCAAACGGGCTCCAATGGAAGAGCGCGACAAAACAAAATGCCGACGCAACCGAGACACCTATGTCGACAGCCGCAAAGTACAGCGGTTTTTTTGTATTGCCTGCCGCGTAGTATGCGCGCGCAATAAGTAATGTCACCGACTGCGCCGCAAGCGAAAGCACAAACAATGCCAACGCTGCAGCCGTAAGACGTGTCGCATCCCAACTAAATGCACCTGCGCCTAAAATGACACGCACCAGCTGGGCGCGCAAGACAATTATCAGCACACTTGCAGGAATTGCCCAAAAGAAAATGTGTCGCAACGCAGTTTCTATATAGCGGACAAACTCGCCATGTTCGCCCCGTGCATGGAGACGCGCGAGTGTTGGAAATGCCGCGACCGAATAGGACACGCCTATGATAGTAAGTGGCACTGCTTGTAAGTTGTAGGCAAACATAAATATCGCAATAGAGCCCGGGGCAAAAAATGACGCGAGCGCAACAAGCAACAATAGCGAAATTTGCCCTGCCGCAAGCGCAGCAGTCCGCGGGACAGACAGACGCAACACACTTGCAAGCTCAGTAAACATTTCACGCAAGCCTACTGTTTCAGTATTTTTTTCGCTTGTAAAAAACGGTAGCTGTATAAGGAAATGCATGCACGCGCCAAGCACTACTCCCCATCCAAGCCCCACAATGCCCATGGAGGGATACAACACGACGATGCCAAAAATAATCCCGAGGTTATACAGCAGCGGCGAAATAGAATACAGAAAAAAGCGATGTCTCAGTTGTGTGAGTGCTGCTAAAATATTTGATGCACCAAGGAGTATCGGCTGCAGCAGTAAAACGCGTACCAGCAACACGAGTTCTGGTGTCGCAATGCCAGGAGCTATGAGTGGCACGAGCCACGGAGCCAACACATACACAACACAAGAAATAAGTCCCATCCCTGCAAAAAACACCAAAAGTATTTGCCTCAAAAAAGAGATCATCAACCCTGGGTGACGGCTTTCCAACCGTGTCAGCACAGGAAGCAACGCGTACAGAGAAAGCAGCGACGCAATAGTAGCAAACAAAAAGTCGGGTATACGGAATGCTGCGTAGTAGAGGTCGAGTGTATGGGACGCACCAAAGTTGGAAGCCAACAGGCGGTCACGCACAAGGGCTAGCAACTGCGAGCCGAGCGCAAATGCGGCAAGCAGGTACGCCGCCTCGTGCATACCACGAGCTTCTTTACCGAACGCAGACAACAGTGACCGGACCATGTGGGTATTCTACTGCGAAACAGGTGCAGTTGCTCGATTTTGTGGTGTAGGCGTCACGGGAGCTTTAGCGCCATCAAACGGTGCCTTGCCAGACTCTAAATTCCCAAGAATAAATGCAACTTCGGTATTGTCGGGGTTTGAAGCTTGCAGATCTTTAAACTGGACTACTGCGTCAGACGTGCGTCCAAGTGCAGCATATGCAAGGCCGAGGAAATATTTTGCATTTGCATACTGTGGTGCAAGCACTACTGCTTGGGCAAGCGCTGTCGCCGCATCTTTCATATTTCCTGCAGAGTAGTACAGAAGACCTAGTTCAAACCAAATGGAAGGCACTCCCGGCGCACTGTTCACTGCCGCTCGTGCTGCAACAATAGCATTTGGAATATCTTTATTTACAACGTTGAGCTGTACGACAAACAAAATAGCGTCGGTGTAGTCGGGTTTGAGTGTCAACGCCTGCGTGAGAGCCGCGGTCACTGCCGCAGAGTTGCCGTGGACAGACTCTAAGCGTGCGACTGCGAGCGGAATTTCTGGATTAGTTGGGTTGTAGGTATAGGCTTGCATGTACAATGCTTTTGCATTTTCATACGCCTGCGAAACCTCAATAGACGCAAGCACATCGTAGACGCGTGCCAATGCAAAGTACGTGCGATAGTCGCCTGGAGTGCGCCTAATTGCTTCCTGCCCGGCTGTAATAGTTGCTTGCGTCAGTGACACAAAGTGCGCCTGCACATCTTGCGATGGAGCTTGGATGCTTACTAGTTGCTGCATTTTTGCCAAGCCCGCGACAACTCCCACGTGGAGCGCATCTGCTGTTGTTTCAATTTTTAGTGCATGTGCTGCGGCAAGGAGCGCGTCGTCGGCATTATTTTGAGAGAGCGCATATAAGCCTTTATTTACATATGCTTCGCCGATAAAACGCCGTACCAATACACCGCTTAGGACTACCAACACCACTACACAAAGAATAAAAATCCCTTGGAGAAGTCGTGTATACAGATGCGCGTATGGGTGGTTTGACATATCGCCCCCACCAGGAACCTCTTTCATAGACAACCCAAATACGGCACCCGAAAGCACGAAGGCAAGCAACACAATGTTTTGGCTTGGGACGTAGAAGAGCACGCTACACCATGCATATATGCTGGATACCCCAAGAGAAAAGATGGAGATTTTTTCACGTAGTGAAAACACGCTAGACAAACGCATCACACGGACAAGCCCTAGCACAACAAGCAACAGGGGTATGAGCCATGCAAGCGCACCCAACACACCGACAGTACCAAGTGCCGTTGTAAACGTGCTAAAGCCGACCGTAAAGTCGAGATTCCAAAATTGTGACTTGCTTACTTCCGCTGATTTGTACAGGAACCACGCGTCGCTAAAAGTGTTAGGGCCTGTGCCGACCAAAAAACGGGTAACGGAGGTGCCGTGCGCAGACCGGACCACATCAAGCGTTGACGAAAGAGACGGACGAACTTCCAGAGACGACGCAGAAAATAGTTGTGCAAAACCACCCTGGAAGATAACGCCCCAGAGCAAAAACAGACCGCTTACTACCCCTGCCGCTAGTGGCAACCACGGAAATACCTTTAAACCCCGTACACGCGTAGCGTTTGTATTGTCTGCTACTTTTGTTGCGTTGACATACATCCACAGTGCAAGCGCAAAAAAACTGCCTACTAACAATGCCCATACGAGGGGAAATTGGACGATTGCAAGGAACAGTGTCAGCACGAGGACAGCGCATGTAACTCCAAGACGCTTTACGCGCGAAAGCTCACCACACGTGAGCCATACGACTAGCACGCATAGTGCGAGACCAGCAGCAAGCCCGAGGTCGTTCCATTTACCAACAAGGTTAACGGATACGCCCGAAAAAACCGACCACGATATTCCTTTTGTTCCAAGCAAAATAAGTACACACTGGAAGACGACGGCCGCGCATATACATGAGACAACGGAAACAAGTAGTATCCGAGCGGCAGCGAGTTCTCGAAACAGGTACGACGAAAGTATAAATGCTATAAACCCAAGGACGATAAACAGGACTGTGTCCCCTTCCATAGAGTATCCAAGGAACCCGACAGCACGGTCCGTAGAAAAGAGGTACGAAAGCACGTACGCGACCGGAAGCAACCCAACAAGTAACGCGGGCAGCACACCCCGTTTACCGTGTATACGCGCAACGCCGCCGCTCACAAAAAAAAGTATCGCGCCAACGAGTGCACACAAACTAAAAAGAGTAATTTTACCGAGCTGGAGAGGAAACCACACTGCTGGGATAATACATACAAGAGAAAGAACTACACCAACACTGAAAATAATTTTTGCCCACGAGGTAGATAGAAAAGTTCGCATACACACCAGTATACCCGAGAGTCAGCCCGCACTGGTGCAACAACATGTGCATTGTGTATTGCCAGACGCGCAAACGCCCCCAGAGTATGGGGGCGTTCACATTTTTGCGCGCGCGTCTGTAAGCCGAATTCTGTCGTGAAAAGTAATTTATCTGGTCCCTGCGTCGCCGCAGAGATCGAGCGGCACTCTTCGTTTGCACGAAGCACGACCTTGCACCCAGGTAAGGATTTTGCCGTTTCACCCGAACTAAATCGGTTCGTCACTGTTCGCACCTCTTTCGCCCGCAAAAAGCGAATGACAGGGGTTACCTGCTACCTTGCTACTAACCTTGCGGTTAGTGAGTGTTCGGACTTTCCTCCCCTGTTTCAATAAAGAAACAAAGGCTACTTTCCAACGCGCTGCATGTACTATACCACAAAAAATTAAAGTGTGTAAAGATACTGGGTCAATGTGCGACCAATAGTTTGCAGACTCTCTGACGAACATTTGTCGAGCGTATCCTCTGTCGTGTTAAACCACGGCGCATAGTCGAAGTCGATTACCAAAAAACTGGGCACTCCCGCTTGTACAAACGCAGTTTGGTCGTCACTTATGTGTGCAGAAGGCTCTGTTACAAATGCCGCAGGCGCAATTGCCTGCCCTATCTTCCAAAATGCATCTACCTGTTTTTGCGCGGAGAGAAGTGACAATGGTTCCCGCCGTACATTTAAATGCGCGTCGCACACCATGTCGAACACGGCTACCTGTTCGGGGGCATGTCCCGCAGCTGTTCTATATAAGTCGGACAAGTGCTGAACAAAAAATGGCGAGCCAAGTGCGTGCCAGTCTCCGTCACCTGCACCGAGCGACTGTGGACCTTCTTCCCCATCAAAAAACACAAAGTCTATTCCGACAGCAGGGTGCTTTGTTTGGTCGAGCATGCGCGCAGTTTCAAGCAATAATGCAACGCCCGACGCAGAGTTATTGGCGCCGGGCATAGGGGCATAGGGACTTTTTTTGTCGGCATAGGCGCGCACAATGCTGTCGTAATGCGTTGCTACAACAACACGCCGCGGGTTGCTCGGGTCGAAGCGCGCAATAATATTTGTAAGTGGGTGTGGCACGCCCGCTTCTGTATACGTGCCGTTTTGCACCAACACTTGTGCCGAGGTAGAAGCAAGCCGAGTTTTAATAAAGTCTACTGTTTTTTGGTGGCCAGGCGTACCAAGCGCACGCACACCAAACGAAAGTTGTGTCGCAATTGCCTCCATCGCTCGCGCGCCGCTCCAGACAGAAGGGTCTGCGCTTGCGCCAGAAGTGGCGTTAGGTGCAGCCGCGGTAGTAACTTTTTTTATATGAGTGTCGGTGAGAATTTTACCTGTCATATATTCGACCGGCGCGTAGTCGTCTGTCAGTATTGGATAATTTCCGAAGTTGTACTGCTCAAGTGGCACGAGGTGCGCATTTAAATCTTTAGGTAGTGGTGTAGGGGGCACGTGAGGAAATGCCACAGCAGAAGTGCTCGTGCCGGTAACACCAACGACTACAATATTTTGGTTACTTGTAATGTCTGGAGACACGGTCGCAAATACATATACCTGGGGAAATACTTCCTGTAGGGTATGAATCTCAGACAATATTAGTGACGGATTCTCCGGGGAGAGGTTGCCTATAAAATTTGCAACAAAAATCCCCCCGTCGTTAAGCTTGCTACGTGCCTGTGTAAAAAATTCTTTTGTTGTGTAGGCGGGCGGAATTGAATAGAGCGAATAGTATACGTCGCTAAATATAAGGTCGTACGAGACGCTGCTTTCCTGCAAAAAACGCCGCCCGTCCACAACATGGTTTGCAAGGTGCGGGTCGTTCGGTACACCAAAATATTTTTGTGCAAGCGAAAATAGCGACGGCTCAATTTCGGCAATGTCTATATGTGCATCGGGTGCGTCGCGGTGGAGCGCTGCGGGCATACTGTACATCCCACCACCTATAAACAATGCGTGGGTAAGGTCGGGTTTTAAAATTTTATACAGCGCATAATATTTTGTGTATGCCGCAGCAAGGTCGTCGCCGTCTAGGAAGCGTACGTCGTCTTCGCTCCTGTCTTGATAAAAAAATCGCGCGGGTCGCCCCGCGTATGTCCCGTCACGTATCACCAAACGCTGGTATACGCCGTCCGCACTAAACAGCACACCAGGTGGTGTACGCATGCTTACATACAGCATGCAGCCAAGCACCACAAAAAGAAAAACTAAAAATCCGAAATGCCGCGAGCGCTTTGCAGGAGTGTCTGTACAAATTTTCCCACCAGAGCCAAGCACTAACACACCAAGTGTTGTGCCAAACATAATTGCTGTGAGCCCAAATTGCGGGATAAGAACAAACGCAGTAAGAAGTGTCCCGGCCAAGCTGCCACATGTTGACCAAAAAAATACCTGCCCACTGACACGCCCCGTGCCGGCGTGTGGATGTTCGCGTTCGCCAAGTTTAATAGCAAACGGAGAAAGCATCCCAAGGTAGTAACTGGGGACAAAAAACAACACGAGGGCCAGCGCAAACGGCCCCCAGGACAGCGGCAGTGCGGCAGCAAGCGCCTCGGCAGCCTTAAACATAAGTGCAAAAAGTACCAAAAGAGCAATACCGCCTTTTTCAATAGTGCGGAAAAATTCGAGGCGGGTTGGTATTTTGTCGGCGCGCACCCCGCCACGCGCGTAGCCGACAGAGAGGCCCGCCAAAATAACCCCCACAACACCCGACACGGTATATATAGTGTTGCCGAAATAGATAGAGAGAATTCTAACTGCCGTTACTTCGACAATAAGTACCGCAGCGCCTGTTATAAACACCACTGCCAGCAAGTCGTACTGTTTAAGATGCTTCCACACATTCATAGGTTTAATAGCCAAATGGTAGCACAAAAAAACTTCCTATCTTGATAGCAAAAACTCCTTGAGTGCTGCAAATGGTTTTATCTGGAGATATGTTTTTTGGTCGTCTGCCTCACTTAGTTGTGCGCGGGTTTGTGTGTATCCGTCGGGGATAAAAATTTTGTCCCAACCGTAACCTGCATCCCCCACAGGAACTTCTGCAATTTCTCCGTCCAGCCCCCCTTCAAATAATTTTAAAATCTCGCCGTCATAATATCCAAACACACATGTTGCAGTAGCCTTTCGAGTTTTCCCCGTAACCAGTGCGCACATAGCTTCAAACGGCATGCGGTCAATAAAAAATTTAATGAACGGCCCCGGCAAGCCCCCAAGTGCCTCAAAGCCAAGTGACACATCTTCAACAATAACTGGGGACTGTATTTTTTGGTATGCCTGGCGGACTTTATGTTCGACAATTTCTTTCAAGTCCATGGACTGTAGTTCGTCTAGGTCGAGCTTTACGTGTTTGACTGGGAACCCTAAGTATTTAGCCAAATAGTCGGCTTTGTTTTGGTTGCCGGTTATAAAGGTGATGTCTTGCATGCAGTAAACCTAACATGTCTGCGAAATCTTAAAAAGAAAACCCCGTGAGGACCGGGGTTATATTGTTGGTAGCAAAATCTTAAAGTGATGACAGAGTTGCTCGAGCAACGCAAGAGCCTCTTTGTCGCCATCGCGACGCGGACCATTCTTTCGCAGTTTCTTAATTTTTCTAACTGCACAGAGTGCAGTTGCATTGTGACGATTGTACGCAAGGCCAACTTGCTCGAGTGAATAGAGCTTCATATCGTTCCTCTCCAAACACACTCTGCTGAAGTACATCAAAGCCTGCCTCAATCGTACGAGAGGCATAGTACGACGCAGACCTTCAAGTTGCGCAACTCCCACACCAGCAAATCTTGCACCTACCTCTTTGACTTCCTGAAGTGTAATTCCCGAACGAAAAGTTGGCCATGCTGCTTCTTTCCATTGAGCAAAACTTTTTCCTTGATCACAATCGGTCATGTGTTACCCCTCCCGTACTGATTCTAAGCACATACTACGCATACAGACCTATTTTGCAATATAGGTTACATTCAAAACATCCGTTATTTCAAAATGAAACTGGCTCGCACAGTAACCATCACATCCTTATTTTTATTGGAAGTGTCATACATACCAGAGTCACTTATATCAACACCGCCTTTAGGAAGGACTTGTACTACTCCGCCCGTGGCTGACTTAAGGGCCCCTACCGACCTTCCAGTTTCTTTTGCGATGGCTTCCGCGCGAGCCTGTGCATCTTTAATGGCACCCGAGAGCAACATGACTCTTTCTTCCGGAAGTTTTTGATACGTAAGCTCTACGCTATTTGTAGTTACGTTATACCCAAAGCCAGACAGCGGAGCTACCGACCCTGCAAGCACTGAAAGCTTATCAATGTCAGCACTGCTTACAATTATCTGGCGCGATACTGTATAGCCAGTAAGTATAGGTGCGCTCTTTTCAGGATATATATAACTCGAATCGACTACAGGAGCAGGGGTCTCTACATTCGTGAATCCCTGACCAGCAAGATACGCAAGAATATGTTTTGAGGCATTCTCCAACCGGTCGAACCCCACTTGTTGGTTATCGACAGGTGTCACAGTAGTAAGGTTAATGGTCCAACGTCCAAAGTCAGAAACGACTGATTCTTTTGCCGAACCCGTCACTTCGATGGTGTTACTTTCCACTTTAATTTGGTAGGAGGTATATGCCCCGATACCAACAGAGATGACGAAGCCTAATGAGAGCACCGTTCCTGCTGCCACCAAAGGTTGGGCGTAATCAACAAGTCCTTTTAAATGCATATGTGAATTGTATTAGAGAATAAAGATACGTATGAAAATGACCTTCAGTAGTGACATTATTACCTATTAATACATGTCGTGCTAGGAGTCTTAGGTGAATTATAAATATCCTCTTCTCACGCAAAAATATAATCTCCCCAACACATACTCGTCGGGCTCATTATTTTGCGGTGTGTATTGAACGAAGTTCGAATGTATTTTGAATTGAGCCCTGACGACCAATGATGCGCGCCTCGGACACGCTCGCGGACTCGCGTGCGCAAAAACCAAAAAATTTCCTTGGTCTTGCTACGCGACATAAGTGTTCGCTAACGCTTCCTTACATTTTTCTCGCGTCATAGGCCCAATGCAATAACGCTTGTCTTTGGCGAGGCCGACAAAAAATATCTCCAGCTCTGCAATTATTTTTGATTTGCATTATATGTCGTCGCATAGCGAGCCATCTTTTAATTTGTCGCTCGTCGTCGAGAGTTCTACGACCCATATAGTATCTGCAATACCACTGAAACCATCCACGTGGATCTTGTGGATTTATCCACCCTTTCGCAAGCCACACTGAAAGTGGCTGGCTGGCATTCACGCCAAAATAATTCAGTTCTTTGTGCCGTTTTCCATCTAGTGATAATTTTGCACTCCGCCACCAATCTTTTGGAAATTCCTTCGGCTTATCAGAAAAATATAATCCGCCAAAGACTCCAAGACGAAGCATTTCTTTTGGAGTAAGGTCTGGTTTAAAGCGTGGATCAAAATTATGCATGCTACGTTATTTTCTAGGCAACGGAATAAATACGCTTGTTTTACTTTTATACTCTGCAAAATCTGGATTTTCTTCCATCTTTTTTTCCAGCATCGGAATACCAGAAACTTTTAAAATTAAGAATGTTATGGTTATCGGCCCAATGATACCTAGTAAGCCACCCGAAACAGAGAGTGCGACAAGCCAAATGCCCCACCACTGTGTGACTTCTCCAAAGTAATTTGGATGGCGAGTATACGCCCAGAGACCACTTTGCATAAGTTTGCCTTTGTTCTCCGGATTTTTAATAAACCGTGCAAGTTGCGCATCACCGACAGATTCAAAATAAAAACCAAAGAGCCACACCGCTACGCCTAAGAAATCGAGTAAACCGATATCTCCGCCTGCATTCTTGTTAATAAGCAGTACTGGCAGAACGATAAGAAACAAAAGTGCACCTTGCAAAAGATATATTTGGGCGTAGGAACGTAGATAGAACCACTTGCCCCATTCTTTCCTCCAAGCTAGATACCGGTAGTCCTCCGGCTTGCCTCTGTTGCGGTTATAAATATGCCATGCCAAGCGCAGTCCCCAAATGCTTACTAGAACTCCTACCAGCAGTCCTCGCATTCCTGAATTACCAGAAATAAAATAAGACGTCCACGTCATAAGTACAAAACCCAGTCCCCACGCTATGTCAGCCACGTCGTTTCTTTTTTTAACCAAAGATACCAAGTACCACAGGCTCATGTATGCGAACAATAGTAAAATGAGCGCTGTGTAATAACTCATAAACCGATCTTGCTTGCGATGAAGTATGTCGCGGTAGATACGGAAGCCGCGAGTACTGCACCCCACGCTAAATCAACGATAGTTATAAGAAATGGCCAATCTTTGAGTGTCGCGAGGTTGGTGAGGTCATAGGTGGCGTAACAAACCAAACCAAACAACGCACCGAAGAGAAGCGCGTGCACCCACGAGCCCTTCTCGATTGCCGGAGCAATAACAAAAAGGACAAGGCCGACGATAAACAAAAGGTAAAAGATAATCGCCGCAGTCCAATTGACATCAGGCTTCATAAGAAACCCGATCTGACTTTTGTAAAAACCCTTGGCGACAAGCCCCAGCCACACCATGTCGATGGCAAAGAATACTGGTAGTGCGATTGCGTAAAGTTTTATGAACATAAAAAATAAGATTAATTAATAATCTCCACCAGCACCTCATTGCGCATCATCCACGGTGGAGTCCAAGGCGCATTGTATCCTGCGTATGCAGTGCTTCCCTTTGTCGCCACTCCATCACGGGCAAGTGCCGAAGCTAATTTTTCTTGCATGTCTTTTACCCGTGCATCCGAGCGATACCCCGAGAATTGCAGTGCTGCATATTTCTTGGTAGGGATCATCACGATTTTTACTCTTGGATCGTTTGGCGTTGGTAATGTTTCAAGGGTGTATGAGCGGGGCATGCCGAAAGAGATGATTTGAGAATCACCCTCGGTTGTCGCTACTACCGGCGCAGTCATAGCGATACTTTCTGATATTTTTTCGCCTCCTACTTTTTGCGCGACGACTGGAGCGGTCATGGCTATGCTTTCTTTTTTTGTATTCCCGCCAAAGATATACCCAGCCACAATTCTAAAACCGTTACCAATAGATTCTCCATAAGAACCCTTTACCGTAGTCTGCGCCACAATATGCGCGGGATATTCGCGTATTTCATATCCATCCATTTTCTTTACCACAGTATAGTCCGCCTGCTCCACACGAGAGCTGAAAAATCCCCAGATAGACCAGAGTCCAATAAGTATAACGAGGGCGATAAGTATAGTGATCATATTTTTATGCATATAGCTTTAGTGTATACTATCTAGCATAGACCAACTAGGCGATACTAGTTTGTATGTGCATTAACAATACTTAATCAACTTGAAATAAATATATGCAAAATATCGTAGAAACAGCGGTCGCGGCAGGATCGTTTAAAACACTGGTCACTGCAGTACAAGTAGCAGGATTAGTAGACACTCTATCTGGTGCAGGGCCCTTCACAGTATTTGCTCCGACTGATGAGGCTTTCGCTAAAATTCCAAAAGAGACTCTCAATGCAGTCCTCGCGGATAAAGCAAAGCTAACGGCTATACTTACTTACCATGTGGTGGCAGGAAAAGTAATGGCTTCTGATGTAATGGGTCTAACTTCTGCAAAGACAGTACAGGGTGGTGAAGTTAAAATAGACACTGCAAATGGAGTTATGGTAAACGACGCCAAAGTAGTACAAGCAGACATAGAATGTACAAACGGAGTAATCCATGTCATCGACTCAGTCTTGATGCCAAAATAAATACATCTTAAATACAAATAAAAAAACTCTAACAAAAGTTAGAGTTTTTTTATTTGTATTGATCAGACACTAAAAGCCTCAGTTTTCCAGCCCCTTTTCCACGACATCTTAGCTCCCCAATTCGGAGTAAAAGTTCACCATATCTTGAACAGCGGTTTGTATTTCATTTCTTTTTTCTTCAGCCATGAGGAAATTAGATATCCAGATACAAAAGACATAAGAATACCTGTTCCACCGAATCCTAATGCAAGTTTTATAGGTGTTCCGGCTACGTCGCCAATATACGGCAATCCACGCGCGGTCGGAAAAAAAACTCCGCTCCAACTTTTTTTCTTTTCAAGAACGTATGAGGAATCAAGTGCCAATACTTCTCTGGAATATTTATCCAGTGCAGCAATATGCCTTTTGTCCGAGCTAGGTGTATAGGATTCCTCTGCCACGTCTTCTCCTCCGACCCAAAGTCGCTTTCCTACAAATGAACGGATGTAATGAAATGGCTCAGCTGTATCCCACAGGAGCGAAGACGAGAAAAGTTTGTCCATATTTCGCTTTTTGTAACTCACAACAAACGTTCGCTCTCTCCCAATCTTGATCGGGAGATTAATGAGCTCTATTCCGCCTGTCGCGAGTATCACATGCTTTGTATGAAATATATTCCCTTTTTTTGTTCTGACTTCAACCCCCTGCTTGTTGACCTTAAGATCTACTACTGGCGTCTTGTAAATAACTTTGCCACCCTGTTCGTGCGTGGCGGCCCGGAGAGCTATTAGGAGAGCTTGGTTATTTGTTGCGCCTTCGTTTTTTATAGTAATCGAGGAACGAAAATTCTTGTGCAGAGATTTTGCGTTTTCTGTGAACGTAACCTGTGCCCCTATTTTCTTATATAGTTCAAATCTCTTTTTTAAGAGCGTTACGCCTTTCTGGTCATAGGTAAAAATATGCGCCGGCACTCGCTTGGTCGAAAAGTGTTCCGACCCCGGACGATGTGCGAATTTCGTAAGTAACTGCGCAGAAAATTCAGAAAGTTTCCAGATGTACCTTGCCCCCCGAATACCAAACTTACTTATGATCCTATCCCAGCTTGCGTCCGGATCGTGATTCATCTCCGCGGTAGAGGCATAGCTTGCATTATCTTTTCCGTCCGATTTCTCGAACACCATGACGCTGTAACCATCTTTGGTGAGGTGATAAGCACACGAAAGCCCGGCAATACCTGCGCCTATGACTATAAAATCGAGCTTTTTTGTCAAAGATTCTTTCATAATGTTATTTATTAATATCCACCATGATTTCATTGCGAGAACTATAACAGGGAGAATGATTAATCATAGTTTAATGGAATTATACTAGTACATTAGGCGTCTATTTTTGCCGCAAGAATAAAATCATTTTGAGAGAGTCCGTTAATTGCATGGGTGGACAGTGTGAGCTCTACAAATTTGTAGTCTTTCAGATATATGTCCGGATGATGCCCCTCTGATTCAGCCAAAACGCCAACCTTATTTACAAAAACAAGAGCTTCATTGAAGTCTTTAAAACCATATCGCTTGGCGATACTTTTAGCATCAAGCGAAATATCCCAGCCGGGAATTTGCTTGCATAATATATCTGCCTCTATCTTTGAAAAAGGAATGACACCACCCTCGCATGCCATGCATTTTTGTTGAGTCAGTGGCGAGTTAGTTTCAGGAGTAGGGGTCTGACTCTGTATAGTTGTAAGTTCCATATGCTTGTAGTATAGCAAAATTAAGAATGGCTACAAATTTTTTATTTCGTATCAATATGATTCCACGCAAAACCCTTGTCTCCATACACTTTTTTACCTGGGTTTAAAATAGCAAGCGGGTCAAAAATATCTTTTGTCTTTTCAAAGAGACGTACGATCTCAGGGGTAAACATCTGCGAAAGGTACGAAGTACGTAAAAGTCCGTCATTATGTTCTCCAGACATAGAACCTCCATACTGAAATACGAGAGTATAGACTTCATCCATGAGTGTGTGGAGAGTCTCAACTATTCCTTCTTTATGAATGTCAATAAGCGGAATAATATGAAAGTTTGCATCTCCCATATGTCCGGCTACAGTATAAATAAGATCATATTTCGAAAAAATAATTTCAAGTTTAGGAAGAAACTCCGGGAGATCTTTTGTGTGTACGACAATATCATCAATTGTGGGTGCCGTTCGATACCCTCGCAACTTCTGGCGAAGCAGGTTGAAGCTTTCGCGCCTGAATGTCCAATACTTTTTTGCTTCTTGTTCCGAGTGCGTCAATGTAATAGGAAATCCGAATACCTTCATCTCGTTATATGCTGACTGTACCTGCTCTGCAACTTCTTCTTCAGTATCCCCTGCAAATTCTGCCATGAGAATTATCTTTGGAACTCCGCCAGTGATTGCCATCCAAAACTCAGGCAAAAATTGGAACCCGAGCGTCAACATAGTACCACCCATGCTTTTTGCAATTGAACCAAAGAATTTAATCGCTATTTTAAACGTATGATCATCATAAGATTCGATGGTTTCAGGTGTATGTTTTAAAAGTCTTGGAATTATTTCTCCCAGTTGCGTTGTGGCTGGCAAAAACATAACGAGCATTCTGGAATGTTTTTTGGGGACAATTCCACTCAATGTCGCTTCAGTCACACAGGCAAGTGTTCCCTGACTGCCCACAACGAGCTGTGAGAGGTCAAATACTCCTGATTCTTTATCGTAGACATTCCAAAGATAGTACCCCGAAGAATTTTTTGTTACTGTCGGTTTTGCTTGTTGCAGTACATCATAGTTGTCCTTTACAAGGGCAAATATCTCTCGATGAATGCGCCCGCTTTCAGTTTGCTCTTCGCATTTTGCGATAAGTTTCTCTCCATGAAGTGGTTCTAGAACATCTTCTTCTCCATTTGCAAATACAACACGAAGCGAGCGAACATACTTTTCCGTCTTTCCATAGGTAAGTGTCTTTTCACCTCCTGAGTTATTAGAGACAATACCTCCAATCGCAGCCAAATCACGAGACGCCGGATAGCTTGGCAAAAGCCAGCCGTGCGCAAGAGTCTTTTTCTCAAAATCACTATAGTATACTCCCGGCTCTGTTATGGCCTCTGTGTCGGTGACAGAAAATACATGATTCATGTATCTCATTGTGTCTACGACGATGGATTCCGAAAGTGGGCCACCGGTCATACAGGTACCGGCGGCTCGCATGGTGAGGGATAACGGTACACCCTGATCTATATCTTTAGTTTTTTTTGCATGCACATAAGCAATAAGTTTTGCAATATCTTCTTTGTTTTTTGGGTAGACAACAATGCGGGGTTTTACATAAAAAAGGCTTGTGTCTCGCGCAGCTTTTTCTCGATCACTGTCTAAGATAGAAATATCTCCTTTGATTATTGTACGCAAATCATTAGCGACATCCGTATAAAAAATTTCATTCATACATTTATTATACCATTTTTATGTGAAATTATTTTTTAGACAGATACTCTTTTGCAATTTTTAAATAATTTTCTTTTTTCTTCTTTTCCATCTTATCAAAAAGTCTCGGCATCATCGATAGTCGATGATTACTTGTGAAAAAGTCACGGTGACTAGCTATGAAATTCCAATACAGTGCAGTCCACTTCTCTTCCCAATCGCCCTCGACATAATCTGACATTTTTTTAATATAATTGCTACCCGAAATATATGGTTTGGTAGCAAAAATACCACCATCAGCGAACTGACTCATCCCATATACATTTGGTACCATTACCCAATCATACGCATCCACATACATTGCCATAAACCATCGATACACATAATCGGGATTAACCTGAGAAAGCAACATAAAGTTACCGATAACCATCAATCGTTCGATATGATGATTGTATCCATAGTGCAGAGCTTTCTTGATAGCGCTGTCGACCGGAGCAATACCAGTATCTCCAGTCCAAAATCCTATTGGCAAGCCGTGGGAATGTTTCCAAAAATTCTTCGTGCGCATGACGGCACCATCACACTCATAGGCAGCACGCATAAACTCACGCCACCCAATAATCTGTCGCACAAAACCTTCGAGTGAATTTATAGGTATAGCGTGAGTATCTGCATACGCTATTGCCGTATCGATTACCTGCCTTGGGTCGAGCAATCCAATATTTATGAGAGCTGACAATGTCGAATGAAAGAGCCGTACGCTTTTCGTAGAAAGTGCATCCTCATACACACCAAAATGTGCAAAGCGGTCTTCTAAAAATACCTGCAAAAATTTCTTGGCATCCTTGTGTGTACATGGTAGCCAGCAGGCTATCTCTCCATATTTTTCAGCTTGTATTGTATCGAGCCACTTCTTCATTTTTGATACATCAAAATCATTTTCAAAAACAATATCCTTGGGGAGAGTTGTATCACGAGCAAGTTTTTTTCTGTTATCTGCATCAAAGCTCCACGCACCCCCTCTGGGCTTTCCATGTCCGTCCATCATGATATCCAAATCCACTCGAATTTTCTTGTAGAACATCCCCATATTTTTCTTTGAGCTTTTGTATCTTGCTATTGATTCCTCCTTTGGCAAAATAAAAAGTGGTGACTCATACCAAACCCGCTTTATCTTGGAAGCTGTTATAGCCCGCTCCAAATAGAAGTCAGTGGTATCGACAATATGAAGTTCTTGTATCCCTTCTTTTTTTAAATAATCAAAAATATCTTTCGTCTTCGGATACTGCTCAATCGTCAGACATTTTACTTTGTACCCCTCTTTTTTCAAAAGCTCTCCATATGCACTCATACTTAATTTGTGCAAAATTAGCTTTTGATAATGAATGGGGTTGTGCGACAGAATCAACGGCTCTTCAATCAAAAAAATAATCCGTCCTTTTTGTATAGCCGGTGATTGTATAAAAAGTTGATGAGGATAGACCAATGTTGCTTCTTTCATAGTATTCATTGATCAGGTTTTTAGTATCAAAATTAAAATAGCAAAGTATACGATCAGATAAAAACGATAGAAATTAATCAGCCGCAACTCTGCACTCTTCGTGCGCTGATGAAAGCCAAAAAGCACTTTGATCTCCTCCCAAAAAACGGGCTTTACATTAATCCACCAGCTATCAGTTTGATAGACCATCTTCCTAAATCGACTACGAAACAATCCCAAAGGAAAACTCCAGATAATAAACGCAATGATGGCAATAGTGTGTATGGTTATAGTATCCATTTATGTATCTTCAGTCCTTACTTCTATTATAAACTTTATTCTCTCAAGAGCCACTATTCCCTCCCCATCCTATTTGCGAACCTCGGCTTTCAGTGGCAAGTGACAAAAGACATACTCATGATTTCTTGTCCGGGAATAATGCTTTGTAAAAAACGGTTCCATAAGTCACGGTAATAACCCCCGCGACAATGTATATTTTTTTCATATTAGTTAGATACGTGGTGGCTGAAACCATTTCTTCTTTTATCGCGAAAAATCAGCCCAGTCTTCCGCACCTTCTCTAAAATCTCTATACACTTCTTTTGAATTTATCTTCGCCACACCGTTCTCAAATACCACAATTCCGCCCACGACTTTTTTCTGCTCCTTGATGTAGGTCTGCAACGCCTCGGCTTTTACTTTTGTATCATCAACACGATCTCCAATCGGTTTTGTGTCGTAAATACCGATAGTGCCGTCGGTATATTTCAAGATAAAGTCGGGCTGAAAAGTCTTGCCTTTTTCATCTATTTTTATGCCGAAGTTTTCCTGCATATGCTCATCGCCATTTTTCCACCACCAGACGACTTTTTTGCTATTTTTTATCAAATCAACAAATTTCTTTTCTGGATCGCTTTTCTCAACTTCCAAAATCGCTTTGTCGTAAAAGTAATTCTCCACGCGCTCCACCGCGAACACCTTATCGTTATAACTTTTTTCCTCTGGAATCTGCCACGCGTCATCCCATACTTCCAGCTCTTTCAATTTTTCTGCGTCCACTTTGTCTTTCTTTTTCTTGAAGTCTGTAACAGCCTCATGCAAAATACTTTTGACAATCATTTCATTGTAAATAATAAACGCGTCAATCCACACAATATTCTTGCCTAAATATTTTTTGATTATTCCGATGACCGTATTCTTCATCACGGGTATAGACCGCGCCGCCTGATAGCCAGCGAGTTCACTACCTAAAATCGCCTCTATTTTCAAGCGCAAATCATTCTCGCTCATCACGAGACTCGTCTGCGAGTCGTCCTCTATGCGCACCGTCTCATCAATCGTCCCGCCAGAAATTACTACATCGCTCATAATGTCCACCCGCAAATCGCCGTCCATTTCTACTTTTTCGCCACCGGCTCCTTTCCACCCTTTTATCGTTTTGTAATTTTCGCTCTCATCTCCATTCAATCCAAAAAACTCCGCAAATTTATTTTCAAAAATCCCACTAAAGAGTCCTGCAGTAATGTCATTGTAAGTAGTACGCGTGCGGTAATAACTACGCAAAGTGATATTCTTCACGTCATCTCGCTTTTTGCCGACCAGCGTCTTGATAATGTTCGGCCCATACACCTCGCGTTTCACATTGATATTCGGTGTATTGGTAAACACATACCCGCGGTTCAGCACATCATTGTCATAATGCTTTGCCTCTGGCATGCGCAAAATGCGCCCCAGCACCTGGACTTCAAAAGTGATGCTAGCACTCTCGCGCCATTTCAAAAGTATATGCGCGCGCGGGCAGTCCCAACCTGTATCAATCGCTTGCTTGAAAATCAGCACACGCACAGGACTATCATTCTTCACTAAATCCTTATCCGCCAAAAATCTCTCTTCCGACAACCAAATCGCCAAGTTGCCGTTTTCTTGCGATATTCCTTGCTCTCGTAAAAAATCTATCGCCACATCTTTTTTTGCTTCACCTGCTTCGCTGTTCGGTAGCTGTATCAGCAGTAGTGGCTTCACGCCAATTTCCTTTTTCTTAAATAACTCCTCAAGCTCTGTCAATTTATTCCAACTAGCCAAAAGCACTGATTGCTCCGTGTCCAGCTCGCTTGCGACATCATCATTCGTAAAATCCTCGTTGATAACGATATCTTTCTTGATCAATTCCTCATCAATCACATCCTGCGGGTTCACGGTGTAGTCCGGCTGTTCAGCCAAAATCGGCGTTGCCGACATTTCAATAATCAAATTCGGCTTGATAACCTCATCAATCATTTCCCGTGCACGCTCCGTCCGCGCCGCCGAATGGCTTTCGTCAATAATCAATACTACTTTTCGCCCAACTGCGCGCGTCTCGTTCAAAACATCCACAAAACTATTTCGCTCGCCGTCCTTCATCACCACGTTTTTCCATTCGCCTGTCTCGCGGTCGCGCGTGCGTATCTTTTCCCAGTTAAAAACAATCACCTCGTTCTTCTCAATAATATCCTTGCTTCCCGCAAATGCTTCCAGCATCGTCACCTGCGGTGAGCCGTCAAAAGCATCTTTCAACGATTTTGCCGACTGCTTTTCCAAATCTCCCTTACCAATAGACACCCAGAGAAAACACACATCCATTGTGTTGAAGTCCGCATTATCGCTATCCGCCATCCGCGCCACCACCTGCGACATCATAAAAGTTTTACCAGAGCCCGTCGGTGACTTAAAGACAAAAACCTTATTCTGACTGGTAAGTTTATACTTCGCGCCTGCCAAAATCGCCTGCACTGCGTTCTCTTGAAATTGTTTTAGTGTTCGAGGCATATTATTTTCTCGCGACTTCGCGCGCTAGTTGTTTATAAATATCCAAAATCTTTTGGGGAATCTCCTTGACCTCGCAATTCGTCACGCTCGCAAACTCGTCGGCAAGGATGCCCGCCGAGCCGTCCAGCACAAAGACATACACCGCTTTCTCCGCCTCTTTTGGCAATGCATTCAATTCCTTGATAAAGCCCGCAAACTCCGCATCGGTAAAGAAGTCAAAGAACACGCCAAGGTACTTGTCGCCGTTTTTGAAAAACTTATAATTCTTCGCTTGTTTCTTGAGTCTAACCGCTTCAAAAACATTTTCCTTGACGCAAAGCATCTCCGCGCACTGGCGCGTCAGATCAATCTTGAGTTGCGATGCACTTCCTCTTTTCTCAACAAAGTTGGTTTGGAAGTAACGAAGGTTGGCTGGAATCGCCTCACTCTTGCCGTATCCCGCAATGACTTTTTTGATGCGAGGGTAGGTGACATTTTCGGCAATCTTATTTTCGTTATTGGTACAAAGGATAAACTGGCGCGTACCGCTGTCTTGCGCATTCAACTTCAGCACAGCGTGACCCGTCGTCCCGCTACCGGCGAAGAAGTCCAGAATGGTGGCAGATTTGTTGGCGTGTGTAGCCATATTTACCAAGTAAGAAATTAAGGAAACTGGCTTTGGGTTGTTAAAGTTTATTCCCATTGCTTTCAACGCATCACTCGCATCAGTATTGTTATCGACTCCGCATTCCTCTTTCGTTATCAAGTCAGATGGCGCAATAAAATTGCCTTCACTTGATAGAGTTGTGTAAAAAGTTGCTGGACTTTTCTTTATTTCAAAAGTAAATCCGTCTTTTACATATTGGCTAATTCTACTTTGTCCCCAAGCAGAATGTGCTTTCACTCGCACTTCTTGTTTGTTAAATCCATTTTCTTCAATTAAATTATCAAGCAACTCGACTTTATATGAACCGCCATAATCACCTTTATGAAAAGATTGTTTTACTTTTATACTTTGTGCGGGAAAAACTAATTCATTTCTTTTGTTCGGCAAGTGCCAAAGTGGTCCTTGCGTATTGTATGAACTTTTACCAAACAATTCTATTCTTTCATTTTTGTAATAAGCTAAAACATATTCGTATTTATTTCTGATTGAATCCGATAAACTTGGCGCTTTTGCTACTCTGTTCCACTTAAACATTCCAATAAATTTCTCCTCACCGAAAATCTGGTTGCAAAGGAGGCGGAGGTGGGCTTGTTCGTTGTCGTCAATGGAGATGAATATCACGCCCCTCTCAGCAAGGAGATTTTTAGCAAGACGCAGACGCTTGTCCATAAACGCAAGCCATTTACTATGTGTGAAAGAGTCCTCACGGTCTACTCGCTTATCGTTGTAAATAAAATAGCTATTTTTGGTGTTGTACGGCGGGTCAATATAGATGAGGTCAATCTTGCCCGCATGGGTGTAGTTGAGGACGGAAAGGGCATGATAGTTGTCGCCTTCTATGATGAGATGGGTGGGATCTGATTCTTTCCCTTTTTGTATTTTCTTCTTATCTACTTCTACAAGGACGGGTAATTTCGTCTCGCAATCTACGACGACTTTCTCCGGTTCTTTGATGTCGTAGTGGAGGAAAAGTTTATTTTTGAGAAAATGGTCGTTGGAATGCTTAAAACTCTCCAGTTGTTTTTCCAGCTTAATAATTTGCTCTTGGAGCGATTCCGATTCCTGATTCTTTTTGTTTGGTTTATTGCTCATATATTTAATTTATCTCACAAGTGTTTTTACCCATCGCTGCATAAAAGCCACACCAGCTAAATATCGCCTCAAAAATCGCGAAGCCGGAGAAGAAGATGAGGATAGGGCTCCAGGTGGTGGTGATGGCCCATAGGAGTAATCCTATGCCGATAGCTAGGCGAAGCAAGCGGTCGGGTTTGCCGATGTTTCGGGCAACGCCACGGGGGGAATTTTTGGCAAACTTTTTCAAAATTGTGCGATAGATGAAGCCGACAATGAACGCGAGGATGTACATAATGACGATAAGCCCCCAGCCGAAGGGTGACTTAATGAAAGTGATTGGAGATTCTTCAAAAAAGTTCTTTTTAATCTGCGGGATGAGCGTGAGTGCGTTTAAGCCTTCTTTGCCGTCAAACTTCTCTATCTCACCGATGGCGAGCGAGTACTTGCTGTCGTTGTTGGGGCTTGTCACACGGATCTCGTAGATGCCTACATCAGCACGCGCTTTATATTCTGGCCCTTGCCAGTAGGTGTCGTAGCCGAATGGTTCAAAAAACTGCTTCCACGCAAATGTCACGCCATCGAGCACTGCAATTTGCTTGCCGTCTTTCAATACAACAGCGGAGACATCTTTCTTTTGCCCTGCAATGTCTGGCACCAAGACTCCGACATACAGATTAAACGCTTGCTTCGCCTCGATGGTATATACATCCGGCACGCCAGTGAGCTTGCCATAATATGCTTTGGAGACTTCTGGACTAGGGACTTGTGTTTGCCTGCTCTCGGTTATTCGAGGCTGATGCGCGGAGGCAAGGCTTGGATCCGATATAAAGATAAATAGTCCGAGGAGTAGGAGGGGTATTACTTTGTATAATTTTTCCAACATAGTATTTACATACTAACATTTTTACTTCACTATTTCGAAATTTCAAATCAAGGATCGAACCGTACTTTTTGAGCCACGCGGAGCGTGGCGAATCCTTTCAGATTCAGGATTTTTTGGGGGGAATACATTTGTGTCGGCACTTCGTGCCGACCCCATTTCGGCTTCCGATTCCGATTTTCAATTTTGGCGGAGAGAGCGAGATTCGAACTCGCGGACCCAATTAAGGGTCGACAGTTTAGTAAACTGTTGATTTAAACCACTCATCCATCTCTCCGTACATGTCATTCTAGTTGCTTTTCTGTGGAGATGTCGAGTCCCCAACAGCAGCAGTCTATTTTTTCAATAAATCAGACAAAGAAACGAACTTTGAGTTTTTTTGCAATACTTCCTCTCGGTATTTCCCTGCTTTCCAGTAAGTTTTATATGCGTTCGCCTCAGGCTTTGAAGAAATAACACGATATGTGTCATCGATAAATTCAACAGCGCAAGAGTTATCTATTGCAATTGCCACTCCTGAAGTGTTTTGCATTATCTTCTTGAGGCCGGGTCGCCTGTCTTTTTCAACATCATAGTGGGGTGAATGTATCGCAGGAATAAATCCGAGGCCCGTGACTTTTATTAAATCGGCTTTTGGATTTTTAAACCGCCTGGAATCTGAAGTTCCTGCACGGAACCAACAAATTGAACCTGCACTCAGGCCAGAAAGTACTATTCCTTTCTCCCACGCTTTCCGTAAGATTTTGTCTACACCATATGACTTCCATATACGAATCATTTTTAGAGTGTTTCCTCCACCAACATAGACAATATCGGCTGACATAATTTTTTCTTCAATTGTTTTCTTGGAAAGTTTTCCTGCACTAAGCCAAAGAACATCAGTTTTACAGCCTAGTCTTTTGCCAAAATGTTTCTGGACCAGTTGGTAATATCTCTCTGAGTCTGAACTTGCCGTAGGTATAAAAAGTAGCCGCGGATTTTTCTTGCCACTCAATAGTATTAACTCTTTATCAATTTTGATGGTTTCTGATGAATGCCCAGGCCTTCCTATGTCTCCACCCCCTATTGCTACAATTTTTCTCATAACGTTTATATCTTCTTATTATATGGCGGAGGCGGTGAGATTTGAACTCACGATACCTTGCGGTATGCCATCTTTCCAAGATGGTGGAATAAACCACTATCCGACGCCTCCTAAAACAAATACTTCACACTTGTTCGGACGATCGCCTTTGGCGATATAGTCCGTATGTACCAAACTACCTTATATATAGACAGGGTGCAAAACAAAAAACCGCCCCACGGCGGTTTTTGTAAAACACTAAAAATAATTTATTAGTAGTCCATGTCGCCCATGCCTCCCATACCAGGCATTGGTGCGTCATTTTTTTCGTCTTTTGGTTCGTCAGCTATAGCGGCTTCTGTGGTAAGTAGTATTGCAGCGGCCGACGCAGCACGTTCAAGCCCGGTGCGCGTTACTTTAACCGGGTCGACAATGCCCGCCTCGAGCATGTCGGCAACCACCTCGTCGTTAACTGCATCGTACCCAGCGTTGCCTTTTGCATTTTTAACTTTCTCAACAACCACCCCGCCATCGGCCCCTGCGTTTGCAGCAATCTGGCGCAGCGGCATCTCGAGCGCTTTCAACACCACCTCGTACCCGACACGAATGTCTGCTGGCATTTTGTCTTTTTGTTTTGCAAACGACTCTGCAACTTTTTGTGCGGCCTTTACCAGAGTTGTCCCGCCGCCAGGGACTATACCCTCTTCAATTGCAGCTTTGGTTGCGTTTACGGCGTCCTCTATTTTCAACTTCAAATACTTCATCTCGGTCTCTGTAGCAGCGCCCACACGGATAACCGCAACGCCACCCGAAAGTTTTGCCAAACGCTCTTCAAATTTTTCCTTGTCGAATTTCGAGTCGGTGTTTTCTATCTGTTTGCGGATTTGTGCAATGCGCTCGTCGATATCTTTTTTTACACCTTTGCCGCCCACAATTACTGTTGAGTCTTTAGTTGCGATAACTTTTGCCGCGCGCCCAAGCTGCTGCAAAGTAGCATTTTCAAACTTAATACCAACATCTTCGGAAATTACTTCCCCGCCAGTCATGACAGCAATGTCCGCCAACATTTCCTTTTTACGGTCGCCATAGCCCGGCGCTTTTACTGCAAGTACATTAAACGTGCCGCGGAGTTTGTTAAGTACAAATGTGGAAAGCGCTTCGCCGTCGACGTCGTCAGCAATAATCACCAACTCTTTTTTGCCGCTCTGTGCAACTTTTTCAAGTATCGGCAGCACTTCCTGAATAGATGATATTTTTTTGTCAGTAATAAGTATCGCGACGTCTTTGTACGCAGCCTCCATGCGCTCGGAGTTGGTTATCATGTACGCGCTCACATAGCCGCGGTCAAATTCCAGACCTTCAACAATTTCTTTTTCAATACCCAAAGACTGCGACTCTTCAACAGTAACAACGCCGTCTTTACCCACCTCTTTAATGGTGTCTGCAATTATCTTTCCAATTTCTTCCGACTCTGCAGAGATCGTTGCAACCTGACGGATCTCGTCGTCGCCTTGGATTTTTTTTGCAAGGCCGCGGAGCGCAACAACAGCTTCCGCAGTTGCTTTTTCAATACCTTGGCGAACACCCATAGCGTTCAAACCCATTTCGGTGTGCTTCATCCCTTCATCAATAAGTGCCTGGAGCAACACAACGGACGTTGTAGTGCCGTCGCCTGCGATGTCGTTTGTTTTTGTGGCAACTTCTTTAACAATTTCGGCACCCATATTTTCAAACTTGTTGCTGAAGGAAATTTCCTTAGCAATAGAAACGCCGTCGTTGGTTATGGTTGGACCACCGTAGCCTTTGTCGAGTGCTACATTGCGGCCGCGGGGGCCGAGCGTGATTTTGACTGTGTTTGCTGCTTTGTCGATACCGCTCTTCAAGGCTCTCCGTGCGCGTTCATTAAAAAGAATTTGTTTTGCCATAAATTTAGAAGATATAGGTAATGCTTTCTTCACGGATAAGGTAGTAGTCGGCACCCTGGATTTTTACTTCGTCATACCCATATTTGCTAAACATAATTGCGTCGCCAACTTTAACGCGCAGTGGTACCAACTTGCCTTCACTCGTTACTTTGCCTTCGCCCACGGCAACCACTACACCTTGTTCTGGTTTTTCTTTTGTCGAGTCAGGGATGATAAGACCGAATGATGTTTTGTCTTCGAGTACTGCTGGCTTTACTAATACGCGGTCGCCATACGGCCGGCCAAGGGCACTTTTCTGTACCGCCGACTTAGTTGTTTTTTTTGCTGCTTTTACAACTTTCTTCTTATTAGTCTTTTTCATAGTAGTACAAACTATAGTCGAACAAGGGAAAGGGTCAAGATTGACACCGTTGCACCCTTTTTTACCCTATGCTAGGGTTATAGGTAATGACCCTACAGGGCATATTGCCCTACATACAAATAGTGCTCGCCGTGCTGCTTATTGTCTGTATCTTGTTGCAACAGACCGGGGCATCGCTTGGTGGCGCGTTCGGCGGAGACAACTTTAGCGCGGCATACCATACTCGCCGCGGCATGGAAAAATATCTCTTCTATACGACTCTTATTGTAGGCGTCTTGTTCGCACTGTCGGCGTTTGTAGCCCTCATCATCCACTAACTCTTACCCCTCGCGGGGTGTAACTATATATGCGTACGTTTTGGCGCAAGGCCTCACAGTCGTGGTATTCCCCGCTTATAGAAACAGCGGAAGACACTTTTCGTTCCTTTTCGGCAAGTGGGCGCGCACTGTTCCTTTTTTTTGCAGGACTTTTGCTTGTGAGCACCATTGGCCTTGTGTACTTATTAAACGAACAGCTGCTTGTGGCCGTGCCCCTGCGCGGTGGCACACTTTCGGAAGGTATTATCGGCGCACCCCGGTTTATCAACCCTATTTTGGCAATTTCCGACGCCGACCGTGACCTTTCGGCATTAGTATATTCGGG
>Ga0194035_1000143_pt1 | contig 41950 bp, 28 predicted proteins | sample JunL2320m_MetaG_FD_148680 | JGI IMG/M metagenome (GOLD analysis project Ga0194035, IMG submission 148680) | Anoxic zone freshwater microbial communities from boreal shield lake in IISD Experimental Lakes Area, Ontario, Canada - Jun2016-L239-20m | ecosystem: Environmental > Aquatic > Freshwater >...
GTGCGGGAGTTGAGGGTGCGGGCGAGGTCGGTGGGGGATGTCGTGGGGGCGTCGCAGACGAAGTGTCGACACAGGTAGGCAGTAGCAACGCCGTCGATCACAGTGCGATCAGCAAGCAATGGCTGCGCGGACCCCACCACACCACGCACTATTACCAGCCCAGGCGCTGAACTCAGCAGCGCCGCTCGATACAAGGACGAGGCAGGGTCAGGGGTGGGTAAGGACGAGGCAGGGTCAGGGGTGAGGATGGCGACCTCGCGTGGGCCGTCGAGCCAGGCCACTGCGGTGGCCATCCCCCAGCCGGCGAAGCGGGCATGACGCGCGCCCAACGAGACGAGTGGCGCCAGGCTTGCCTCGGCGGCCTCGCGGTAGCGCCTGTCATCGGTCAGCGCCGCGTGCATCAGCAACGCGCTTGCAGCGGCCGACCAACCCGACGGGCTGGCGTTATCGCTGGGATCGCGCGGACGAAGCACCAACTGCTCAGCGTCATCGGCGGTATCGAAGAATCCGCCAGTGTCGTCGAGACCGAAGTGCTCAAGGATGATCTCGAGTAATCCCTCGGCGCGCTCGAGCCAGAACGGCTCACCCGTCACCTGGTACAGGACGTCGAACGCCTCGGCCACGCATGCGTGGTCGTCAAGCACGCCAGCGTGCACACCCACCGCACCGTCGCGTGACACTCGGCGCAACCGACCCTGCGGAGTCATGTGCACTGATACCAACAACTGCGCAGACTCGACCGCAGCCGTGATCCACTCAGGACGTTCAAAGAGCGCACCGGCCTCGGCCAGCGCCGCGATCGCGAGGCCATTCCAGGCCGCAACGATCTTGTCGTCGCGCCCGGGCTGCACTCGATTCGCACGCGCCTGCAGCAAGCGGTCGCGAACCAAAAGCCATCGGTCGACGTCCTGCGGATCCGTACGGAGTTGCAACACCGACAATCCATGTTCGAACGTCCCTGACTCCGTTACCTCGAACAGCGCCGCTGCCCACTGACCATCCGAGTCGCCAAGAACCTCGATCAACTGTTGCGGTGTCCACGCATAAGCCTTGCCTTCGACGCCTTCGGTGTCAGCATCGAGTGCCGATATAAAGCCACCCTCCGCAGATCGCATGTCGCTCAACAGGAATCCAGCTGTCTCCTCGACAATCCGCGCTGCCAGCGGATCGCCTGTAGCACGCCACCAGTGCGCGTAGACACGAAGAAGTAGTGCGTTGTCGTAGAGCATCTTCTCGAAGTGCGGCACGACCCAGTCAGCGTCGACGGAGTACCGAGCGAAGCCGCCCGCGAGTTGGTCGTACATGCCACCTCGGGCCATTGCTGCGCACGTACCCTCGACCATCGCTCGTGCACGAGGGTCACCTGAGAGCGCATGCGCGCGAAGCAGGAACTCGAGAACCATCGACGGCGGGAACTTCGGTGCACCGCCAAATCCGCCGCGCACGTAGTCATACGACGAGGCCAGCGAATCGACGCCCGCCTTCACAGCATCGGTGACCGCCGCCGTGCTCATCTCGGCATCGTCCACGGCCATCTGCCGCTCAGCCAACGATGACGTGATGCGACCTGCAGCCTCACGCACTCGCTCTGGATCAGCTGTCCAGGTGCCGTGCACCGCCTCGATCAACTGACCGAATGAGGGAAGGTTGTGATGCGGTGTCGGCGGGAAATAGGTGCCAGCGTAGAACGGCTCACCATCGGGGGTCACAAACACGGTCATCGGCCAACCACCGTGACCAGTGAGGGCCTGAGTCGCTGTCATGTAGACGGCGTCGACGTCGGGGCGCTCCTCTCGGTCGACCTTCACCGATACGAAGTTCTCTCGTAAGTAGTCAGCGATCGCTTCGTCCTCGAACGATTCGTGCGCCATCACGTGACACCAGTGACAGGCCGAGTACCCCACCGAGATGAAGAGCGGAACATCGCGGCGCCGAGCCTCAGCGAAAGCATCGTCGCCCCATTCCCACCAGTCGACGGGATTGTCGGCGTGCTGGAGCAGATACGGGCTGGTCGCGCTCGCGAGACGGTTGGACACTGGCTCATCCTCTCCCAGCAGCGAGCAACCAAGCGAGCGAGGTCTACCCGCGCGCTACTCCTCCGGCGCAAGGGTGATGATGCCCCGGCTGCGTTGGGCCCACACCACGCAGCCGATCACGACACATGCGGCAGCAATAGTCGGCCAGGTGACGACTTCACCAAGGAGCAGCGCTGACCACATCAGCGTGAGCAGCGCCTGCAACTGCTGCACCTGACCACCGTGCGCCGTGCCAGCCATCGCGAGGCCGCGGTACCAGGCGAAGAATCCGAGATACATCGACGACACACCTAGGCCGATCAACGCAGCCCACTGAAGACCAGTAGGTGTGTAAGACGAACTCGTCACGTGCCAGAGCACGAACGACAGCGGCAAGGTCAGCGGTAGGGCGAGAACCACCACCCACGAGATCACTTGCCAGCCAGGCATTGCCCGGCTTACCTCCGCGCCTTCCACGTAGCACCACGATGACGACAGCACCGCGCCTACAACCAGAAGGTCAGCGACGAGATCACCGCCCTCGGCTCCACCCCGCGAGAGCGCGAATACGGCCAAAGCGGAACTTCCTGCGCAGGCCGCCAGCCAGAAAGACTTCGACACCTTCTCGTGGCTTCGTAGCACGGCGAAGAGCGCTGTCGTGAGCGGCATGAACGCGGAGATCACTGCAGCATGAGCCGCGGTCGTCCGCTGTAGAGCGAAGCCAAGCATGATCGGCCAACCCCACACAGCCCCCATCATCGTGAAGATCAACGGCCGCAAATACTGACGGTCAGGAAAGGGCACGCGTCGGGCCAAGAGCACCACGACCGCAATCGCGCCGGCGATCACAGCGCGACCAGTCGCAGTGAAGAACGGGTTGAACCCGCCAATCGCAACCTTGGTCATCGGCACCGAGAAGGAGAAGAGCAACACCCCCACGAAAGCCCACATAAGACCTGCGCGCACGACAGCCTGACTCGACGTCAGGGTCGTTGAACTATCGGTTGTCATGGCAAGGCCACAGTAGCCCCGCGCATTGGGCGAGTCGCAGGCGCTAGACCGAGACGGGCTCTCGATCATCGGGATCCGACGGCGAAGAGTCAGAGTCGAGCTCACCATCAGCATCGGCTACTCGACGACGGCCCAGGAAGCCTTCCAGGACTAGGCCAAGCAGGGTCAAGGACACCAAGCCAGCGATGGCAGTGCCAATGTAGGCACCGAGTGCAGCGCCACCGACCAGCGTGCCGCGAGTGGGGGCAACGGTCCAGGTGCTGTTGGCAATCGCAACAGGGAGCTGCGGACGGGAAACCTCGACATGAATGGCCTGCGGACCTGCAGAAGTGACATCGATTCGGGTGGTCCACAAACCGTCGGCGGCCTTCTCGAGAGCCACCGGTGCATCGGCCCCAAGCGCAGCCTTAACCCCGATGATTTCACCCGGGGACGGCCGACGAGTGTTGTCGACGCGAATGACGAGAAAGCGTGACCCAGGGGTATTGGGATCCACTCGCACGCTGACCAGCAGATCATCAGCATTGAGCCCAGCCGCAGCAGTGTCGGCCTGCCAACTCGGAGTGGGCTGGAACTTCTCGGCCGCCGGCGGCGGCTGCGACGCGACGAGAACGCCGAGTACCAGGATGATGCCGAGCAAGCTGGCCTCGAGCACGACTGACGACGGCTTGCCGCTGCGCAGCCGAGTACGAGTCCAGATGGCCAGCAACAGCACCGGGATGACCAGGGTCACCTTCGCGACCAGTCCCCAGCCGTACAAGGAGCCGAACAGGCCCGCGACGGAAGGGACTAGGCCATTGGCAAGCAGGAGGCCAGTGATGAGTGAGATCAGGAAGGTCACGCTCGCTACGAGCGACGTGCGCGACAAGATCGATGCTCGCGACCTACGGCCCCCACGCGCGATCAAGAAGGCTGCGGCGATGACCGAGCCGGCCCACGCTGCTGTGGTGACGACGTGCAGCGCTGAGAAGGTGGTCATCAGCGTGCCTTGGGCGGCTGCGTGTCCGACGAGCGCAAGTGGGGCGACCGCGACCACAAGGCCCAGAGCGACTAACCAGAGGCGGGCCCGCGAACCAGCAGTTGGCACGATCGCGAGCACAGCCAGAAGCGCGGCACCGATTGCGCCAGTGGCCGCGACGACCAGACCGTTACCGGTGTGCCAGATAACCCCACCGAGTAACGCGGCGACACCGGCGAGTACCGAGACTACGAGCGCCGCCCGATTGCCACGGCCGCCAGCGACGGGAGAAAGCATCAACAGCCCGAAAGCGATGCCGGCGCCGATCAGGGTGATGCCTTGCAGGAGCGAACGAATTCGGTCGGCGACACTGGCTGAGCTGCTCTGCGACTCATCACCGAGTGGTGCGGATACGTCAGTTTGCACGCCGAAGATAAATTCCGAACTTGCCGTGTGGCCATCGATCGCCGAGGCCGCGGTGAAAGTCACGCGATATAGGCCCGGCGTCAACGCCGATTTGACTGGCACATCAATGGTCTCGCGGCCGACGTCATTGACCGAACGCATGACCGGCGTTCCCAAGGCATCGATCGATCCGGCACCAGCGGTGATGGTGACGATGGCAGTGGTGAGGTCAGCCTTCTCGGAAAGCAGAAACGTCAATGCCTTAGGCGAGGTCTCGACCCGCTGCCCATCGCTGGGTGAGCTTGAGATGACCTGCGCGTGGGCAGACGCGGGAGCGGCCGCTCCGAGCGAGAGTGCTATCGCTAGCACTGCTCCACTCAGAACGGCCGCTCCAATGCGACGAAATGAGATCACGTCACCGGCACGTCGTTCAAGGTCACACCATCAATGGAGACATTGATGAAGTCACCTGGCTTAACTGAGCCACCCTGGTTGTAATACAGGAGGAAGTACTCGCCCGCTGGGCGCATCGCATGTCCGTGCCTCATAGCAGCAGTATCGTGCAGCACTGCCCCAGAGTCCACGTCCGTGATCTGTGGCGTCTTTGTGACATCACCCTCAACGATGGATGCCTTGCTGGCGTCGAGCACTTGGTAACGCAGGTCGATGATTCCGCCATCGCCCACTGAGTGGGCACTGAGAACGCGGATACCGGCGGTAGCTTCCATCACACGGCTGGTCGGAACCGCCGTGTTGCTGTCAGCTGCGTGCACGTCCTGGCGGGTCGCCACGGAGGAGACCAGGAGTGCGCCGGTGGCCAGGGCCACCACCGCACCCAGTGCTATCGCCCGCGGCGACATGGTGATCATGCTGTTCATTTCAGATCTCCAGAATTAGAAGGCGACGCGAGCGGATGAGAAGGTATCGAATTTCATCGACACACCGGTGGTGCCGGCATTACCAATGACACCCATTCGGACGCTGCTGATTCGACGTGACGAAGCAGTTCCCGTGTTGCTGTATGTAGTGATCGTCTGACCGTTGACCGTGATGACGGTCTGGCCTCGCGTTGCACCAGTGGCACCACCTTGGCGGTAGTTGACCGTCACCACGTACGTGCCGGTTGTTGGGGCCGCCCCCGTGGTGAGAGTGGTCCAAGCACCGCTGGTGACAGCAGCTGTGGTGGTGGCCATGTTGACCCGGAAGGAGACCAAGCTGAAGGTCATGGTCCCGGACACAGTGCCCGTGTTGGTTCCCGAAAGGGTGACCACTCGAGTGACTGTGTTGATGGCCGTGATGTAGGCACCGGCTCGGATTCCCGTTCCGGTTACCGACTGGTTCACCACCAAGTTGGTCACACTTGCGACCGTGATGGTGCTGGCGCCACTAGTGCCGGTGGCCGTCGTGGTGACATTGGCGGACCGGGCGTACTGCACCTCGTATGCGCTGAGCGTGCCAGCCAACCCCTGCAGCACCGTGACGGGGTTAGCCGTACCAGCGGTTGCCGAGGTGGTGTTCATGGTGAAGTGCGCCGCGAACTCCGTAGTCAGAGCCGGAGTACCCGCGGTGGGTACCGTGCGGCTCACGAATCCAACTGCTCGGAAGGTGAGCGTGCCCGACACCGCTGCGTAGTTAGAGACCGAGAGGGTCACTACCCGCGTTCCGGTGTTGATGGCCGTGACGGTGGCACCGATGCTGACACCAGTACCCGACACTGCCTGTCCGACCACGACTCCGCTAGTTCCGCCAGCTGTTGCCAGCGTCACTGTAACGGCGCCTGACGCACCCGTCGCGGTCTTGGTGACGGCCGCGTCAGCGGGAGCAGCTAGCAAGCTAGCGGCACCGCCGATCGGCGTCACTGTTGAGCGAGTGGGAGCACCCGTGACCGCGGTCCACCCGAACGGCGAGGCCACAGTGGCCTCGAGGTCGTTCGCGAAGACCGTCACCGGCACGAGGGTGCCGGCCACTACTGCGACCGGGCTCCAGTTGTTCGCGAAGTCCTGCACTCGGACGTTCACCGAGATGGAACCACCGCGGACGTTGCCGAGAGCATTGAGGTCAAGCGTGCCCTCGAAGCGCCCGTTGACGACGTTGAGCGTGATCCGGGTGCCGTTGCCGATGCCCGGGTCTGCGCCAATCCAGTACTCAGCAAAGGCTACGCCCGAGACTCCAGCAGCACCGACGGTGCCATCTGATGCCGGCACGCTCAGCAGTGCAGAGCCATCGTTGGTGTAGTTCGCAGCGGTCGAGGTGGGTGCGTTGTCCGGCACCCAGGTGCCCTGCGTGATGGTTCCACCGGCCGAGACGACCGGGTTTAGCTGGTCAACCACCATCTTGGTGGAGGTGCCTCCGTCGACACGGTTACCCGCGGCGTCGATAGCGACCACCTTGATGGTGATGCTGGTGTTGCGGTACGCACCGAACCACGACAGCGGAAGCTGTCCGGTGTAGTGCGTGGAGCCCGCCGCCACACCCGCACCGGCTGGTGAGAGCTGGAGTGAGTTGGTCGAGCCAGTCGGCGGCAGAGCCGGACAGGTCGGGTTGCAGTTCATCAGGTAGGCCTCGACCTTGGTGATCGCGCTGTTGACACCGTTGACAACAGGGTCGATAGCGTCGGCCGTGATGGTGAAGGTTCCTGGTGATGCAGGGTTGGTCAGACATGGGTTACCCAGTAGAGGCCCGGGGTTTGCGCCAGCACCGGTGAGGTCACAGACCGAGACACCGTTAGTGGCACCCGGAGTTATCACGGCAGCCGAAGTTACTGGCGCAGTGAAATCGACACCGAACACTGTCGCGGTAGGCACACCCCATTGGCGGAAGGAATCTTGCGCCTGGATGTACAGCGTGTGCCGTCCCTGAGCGAGACCAGCGAGAGTGGCCATCGGGATGATGCCATCGATCGCCGCGATGATGCGAGGACCGTTAGTGGTCAGCGCGATCGGGCTGACCGGAGGTGTGGCGGTTCCGTCGAGCCAGTAACGGGCGGCGATGCTGTTGCTGCCACCCGTCGTGGTGTCGTTGGCGGTGGCCGTGAAGCCCAAGTCAGCGCGGCCACTTGTGGTGGGCGAGCTCAGGACGACACCGGTGACGAGTGGGCCAGTTGCGTCAACCTTGACAACCAAGGTTGCGACTGGGCCCCACGAGCCGAAGCTGTCCTGCGCGCGGAGGTAGACGTTGTGCAGACCAGACGAGAGACCTGCGACATCCAGCGGCCACGACACATCGAGAGGGGAGGCACCTGAGAACGAGAGCGTCGTCCCAGTACCAGGCGTGGCGTTCAACGTGTCGACGTAGTACTCAGCCTGCGCGATGTCGCCACCACCGCGGTTGGCGGTGTCGAGGATCGCGGACATGGTGAGCGGTCGGCCAAGCCCACCGGGCTGGCCGGCAGCTGAGAACCTCGAGATCGAAGGTCCGGTCGGAGGCGCAACACCAGTACCGCCGGACTGGATGAACGTGAGTCCACCACCGATCGCCTGCGAGTTCACGCCATTGACCCAGTTGCCGTTGTTGAGCAGACCAGGCGCGTCGTAGATCGCGTAGCGGTGGCTGCCGGCAGGCATCAGGATCGATGCGTCGACGGTGTCACCGGGTGCGATCAAGCGACCGGGCTCGGTCATGATCGACGGCATCGGACGCGCGCCACGAGCGAAGGCGGTCATCTCGATACCGAGGATCGTCGGGCTCTTCTCCAACTGCGAGATGTTGACAAATCGCAGCATGAGCTTTCGGCCGGCGTCGGTGATGATGGGAGCACCATCGGGGTATGCCACGCCGTTGAGCAGGTGGAACTGCGGGTTGTAGTTACGCATGTTGAAGCCCAGTGGATCGGCCGCCAGGTTGGCATCGACGTCTGCATAGAGCATCAGAGCTTCGTCGTCGAACGCCGCCTGAGCGACGTCATAGGCCGTGGTCGAAGCCGCTGCCGGACGAACCACGAGGGCGCCAGCCAGCCCCATACCAACCTGGCGGGCACCATTCGAGGTGAGACCAGCCTGGTAGATGTAACTGCCGGAACGCTGAGGGGTGATCGTGTACGTCTTGGACGAACCCTGCACGACACCTGTGGTGTCAGACAGTGCTCCATCGACCTGTGGCGTCGAGAAGCCCACGGGCTGAGGCAGCAAGTTGTGCAGCGTGATGTCCATTGGCACGCCAACGGTGCCGATCAGCAGTGACGACGCACCGGTGGCAGCAGCACCGGACGTGGACACGAAGTTCCACACCGGAATGCTGAGCGTGGTGCTGGCCGAATCGTGCACCGACACGGCGCCGATCTTGGCCCAGATGTCACATGCAGTACGACCCGCGACGGTCCTACACGAGCTGGTGAGCGGGCCCTGGCCAACTGAGTTGGCGGGAGCCGCGGCGGGACGCACCGCTGTCGAGCGAACGACAGAGGCGTGTACCACCGTGGCGGCCGCGGGGTGAACCACGGTCGCGTTGGCCGCCGGAGCAACCAGAGCAGTGAGGCCTGAGGCAGCGACGGCGAGTGAGACACCGAGGCCGATGGCCGAGCGCACAGGGCGTGCGTTAGGGGTTTCCATGGTCTTTGTCCTCGTCACTTGGCCGGGCAGCCGTTGAGCGGATCGATCCGGATAAGGGTCATCTGTCCACCGAAGGTGGCGCCGAAGTTCGTTGCCTTGTCCAACGCGTGGTTGTGAGCCATGTGGTAGTACTCACCGCACTGGTTGAACTGGGTGGTGCCAGCTGGCAAGTTCTGCTGCACGCCGAGGTAGGGGCTCATGGCGTACCAGGTGCCCTTGATCATCAAGTCCTGGAAGGGACTCAGCGCCACTGGGATCGGGTTGCTGATCGGGTCGTAGTGCTCAACGTCGTACCAGGTGAACATCGCGTCTACCGTGCGGCTCGCGCCGACATCGACGAGGAACGAGCCGTAGCTCTTATCACCAGAACCGACAGCATCCAGCGGAGATGAATCTTCAGCAATCACTCGCTCGGTGTTGCCGTGCGGGTGGAACGCGGCGTCGGTGTTCATGACGTTGATATAGCGAACCAGTGCGGGCAGCGTGTCGCCGCCGTTGGGGTCCTGCGGACGAACGTGCACCATCGAGCCGTAAGGCTGGGAAGGCAGCCATGCAGCGTCGTTAGGCGAGACAGTGTCGGGTGCGCTACGACCGTTGAGCAGGAAGTACTTGGGTGAGTAGGTGCTCCAGTCGATCGGCTTGCCGAATTCGACCGCTACGTGAATGTCAGGGTCGACCTGGCTTAGCACGTGGAGGAACTCGCGGTTCGGCTCGAATGCCGTGCGTGGGTCGTTATACGCCTGCGTAGCGGACGCCAGGGGGCGAACGATGAGAGCGCCGAAGAGCCCCATCTCGACCTGCTTGTTTACGTCGGTGCCACTCTCGTACAGGTAAGTGCCGGGCTTGTCAGGGGTGAAGGTGTAGGTGATCATCCCACCGTTGGCCGGAGCCACCGGTGCCAGTGAGGTCACGCGACCTGTCGCATCAGAAAGAGGTGCCGACTCGACTCCGTCGGCCTGCACGTTGGGCATGCCCGGGAACATCAGCGAAGTGTCCTCGGTCAGGTCGTTCCGAAGAGCGATCCGAACCGAGGTACCAACGGTGACGCACAGGGTGGGCGCGGTGTTCTGGAACTCATGGGTGGGCGTGTGATAGCCCCACGTGTACAAACTGTTGCCGTCAGGCGTTGACATGCGGCCTGCGGTGGCGGTCATCGTGTACGAACCGTTGCCGGGCTCACACACAATGCCTTCACCCGCAACCGCTGTGGCGCCGGAGCTGGGTGCGACAGCCGCTGTGAACAGGGCTCCCGTCAGCACCGTCAGGCTGAGTCCGCCTGCGAGGAGTCGTCGAAGATTCATCAGTTCTACCTCGCCTGAGCCGGAAGGGTGCCTGGCGCCGATACGCGGAGTTCGGTCAGCATGCCGCCGTACCCACCGCCACCGTCGTTGGACAAGTTGGAGAAGTTGCGGTCGTAAACCTTGTACGTACCCGGTGCCGGCGCCGTGAAGAGCACGTCGCGCGATTCGCCTGGGCCTACATCAACAGAGTTGGTCACGTAACTGTTGTCGTTGCCGTCTACCCCGATCAGCTGCGTGGCATCCGCACCGACTACGTGCAGCGGGACGCCATCGATCGTGAGGGTGTGCCGGATGTAGCCGAGTGAGGCGATCCGGAGCAGGATGGTCTCGCCGGCGTTTGCCGTGATCACCGAACCCTGCGGCTGGTAGCGCAGGCGTTCGCCCACGGATCCGGCCGGATAGGCCGTCATCGGGTCGAACGTGCCCTCGAGGGTGTCGGGGTATGCGCGGCCGTTGAACAGTGAGAAGCCCGGGTCATAGCTCGCCCAGTCGGTGATCTGGATGTGTGCATCACGCCAGTGCGATTCGGGCTGATTCTCGGAAAGGAACAGCGGGAACTCACGGTCGTACTTGGTGCGAACATCGTTGTAGGCGTACCGGTTACCGTCGGCGTTCATCTTCGGCCGGACGAAGACCATACCGGTCATGCCCATCTGGACGTGCTCGACGTCCTCGAAGTGGCAGTGGTACATGAAGGTACCTGCGTCGTGTGGGCGGTAGTAGTAGATCATCGTCTTGCCGAGCGGCACCGACGCTGACATCTCCGGCACACCGTCAAAAATGGGTAGCGCATTGTTGAAGCCATGCCAGTGCATCGTGTGACCGTCAACGAGGTCAGGACGCATCGACAAGCCAAGATTGGTCAGCGAGATCTTCACCTCACTGCCTTCGTCGAAGGCCAGGAGAGGCGCCGAGATCTGGGCCAGACCGCGCTGCGAGATGACCTGGGCGTCACTTAGACCGGTGACGTTGCGGAAGCCGAAGACGTACATGTTGTACGGTGCGGGTGCCCACGGGTCTGGCCAGTAGGGATCGACCGGCGGCGCACTGGTCGGCATGGACACCCAGCCATCCGTACCAACCAAGTGGACCTCATCGGTCTTGGTCGGCACAAACGTCGGGGCTGCTGCGGCAGCTCGGGGAGCCTGCTTACTGGCATACATTGCTACGCCAGTACCGGCTGCGCCCAACACTCCCGCTCGCAGGAAATTACGTCGCGACAAGAGCGGCGAAACGCTGCTCGTGGTGTCGTCGGTCACGATTGACTCCTCTAATGTTCCGGTTCGATCTGCCATAAGCACATCGGGTTTGCCGGGGGGTCTGAAAGTCCCTAGTTGTCGTACTGCGAGTGGGGGGTCTTCCTCCCCCATCTGGGGTAAGCCAGACGGGGGAGGAAGAGTTGCCTTACGGGGAGGTCGTCCCGGCAGTGCGTGGCGCGGACTCAGGTCCGTAGACCTGTGTCCGAGCCGCGGCCAAGAAGCCCGCGTTGCCAGACGTGGAAGCCTTGACCGCGACGTAGTACCTCGTGGCTGCCGGCAGGGTTCCAGTAGTAGCAACTGAGGTGTTCGTACTACCCGTCCCGAAAGACCCGGGGTTGCTCGACGTGTTGACCGTCTGAAGGGCTGCGCCACCCGTGCTGGCTGCGTACAGCGCCAGTTGTGAGTTGCTGACCGTTCCAGTGGCGAACGTCGTCCAGGTGGTTGTCAGGATGCGACGCCCGAAGGTGATCGTGCCGCTGACAGCACCGGTGTTCGGTACCGACAGGGTGAGGGTGCGGCCAGCTACTGCGGTAACAGTCGCGCCCACGCCGATCCCCGTGCCAGACACCGTGGATCCGACAACACCGTTGATCCCAGCGAAGCCACTGAAGGCGATCGTCGACGCGCCGCTCGTACCGGAGGACCCGGTGTTCGTGGCAGTGACGATGCTTGGCGTTACCACGAGGTTGGTGACGTACGGCGAGGCCCAGGTGGCGGCAACGCGTGGCGTTGACGTGATTCCGGCAGGACTTGTCGCACTCACTGCAGTGACGCTGACGTAAGCAGCCATGTTGCCGCTTACGAGGTTGGTCAAGCTCGTGATAGTGCAGGTGACACCAGTGGTTGTGGTGCAGGAGCCGAGCAGGTTTCCACCAGTTAGCGCCGAGTAGGCATTAGCTGTGTAGGACGTAATCGGCTCTGCATCAACCGGAGGTGTATCCCACGTGACCACAATCGCACCAGTGCTGCTGTTGCCAACTGCGGTGAGACCCGTTGCCGCACCTGCAGGTGCAAGTGCCACAGCGTTCGGTGTCGTGGGCAGTCGGCTCGACTCCGGGCTGTTACCGACAACGTTGGTCGCGTAGACGGTGACGTAACCCCGAGTACCCGTCGCCAGCGGTGTGATATCGCAGGTCAGCGCACCACTGGTGGTACACGTTCCAATGACCGTGGTGTAGGCCGGGTTCGCACGCGTGCCGACCGAGATCCCAATCAACGTACAGGTTGGCCAGTTGGTCGGCGTAGCACCGAAGACAGTGTTGCAAATCGTCGCTTGGTCGTTGGCGTACGCCGTGGCGGTGTAGCCAGTGATAGTCGAACCACCGTTGCTGACCGGGGCCACCCAGGTGACCCCGAGTGCCATGGACTTACCGATCACGACAACACCAGTGGGAGTTCCTGGCACCGTCATCGGCACTGCCGAGATACGCGGGGTTGAGGCCACTGAGGTGCCGAGCAGGTTGCTCGCGGTGACATCGACGTAGTACGTCGTGCCATTGACCAAGCCCGTGATGGTGCAGGTGAGCGTGGCGGTTGAGCAGGTACCTGATGTGGCTCCACCAGTGAGCGCGTTCCACGCACGGGCGGTGTAGTTGCCCAGCGTGAGTCCGCCACCGTTGGTGGGAACTGCCCAGCGGACGACGAGCGAGTTGTTCGCCGGCGTCACGGCTACCGCGGTCGGGGCACTAGGCACCGTGGGCGGCGGGGTCCACTCGTAGGCACCAGCGTCAGTCGCACCGAGGCGCGGCGTTCCGTTGATGTCGACTGTGGGTGCTGTGTAGACGGTGGTCGTGGCTCCGACCGTGTCTGAACGGGTGAGGGCGCCGATGTCGCGGGCCGGTGAAGCCTGCGTCAACGAGTAGTCGCCGGTATCCCAAGGCGAGACGGTTTGGTCGGTGATCAACGTCTGACGGAAGGCGAAGAACGCACGACGAGTGTCGATGACCAGACCTGGCATGTATGACTTAGTGAACAGCGGGTTGGTGTTGATGTTGGTGCCAAGTGACCCACTGCAGTCCTGTGCCAGCGTGGTGCCGACGCACGACTCGAGGGTCGAGTTGAACACGGGCACGAGACCCGAGTTGTCCTGCGAACCGATGTCCCAGTAGTTGATCGGGGCAGTGTCACCAGCGACACCGAGACCGTGCTCTGCCTGGCCGTCGAAGTAACCAGCTCGGTTGTCCCACAAGATGTTGTTGTAGGCGACCGGGCGAGTGAAGGTCGGCGAGCCAGCAGGCAGGGTCGCCTGGAAGAGCGCGTCGTTACCGGAGGTGGCAATACCGGCGGCGGCTGGAAGGCCGTTGCTGGTCGCGGCCGTGGCCGAGGTGACGTTGCCGGTGATGGTGTTGTTGTCGATCAGCACCTTGCTGGAGTTGTTGAGTGCGATACCGCCACCCTCGTGAGTGCTGAGGTTGTTGGCGATTTCGTTGTTCTCAATGGTGATCTGCCAGTTGCCGGCGTTCAGGGTGCGGATACCGCCACCGTCATCGTTGGCAAGGTTCTGGTCGATCTTGTTGCTGTCGACTGTGACTTCACCAGTACCACCGGTGAGAGTGGCTGCGCTCGGCGTGAGTTCACCGGCGAGCATGATGCCGCCGCCCTCGTCGTAGCTCTGGTTGAACCAGATTCGGTTGTGGTCGATGCGGCTCTGACGGCTGAGGCCGTACTGAGTGATACCGCCACCGTACTCAGCGCTGTAGTCACCGCAGATGTCGTTGAACGCGACGCGGTAACGCGGGGTGCCGGAGAAGATACCGATACCACCAGCGAGGTTCTGAGCACCCGAGTTCACGACCGCGTTGTGCGCGATGGTGAGGTTCTGGTTCATCAGGGTGTAGTTGGTGCGAGGAGTGGCGGCCGTGTCGGCAGAACCGATGTTGCCGTTGACGTACGGGGTGCCGACTCGGATACCACCGGCGTAGGTGCCGGAGTTACCGTCGATGCGGTTGTTCGAGATCGTGACACCGTTGGTGCCACCGTTGATGAACACGCCACCGCCCTGGGTCACGATCTGACCGCGAGCGGTTGCACCAGCCCATGGGGTCTGGTTTCCACCGGTGAGGACGTTGATGTTGGTGGGAACGTTGTCCTGCTTACCACCTGTGATCGTGAAGCCGTCGAGCTGTGGCTTCGCGTTCGAGGTGAAGGTGATGGTGCCGCTGACAGTTGCCGAGTTCGCCACTGAGAGCGTGACCACGCGACCGTTTTGAGCAGTGACTACTGCACCCGTACCAATACCGGTACCGGTGACAGCCGAACCGATGTAGGCGTTGATCACGGCGGTTCCACTGAAGGTGATCGTGGACTGGCCCGAGGTGCCAGAGGAGCCTGTGTTCGTAGCCGAACCACCGGTGCCACCGAAAGCGCTGGTCGGGGTCAGGTAGGTGACCACGGCCGAGTCGGGCAGCGACACGTCGCCGGTACCGGTCGGTGTGTTCGTGACCCGAGCGGGGATGTTCGGGTCGACCTGAGTGTTGCCCACGAGTTCGGTGACCAGACGCAGCCAGTTGCGGCCGGTCGAGTTCGCCTGCTCGAAGGTTTGACCATCGAGCAGCGAACCGTAGATGTAGGTGCCATCAGCCTGGAAACCACCAGAGCCCAGACCCTGCAGCTTCACGCCAGGGGTGTAGACGATCAAGTTTTCCTGGTACTCGCCACGCGGCGTGGCGTCGGTCGGGGTCTTGGGGTAGACCACGATCAACGTGCTCGAGCGGGCAGCGACAATGGCATCCGCGCTGGCCGAGACGACATTTGGATCGGGGTTCGGGCTGACACTATCGATAGCCAGCTGAATCGGACGGGTCAGCGTGAAGGTAACCAGCGTCCCGACCGGCATATCGGCCAGCGTTGCCCTCGTCAGATCGATGCGGCTACCAGCAACGTTGCTGAAGGTCAGGTTCGTACTGGTGTTGGCGTTGTTTCTGTTACCAGATGTACTCGTAGTCGGGCGCGAGATGGTGATCGTCGACGCGCCGACCGCAGTGACCGTGGTACCAGCGGTGATTCCACGGCCGGTGACAGCCGCACCCAACTTGACCTGGGCGCTGAACGTTCCCGATGTCCGGGTCAATACAGTCACATTGTTCGCATAGCGGAAACCGGTACTGCTCGTGGCGTAGTTCGGCGCGATGGCAGTGACGGTGGAACCGGGATCGATACCGGCACCCGCAACATCCCAGCCGACTCCGATTCCGGCGGCGTTGGCGACGATGATCGAGTTGTCGCCGTTACGAGCGGCAGCGGACAAGCCGATCGTGACCGGTGCTGCATTGGTGTCGAAGGTCTTGCCTGGGCCGACCTCGATCACGCGTGGGCTGTAATTCGCGCCGATCACGTGCAGCGTGATGCCGCTCGTTGTGATCTTGCGGTCAGCGTTGATCAGGATGACCTGACGCGGGCCAGCAAGGAACGAACCAGAAGCGGCAGGGATCTGTACCGTCACCGAAGTATCGGTCCAGCTAGTGACTGCGAGTGCCTGCCCAGTGCCAGGCGCTGCAGCAGCGTCGTTGGGAGCGCCGAGGAACACGCCACTCCACTTGTCGCCGACACCGAAGTCGCGTCCCGTGAGGGTCAGGGTCGTGGCACCGTTGGCCACGGCCTTGTCGGCCGCGAAGATCTGCGGCTCACCCGTGGGCAACACGCACTTGGTGTTGGTCAGGCTGCCGTCGAACGTGGTCGCGACAGCCGCAGTAGGCGCGGTGTCGGTCACGGTCCACAGACCGGGCCATGCCTGGAAGTTCGTGGCGATGGTGCGGTAGCGCGGATCGTAGGTCGGGTTGAGATGGCCCACCGATCCGGGGTCGTTACCCACCAGACGGAACATGTTCGGCGAGACACCCGAGGGAGACGGGTTGTTGATGCGATCGGTTGAGGGCACAACGGCCTCGTAGAAGCCGTTCTTGTCCGCGATCGCGGTGTCGATCAAGTTGCCGGCCCAGTCGTAGATACCGGTCGGCGCGTTGGGCAGACCTTCGGCCTCGTCATAGTTGATCGAGGTCGGGTCCGTGGTGATACCGAGGTCGTTGAGGATCAGGCCCCAGAAGTGCGCGGCCAAGGGAACATCGGTGAAGAACTCGAAGGCAGTACCACCGGTGCCACCATCTTGAACCGTGACCAACTTGTCCTGACAGAGCGGCATCGGGTTGCCCTCGAACGGGCTTCCGCCACCACCCAGGAAATCCGCATTGGTGACATGCACGATGTGCATGGGCCCGGCGCAACCCATGATTTCACCAAGGCCAGACGTGATCGGGGTACCCGGTGTGGCCTGAGGAGCATCAGAACCAGCGTCAGGGGTGCTCGGCGGGAAGTTCTCCTGCGGCAGGAACTGGTCACCACTGAAGATGTTGACGTCCTCTTCCTTGGTCACCTGGTACATCGGCTTGCCGTAGGCATCCTGGGGGATGTCAGCCGACACGATGTAGTCGTTGGGAGTGATCTCCTGCTCGTCGTAGAAGTAGGCCTGGCCGACCAGCGCGCCATCAAGTGGTGCGTACAACTCAAGTGGGTTGCCGTCATCGTCCTTGGGGTTGGCCGGGTCGGTGATGTCGTATGTGGCCGAGTGCGGATCGATCAGGTTCAGCTTGGAGGAACCAAATCCGTAGTTGCCGTTGACTTCCTGTGCTGAGCCACCGGGGGTGGGATCCGACGGGGCTGCGCCCCAACCGGACATGTTCGATTCGACACAGCGCAGGTTGGGGTCGCCCGGGGCCGGCAATGCCTTCTGCTCGGTCAACAGGTTGCCGTCCTTGTCGCGCGCGGTACAACCCGTGGGCTGCTTGTAGGTCTCCGACACGTAGGGGATTCGATCGGCATACGCACAGCCGGGATTCGCGTCCGAGCAGTTCCACCAGAGTTCGGGGCCACGCGTGAGCGATCCGTCAGGATTGGCAACAGGATTATTGCTGGCGTCACGAACAACCGCGAACAGGTGCATCGGGATGTTCGGGATGCCAGGCTGCCAGTTCTCGATGGCAGCCTGTGACGCGTCTAGCTCATTGCGAGTGACACCGTATGAAACAGTTCCCGCGATACCACCGGTGTGACCCTTGGGAATCGCCCTGACGCCCCAGTCGATCTCGCCACAGAGGCCGAGAACGGGCAGGACCGAGATGTCGACCGCGCCGCCGGTGTAGGTGGTGCCTTCCTTGGCGTTGCACGGAGTCACCGTGTAGCCGGTTGGCGCGAACCGAGCGTTGACGTGCTCAAGGATGATGTATCGAGTCAGGGGGTAGCCCTGCACGATGTCGTACCAGCCGTTGGAGTCGGTATCGATTGCATTGGTGAACTGATCCATCGGCGTGTTGTCACGCTCGCGGACAGTCAGCGTGGTCGGGTGAACACCCTGCTCACCTGGGTCGCGTCGTCCATTGCCATTGGCATCTTCGAAGACGTAACCGTAGATGTGCGCGAACCAGTACTGGATGTAGACCGTACCCATGTTGGCAGTCGACTCGGCGCCGGAAGCTCCCGTAACCGTGACGTTCGCCGTCGACAGGATGTGGTTCATCGCATCGTCGAAGAAGGTGACCATGTAGTTGCCTGCACGCACATTGGGCACGGTGAAGGTGCCATCAATGTTCGTGCGGGCCGCGTAGCCCTCCTGGTCGGCGTAGTCGAGGCTGCTGACAGCTACGACTCCACGCTCAGTTGCACCAATCGGACCGCAGTCCTTCATCTCGTTCGTTACTGCGATGTCGATGTTGTTCGGGTTCGCCAGGTTCGACCCTTGGGTACCGATGTACTTACAACCGGTGTGCAGAGTTCCAGTGATCGAACCGCGAGCCAAGCCGCCGTTGTCCATCGTGGCGCAACCGCCGCGACCACCAACGGTGCAGGTAGGAGCAAGCAAGCCGGTGTTGTCGTCAACCTCGAGCGGGATGAGGTAATCGCTGGTCTTCTTCGGGGGGATGTAGCCGAACTGAACCTCGGGCACGAGCTCACTACCGTAGGTAAGCTCACTGCCGTAGCCAGTGTCACCAGCCATGACCCACCAGTCGTGGTCCTGAGCACCCTCGAGCGTGGTGGTCTGGAACCAGTCGACCTTGTCAGCTGGCTGACGAACGGTAATGCCGTAGCGGCCTGGCGCCATGTTCGGGATCAAGATGTCGCCGTTGAGGTCCGAGAAGCACTGACCGTTGATCGAGGCGAACGTGATCTGCCCTGTGACCACAGCCGTGGTCGGCACCGAGATGACAACGCGACGGTTTGCAGTCGCGCCGTTGCCCGAGCCAATCTGGAGCACTGTGGTTCCCGGTGCGATACCGGTTCCGGTGACAGCCGCGCCCACGAACGCTGTCGGTGCAGCAGCACCGGTAAGCGTGATCACCGTGGAGTTGGGCTGGTTGACCGCGGTTACGGTGCGTGAGCCAACAACAGGAGTTGCGGCCGTGCCCTTGTTGCTCAAGATGGTGGCGATGATCGGCGCGCCATCAGCGTCGAACAGCACAGGACCATCTGGGTGCTGCGCGTCAGGAGCACCGTGTTCGTACACCGTGCAGAGCGGGTTGCCGAAGAAGTCGGTGCTGACATCGCCTAGTTGGTCAGACAGGAAGCCACGGAAGCCGCTCAGGCCCTGCTCAGCGTCGATCTCGTAGGTGCCATCGACTGGGGCACTGTCCTGGAAGATGCGGATTCGCACATTCGCCAGCGGCAGCGGGCCTTCCTGCAGCTTGACCTCGACTGGGCCGGTGATGGGCTGGTTGGGCGCGGTGCACTTGGCGCCAGCGCCAGCAGCCACACAGAAGTTCGAGCCACCGATCTCGTAGCCATCAGCCTTGATCGAGATGATGTAGTCACCATCAGCGAGCGGGTGCTGAGCCATGTCGTCGGCCAGTTCGTTCACAGCCGGGACGGCAGTGAGGTCGACTGAACCCGAGTCAACGATCGGATCGCCGGTGTTGGAAAGGCGGGTGCCACCCCAATCACAGTTGTTGGGGTACATCGGGTCATTGGTCACCGTCGCGGTGTCGTTCACCGGCGACGTGCAGTCGGTGGCCGCGTCGAACGGGTTACCGATCTCGACCTTCTGAATCAGGTACTGGTACTTCGTCACGGGGTCGCCCGCGTGAATGAAGCCAGGACCGATGTTCAGGGTGCGGGCAGCTACCACATTGACCGACAGGTTACTGATGGGTGGCAGTGCGGCCGCGGTCGCTGCAGGAGCGCTGATGGCACCGACTGCGCTGAGCGTGCCGATGGCAAGCGCTCCCGCGGTCATGACCGCCAGAACCCGGCGGCCAAGGCCACCGAGTCGGTTACGGGCGCCCGCAGAAGCGGTCGAGGGGCTGGAGGACATGAGGCTCTCCCAAGCTGATGGACGGTTCATGACGCGATCGATGATGTGTGAGCGGCGAAACTGCGGAGCAGTTCGGACAACGTGGTTTGGCGCCGCTCAACGAGAGCCACCGCCGAACTAACCAGGGGTGCGGTGCGTGCTCCGAGGCCGGCGATGCCGGGAAGAGACGCGATTTCGGCGAGTGCAAAGCGCCCGACGAATCCGGTGTCGGCACACACGTTGCAACCGACCCCGTGGACAAAGGAGGTGGACGCAGATCCACCGAGCGCTTCCCACGCCGACAGCTCGGCGTCGGACGCGTGATATTCGACAGCGCAGGACTCGCACACGCGACGGATGAGGCGCTGACCGATGATCAACACGTTCTCGCGTGCGATGTCATCGCGGTCCAGGCCGAAGCGACGCATGGTCTCGTCGATGACATCGCGGTGTGCCGTGCGCAGCCCGACAACAGCAAGTCGTCCTTCGGCGGCGAAACGTCGAATAGCCGAGCCAACTTGCGGGCTCGGTACGTCGGTGAACACGGCCACATCGGCCTGCGCCATGCGCGCGTGCGCCAGAGCCGCTAGCAGGTCCTCGTCTGCAGCCGCGTGCATACGGAGCACGCCGCGAGACTGGGTGGAGTGGTCTGCGGAGACAACAGCGGTGAGCCGCTCATCGGAGTCGATCTCCGCGAGGATGGCTCGCACAGTCGTGGGCACACCAGAATCGGCCGGGCCCGCGATCACGATCAGCCCGCAGTCGCTGTCGATCATTGCGCGCAAGGTCTCGAGCAGTGACTCGTCAAAGTGCAAATCATCGAGTGAACGCGCCTGCGGATTCGGCACCTCGAGAACCACGCAGCGGGTCCAGTCACCGGAGGTGACCGACATCGACAGCACTTCGCCAAGTGACGTGCGATATGTGAGCACACCGAACGAGCCATCGGGCGATGTCGTCATCGGCACCGACCCGTGCATCGCGCGCTTGATGGCCAACGACAGCGAGTTGGTCAGCAGCAAGGCTTTGCGCCACGAACCGTCGACTCGGAAGTGCACCTGACCATCGGCGTCACCAAGATCGATACGCACGAGGTTGGCGCCGACCCGACGCGCGATCGAAATCAACGTCTGTATGGGATCGGCCAGCGACCGCTCGTGCTCGAGCTCAAGTAGCTCACGCTCGATAATCGCCGCATTGATCTCCGCTACCGACGCAACCTGAATATCAATCTCGGAGCCGGTGAGACGTTCCAACTCGGACTTGAGATGGGTCGTCGGCCGGCTGGTGACAACGCGCAGAACACCGGCATCGAGGTGAGTCGGAACGCACGAAAGGCGCCGACAATCGTCGGCGCTCAAGCGGGTGTTTGCAGGAGTGTTAGGTGGCCCCGTTCGCAGGTCGACCACCGACACTCGATGTTGAAGTGCGAGGGCGCTCAGCGCTTGCTCAGGGGTAATCGCGCCCCATCGCTGCAGCACGTCGAGCAACGGCTCGTCAGTCATCTCGGTCTCGACTCGCGCGGCCTCGACCACACGCCTCTCGACATCGAACGACGACAGGACCAGCTCGGCGAGCGCCTGCGCGTACGACTTGGGGTCATTCTCGGATTGCGTGCGCGTTGATGGAACGACGCGCAAACGCGAGCCAGCCGGGGCAGGTATCGCCGGGCCACTCGTCACGTCAGATGTCACGCGCACTCCTCACAATCGTGGAACGCCAATACGGCTGTTCCAACTCAACGAGGCTGAGAGAACCAAAAGCGGTGAGGGGCGTGCTATCCCGAAAGTGGGGCCACCCATTTGAGTGTGACTCCCCCAATTAGGGGAGGACATTTGGCGCACTAAGAGTGACCACGGGCTCATCTCATGCGTGAACCACCCAGCATCGCGAGCCTGCCGGGTTCTCGTCGCTTGCTCACTGCCCGGAATAGTCCCGCCAAACTCGCGGGCCAGGTTCACCCGTTCGGCTTAGTGACTCGGCTCCGGTTGCTTACGCGACGTACAGTGAAGGAATTCGAAGCGGGATCGCTCGCCTCTCCCACGTGTAAGAACAGGTCACCTATTACTCGGCAGCAACAACTACAGGTTTTTCACTCTTCTGCCGATAGGCACTGTGACCAGCAAGACAGTGAAGATCAAAAGAGGGACAGTCAGATGAATGCGGAACTCACGACCAGCCCGATGGCTGAGCTCGTACGCGTTCTCGTCGTTGATGATCACCGCGCAATCGCCGAGTTGCTTTCGGCAATGCTCAGGGGCCAACCCGACCTCGACTGTGTAGCCCACATGTTCTCTGCAGACTCCGCCGAGGAGTTCTGCAGCACCACAGATCAAGTTCCCGACGTAGCGATCATCGACGTCGACATGCCCGGCCGTGATGGCATCGATTTGGCCGAAAGCCTGATCGACATGCTGCCGGCACTTCGCGTGGTCATCATGACCTCGTTCGCGACTCCGGAGATCTTCGCCCGGGCTACCGCAGTTGGTGTGGCGGCATTCGTGCCCAAGGAATCAGCACTCGAAGACATGCTCGATGCAGTGCGCTTTAGCCGCCGCGGTTCGATGTGGGCACCCACTGCACTTCTACAGACATTAGGCCAAGTGCAGTCAGCCAGTTCCGACTCGTCGGACTCAGGCTTGACCAAGCGCGAGCTCGAAGTGCTCACCCTGCTCGCTCAGGGACTGTCGGTACAGCAGATCTCGCGCCGACTCAGCTTGTCGGTGCACACAACCCGCGGCTACGTAAAGACTCTGCTAGTCAAGCTCGAAGCCCACTCGCAACTCGAGGCAGTGCTCGTTGCTGCTCGTCGCGGACTCATCGCCGCCGTTAGTTAAGCCTGGGTGCGCGCGTTGCCGCCACTCAGCATGCCGTCTAGCCCGTTCCCACTGCCGGAGGATCCAATGAATCGCACAGCGCGCAGGCTCACTCTCATCCCCATCGCTGTCGCGGCATTAGTCGTAGCCAGCATCATCGGCTTCACCTCACCGGCCAGCGCACACGCGAAACTGCTGTCGTCATCGCCGGCGAACGGATCGGCGTTGCCAGAAGGCCCCACCCAGATCTCCTTCACCTTCGACGAGCCGGTAACGGTGGATACGCTTCGAGCCACCAGCGATGACGGCACCGAAGTGCAATTAGGCGCTCCGATAATCTCGGGCAGTACCGTCTCAGTTACCTGGCCAGGAGGACAGGCACCTGGCCTATACCGGGTCGGCTTTCAGGTGACCTCCGACGATGGCCATGCCATTGAGGGAATCACGCTGTTTACATATGCGGCGAAGTCACCTGGTGAGCCCCCCGCGCCGATCAGCACCTCGTCATCGCCAAGTCTGGTCTCAATCGGTACCGCCATCGGTGTCGGCGTTGTGGTTGTCGGCGGCCTGCTGATGTGGAAGCGCTCTCGCAAACCAGCCCCCAAGCACGCACGTCGCGACGACGCCCCAGCAGAGGTTGATTCGCTGGTTTAGCAGTCGTTACTCGAGTTAGTTGCTGCGCCTTGAGTCGATGTCGTGACTCGAGCAGCGCAGTGGCTAAGTCTCGCGGTGGGCTAAGTGACGACGGGAGTGCCGAGTTCCGCTGCCACCCAGCCCGCAACCTTGCGTTCAGCGACGAATGACAGAAACGGGATCGTGCCCGAGATCACGACGAACACGATGCGTGGTAACGACCAGCGCATGCGAATCGAGAGGTCGAGCGCGAGCAACGCGTAGATCATGAACAGGAATCCGTGCGCTTGGGCCACGACTGTCGTCGAGCCAACATGGAACCCGTACTTACCGATCATCGCTGCTACCAGCAGTAGCAGCATCACTCCAACGACATAGGCCATGACCCGGTACCGGGTAAGTGCGCCACGGATATTCTCACTGGTTGGCTTTGCCACGTCAGTAGACCTCTTTCCTAGGGGTGCTGCGATCTGTTGCGGTCGCTGAATCGATCGGAGCAACCGTTGCCACGGCTGGGTCGCCTGCACGAGTGTCGGCGAGGTCGTCTCGGAACATTCGCCACCACATGAAGATGACGAACGCTGCGAACAGTACCCATTGGATCGCGTAACTCACGTTCTGCAACCGCAATCCTCCGGCAGCCACAAGAGGGGGTGCCACCGGAGTCAAACTGCTCGATGGCCGCTGCACAACAGCCGCGATCCAGCCCTGAGCCAAACCCGGCACCCCGAACGCAGCACGTGTGATGCGATCGACCTCACCGGCAGGCAGCGAACTCGGCGTACCCGGATCGCCTTCGAAGGGCTGAGCCACACCACGAATGGTGACGAGCCCGGAGGGCAGATCCGTGACACCTGGATGACTCGGCGAGCCCACAGTGCCACGGGCGATGGCCACGGACGCACCTGCCGCTGGCTTCAACGGCGTCACAACCCAGTACGACGAGTCGCTCTGGCGAACGAGAAGTTGATGGCCCGCGTCAAAGACCCCGCTAATCTCCACGACTGCCCCATAATCGGCGACCGCGAGCGGGGATTCGGACGACAACACAGCAGATGCTGGCACTGCAGGCGCCTGCGCGAGTTGGTCAGCCTGGGCTCGGTGCCACTGCCACACGGACAAAGCAGCGAAGGCGCCCATCAGGGCGAGGGCAGCGAGCGTGAGCCCGATCCACTTCGGCTTGATCAACTGACTGAGCACGACACAACGGTAACCGCCTGACCGAAGGCAGGTTCGTCAGGCATGCTCAGAGGATGCCCGGTGACTTGCGTCTGCGCGGCTCGGTCCTGATCCCCGAGTCGGAGTTGCGCTGGCGTTTCTCGCGCTCATCAGGCCCCGGCGGACAGAGTGTGAACACCTCTGACTCACGGGTCGAATTGCTTTTCGACGTCTCAGCGACAACCGCACTTAGCTCCATGCTTCGCGATCGGGCGCTGTCCCGGCTCGGGGATCGCCTCATCGACGGAGTGCTCTCGGTGACGGCGTCCGAGCAACGCAGCCAGTATCAGAACCGGCTCTCGGCCGAAAGAAAACTCGTCGACATCATGCTCGACGCGATCGCACCCCCACCGCGGCCGCGAGTGCCTACCCGGCCAACAGCTGGGTCCAAGCAACGTCGCATCGACGACAAGAAGCATCGCAGCACGACCAAGCGGCTACGGCGCCCGGACTCGGACTAGTCGATCACCGGATCGCCGGTCGACTCAGCTGCCGGTGGCGTCGAGTCCAGCACCGGGTCACTCGTCGACTTTGGGGCCTTCTTCTTGCGACCCATCTGCGAGGCAGTTGCGCTCTCATCGAAGTCGATCCGCTTGAGTTGCTTGTTCATGCTGCGCCAGATCACCACGACCGCGATGCCGAGAAAGGCGAGCGAGATGAAGCCCAGGATTCCCGGAGTGACGAGGGCGGCATCGGGCGGAGTGCCGGCCGAGGGTGACGGCGAAGGAGACGCCGATGCAGATGTGGCTCGAGCCAGACCGTGCAGCACTAGCGCGACTGCACTCATGACGCGTTCTCAATGGATCCAGCAACTGGGCGTAGACCCGCGAAGAGGTCGTCCTCGAACTGAGCTCCGTCCCGGGCGTCGGCGATAAGAGAACGCGCGAGTTGGTAGTCCTCGGTGGGCCACACCGCACGCTGATCGTCGGCGCTGAGGTGGAACCACGGACCTTCAGGATCGACTTGAGTGGCGTGCGCGAGCAGAGCTTCCTCGCGCGCCTCGAACCAGTCACCGCACAGCACCATCGTGGTCAAGCGCTCTGCGTCGCCGGGCTTGTCGACCCAGCTTTCAAGCCGTTCGCCGAATGGCGACTCGACCCCTTGAGCAAGGCAGGCCTCATGGAGAGCGATGATTCGTAGTTTGTGAAAAGTCAAGTGGTAGTAGAGCTTTGCCGGTTGCCAGGGTTCGCCTGTACCAGGAAATTCGCCGGGGTCACCCGCGGCTTCGAAGGCGCGCATAGATACCTCGTGCGTGCGAATGTGATCGGGATGCGGATAGCCCCCGTTCTCGTCGTAGGTGGTGATCACGTGCGGACGAAACTCGCGCACGATCCGAACGAGCGCCTCTGTCGACACCTCGAGCGGCACAACCGCGAAGCACTCATCGGGCAGGGCAGGCATGACCCCGTTTGCGTCCACCTCAGGGAGTCCTGAATCGATGAAGCCCAACCAGGCATGACTCACGCCAAGGATCTCGGCCGCTCGCTGCATCTCCAACTGCCGCACTGCAGGCAGGTCAGCGAGAATGGCGGGGTGATCGGGGAGCGTCTTGTTCAAGATGTCGCCGCGTTCGCCACCTGTGCACGTGACCACAAGGACCTCGGCCCCCTCATGCACATAGCGGGCCATCGACGCAGCGCCCTTGCTCGACTCGTCGTCGGGATGCGCATGCACCGCCATGAGCCGCAATGGCTCGCCGGGGCTTGGCACGAAGGCCCGGGAAAGGGACGAGAGGGACACTGGCGATCTCCAGATCACACGACGTGCGGGACACTGATGTTCTGCCCGGAACCCCGAGGCAGAACTTTTACCAAGAGCAGTGTCCCAGACCGCGGTGGCCCCGCTTGTCGGCACTCTCCGTTTCGGGTCGACGAACAGTTGTGGAGGCACCATGGCGCGGCGCGATAGTGCAGCTGCCCTGAGCCCGCAAATGGCAGCCAGGTATGGCATTCGACCCACCTCGCGCTGGCTGATACTGGCAATCGCAGTGACCGGAGCGGCCTTCGTCGGCGTTCTGGGCTGGATCACCTGGCGAATGGCTACCCCACCAGTGCAATCGGAGTTGCTCAGTTTCCGAGTTGTCAACGCCTCACGAGTCGATATCACCTTCAACGTCCGACGCGACACTGGCAGCGAGACTGTGTGCGTGCTCCGTGCACGCGATGAACTCCATGTCGACGTTGGCTATGCCACGGTAAACATCAGCGCGGGTCGCGACTACGTCTTGTCGACCTACCCATTGGCGACGCTGGCCCGAGCCACCAGCGCTGAGATCTTGGGCTGCGACAAGGGCGCCGCGCCATTCGTCGACGCTCCCTCGTTCGCCCCAGGCACAGTGAACCCACCGCAACTCGCGAGCATCGACGGCAGTTGATCCAGACGAGCAGATCCATGAGTTGATCGACCGACCTGAGATGTCTGGTCGTAAAGACGTACTCTTAGCCGTTGCTCTCCGAGCAGGTGAACCCGTTGGACTCCGCGATTGCGCGGATCCCCGAGCACGTGAAGGCACCGCTGTGAACAAGACCCCTAGCCCCGAGACCTGGCTGACTCAGGACGCCTACGACCGACTCCAAGAGGAGATGGCCGAACGTTCTGGCCCACGTCGTGCCGCGATCGTGAAGCGAATCGAAGCAGCGCGCGAGGAAGGCGACCTCAAGGAGAACGGCGGCTACCACGCAGCCAAAGAGGAACAGGGCAAGAACGAGGCTCGAGTCAGGGTGCTTCGGCACCTGCTCGAGAACGCGCATATCGGCGCGGCACCGGTCACCGAAGGCAAAGTCGCGCAAGGTCAGGTCGTGACCGTGCGGTTCCCAGCTTTCGACGACACCGAGACCTTCCTGCTCGGCAGCCGCGAAGAAGCAGCAACAACGTCTATCGACGTCTACTCCCCTACGTCGCCGCTAGGCGCGGCCGTACTCGGTCAGGATGTCGGCGCCACAGTTGAGTACGTGACGCCTAACGGAAAGATGCTGACAGTCGAGATCGTTTCGGCCGACACCTACACCGGCTAAGACCCAGCACGACATGGAGCTGCTGGGCGTGAAGCGCGCGCACTTAGCGGCCGACCAGATCAGGACGCGGTCTGCCGATACTTGCGTACGGCCAACGTCGCGAAGATCGCAATGAGCACCGTGCACGAGATCACCGTGTAAGCGATCGCATGTTGCTGCGCCCACGTGTCTCCGATGATGCCGGTTGGGTTACCGAACAACTGCCGACACGAGAGCACGAGAGATGAGACCGGGTTCCATTCGGCAATGGTCTGAACCACTTTCGGCATTCCAGTCAATGGCACGAAGGCATTGGACAAGAAGGTCAGTGGGAACAGCCAGGCCAGGCCTGCGGTGTTCGCGGTTTCGGTATTACGCATGTGCAGACCGATCCAACAGCCGATCCACGACACCGTGTACGCGAACAGCAGTAGCAACAGGTAGGCAGCCGCAGCATCGACCACGCCATTGTGTATGCGCCAGCCAACGATGAACCCGGTAATCGAGAGCACGGTGAGCACCAGCACTTGCCTAATCGCGTCAGACGCGGTCCGGCCGAAAAGCACTGCTGATGCGGTCATCGGCAGTGATCTGAACCGATCGATGATGCCCTTACTCATGTCCTCGGCGAGCCCGACAGTCGAAGCGGCCGCCGCGAATGCCACTGTCTGGCCAAAGATCCCTGGCATCAAGTACTCACGGTAAGCGGCCGCACCCGCCTCCGGGTCGGCACCCGGAATCGGGATTGCACCACCAAACACGTAGGCGAACAGCAGCACGAAAATGACCGGCTGCACCAACGAGAAGAACACGACCTCGGGCACACGCATCATCGCGATGAGATTGCGTTGGGTAACCACAGCTCCGTCGTGGATCAGCCAACCCAGAAGCGGGCGCTTCATCTCAACGGGCGTGGGGATACCGGTGGACACCATGATCAGGCTTCCTTCCCGCCGCGACCGCGACGCTTCTTCGCCGAAACTGGTTGAGCACCAACGTCTTCGGCCACATGGCCGGTAAGAGTGAGGAACACGTCGTCAAGGGTTGGCCGACGAAGCGCCACATCATCGATATGCACTCCGGCAACATCAAGCGCGCGCACTGCCTCAACCAGAACCGTCGAGCCACCCGACACCGGGGTGGTGACCCGACGCGAATCAACGTCGACACTCGCGGCGCCATCAGAGACGCTCGCAAGCGCAGCAGCCGCCACATCAAGGCTCGAGTCTGCGCTCACAATCACCTCGAGCCGATCGCCACCGACATCGTTCTTGAGCGAATCACTCGTGCCCTCGGCGATGACTTTGCCGTGATCGATCACGACGATCTGCTCGGCGAGGCGATCGGCCTCCTCGAGGTACTGCGTGGTGAGCAATACGGTCGTGCCGTCCTTGACGAGGTCACCGATCACCTCCCACATCTGCTGGCGCGAGCGCGGATCCAAGCCTGTGGTGGGTTCGTCAAGGAACAGGATGCTTGGTCGTCCCATCAGGCTCGCCGACAAGTCCAGACGCCGACGCATACCTCCCGAATACGTACGCACCGGCCGGTCAGCGGCCTCAATGAGATCGAACCGTTCGAGGAGTTCAACCGCGCGGGGATTCACATAAGACGAGGGCTGGTGGTACAGCCGGCCGATCATGCTCAGGTTCTCGCGGCCAGTGAGGTACTCATCGATCGCCGAGTACTGCCCCGTGAGGCCGATCACGCGACGGACGTCATCAGGATGCTTGAGTACCTCGATGCCCCCAACACTTACGTGTCCGGCATCAGCGGTGAGCAATGTGGCGAGAATGCGAACAGTGGTGGTTTTCCCTGCGCCATTGGGGCCGAGAAGACCGCATACCGTCCCATAGGGCACCACAAGGTCAAGGCCATCGACCGCCTTGACCGTACCGAAATGCTTGACCAGCCCCTCCGCAACGATTGCGTTGTCAGATCGCCGCTGGGTGAAAACGTCAGCCATAAGGAGCACCTTTCCACGGCTGGGCCCCGACTGCGAAGTCGAGATCAGCCTCAGCCAACTTCGACGTTGAACCCATCGTTGGCAAGCCGCTGCAGCAACGCCTCGCGGTGATTGGGTCCGCGGGTCTCCACTTCGATTTCGATCTCGACCTCGTGCAGCCCCAGGATCGGATTGGTACGCACATGGCCGACCTCAACAACATTGGCGTCACATTCGGCCACGGCCCTGAGCAAACCGGACAATTGGCCCGGCCGGTCCGGAACCTGAACCCGCAACGTGGTGTAGCGCCCACCCGCGGCAAGACCATGGCGGATCACTCGCAGCAAGAGCAACGGATCAACGTTGCCGCCGGAGACCACAGCGACGATGGGAGCCTCAAACGCCGAGGGGTCATCCAGGATCGCCGCCATCGCAGCCGCGCCCGCCGGCTCCACAACAATCTTGCTGCGCTCCAACCCCAGGACGAGCGCACGCGCGAGCACCTCTTCGTCAACAACCCGGATCTCGTCGACGAGGCTCTGGACCAGAGCGAACGGAACATCCCCAGGCCGCCCTACCGCGATGCCGTCGGCCATCGTGGTCATGCTCGTGAGTTGAACTGGGTGGCCCTGGGCAAGTGAATTCGGATAAGCCGCAGCACCTGCTGCCTGAACGCCCACTACTCGGATATCGGGTCGGATTCCCTTGATAGCAACGGCAATCCCAGCGAGGAGTCCCCCGCCTCCGGTGCAGACAACCACGGTCTTGACGTCAGGGCGCTGCTCGAGAATCTCCAGGCCAGCGGTGCCTTGGCCCGCGACGATATCTGCGTGGTCGAAGGGGTGGATGAGGACCGCGCCGGTCTCCTGCTCGAAGGCGCGCGCCTCGATCAGGCACTCATCGATTGTGGTGCCGGTGAAGATGATCTCGGCCCCATATCCTCGGGTGGCCGAAACCTTCGGCAACGGAGCGCCCACTGGCATGAACACGGTGGACTTGCAGCCGAGGATCTTCGCGGCAAGCGCGACGCCTTGCGCATGGTTGCCTGCGCTTGCGGCGACAACCCCGCGCGAACGCTCCTCGTCGGTAAGGCGCGCGATTCGGGTGTAAGCACCGCGGATCTTGAACGAACCAGCGCGTTGCAGATTCTCGAGTTTGAGATCGACTGGTCCGCCAACAAGGTCTGAGAGCCAACGTGCAGATTGCACAGGTGTCACTCGCGCGATGCCACGTAGGAGCTGCTGAGCGGCGCGAACGTCGTCGACTGTTACCGAATGTGTCACCTGCGCAGTCTGCCTGATCCTGAGCCAGTTACCAGGATCCGCAACGGAGTTGGTTTCACAGCGCGATCTTTATCAGTGATCTTCCGCACGATGTCGGCGTCTCGTGGTGACGAGGCGCCATTGGGGGCGTACAACGGTGTCATGACCAGTCGTCGGGAAATTCGCGCTGCTGCCGCTCGCGCTTCGGCACGTCGAGCGCAACCAGCCGACTCGCCGGTTCCTGCGGCCAGTGCGTGGAGCAACGTTTCGCGTCCGCCCGGCCCGTCTGGAACTCGGGTCGTGCTGTCGCTGCTGACTCGTCGGGCACAACCCAACGAGGTGTTCGAAGCGGCCGCGCGGGCTAATAGGCCAGTCGCCTATATCCGCATGGCCGGCGAACCGGTCTACATCCTGAGTGATCCAGCCTTGGTCAACGAGGTGTTCCTCGAACATGCGCGCGATGTGATGAAGGGCCGCGGGCTGCAAGCAGCGCGGCCACTGCTGGGCAATGGGCTACTCACCAGCGAGGGCGAATTCCACCTTCGTCAGCGACGACTCGCGCAGCCAGGGTTTCATCGTCAACGTATCGAGTCCTACGCCGCTCAGATGGTGACCGAGGCGGAGCGACACCAGAGTTCATGGGTCGACGGGGCCCGGGTCGACATGGTCGAAGAGATGACCTCACTCACGTTCGCGATTGTTGGACGCACACTGTTCGACACCGACCTGACTGGTGACGCGCGCACATTCGGCGACACCCTCGCTGAACTCATGTCAGGGTTTGGGCAACTGTCGGCGATCGGGAGCGAACGCCTTGTGCGGCTACTCCCCAAGGGCCAGGAATTGCTTGCCAAGGTTGAAGATCTCGACCTTGTGGTGCAGCGAATCATCGACGACCACCGAGCCGCTATCTCGTTCGGGCAACCCCATGCCGACCTACTGACATGGCTGATCGAGGCGCATGACGATGAAGGCGCTGCGAGTTTCGGCGCGACGATGAGCGATGCGCAACTGCGCGACGAGGTCATGACCATGGTGCTCGCCGGACACGAAACCACCGCCATGGCAATGTCATGGATCTGGTGGCTGCTGTCGTGTCATCCAGCGGACGCCGGCCGCTTGTATGACGAGTTGAGCCAGGTGCTGCGCTCGGATGATCCTGCTGGCGAGTTCCGGGCTCCCACCTTCGACGATCTCTCCGCACTGTCGTTCACCCGCGCCATCGTCGCCGAAACCCTCCGCCTCTACCCACCCGCATGGATCATGGGCCGGCGCACCCTCAACGATCTGGTCGTCGGCGGCTGGCAGATCCCATCCGGATCGATCATCTTGGGCTCACCGTGGATCTTGCATCGTGATCCAGCGCTCTGGGATCGCGCAACCTCGTTCGTACCTGAGCGTTGGCTCGATTCCGACGGGCAGTTCGACGAGAACGCCCCTGGCCAGCGCCGCGGTGCCTGGATTCCGTTCGGCTTTGGCAATCGTCGCTGCATCGGCGAACAGTTCGCCTGGACCGAGGCGACCTTGCTGCTCGCGAGTCTGGCCTCGCGGTGGCGTCCAGAACTCATCCCTGGGTCGCGCGTTTCTACCGCCGCAGCAGTCACTTTGCGGCCTCGGTACGGCCTGCCGATGACGCTGAACCGACGCTGAACCGACGCTGAATTGGATCGCTGGGTTGGGTCGCTGGGTTGGGTCGCGGCGGGCTGACTAGACGTCGAGTGCGAGAAGTTCGTTCAACGCCGAGTCGACCTCGTCGCGGAAACTTTGCTCGAACGCTCCAAGTCCGCTGTGGCCAGCGACGCTGTGGAGTAGCCGTACTTCGCTGTTAGGAATGAGTCGCTGCTCAGCGATGCAATCACGTGGCGGGAAGAACATGTCCTCGTCGATCGGCAGGACAAAGGTGCGGGCTGTGATTCGCGCCAACGCGGCAGCCAAATCACCATCGGTGTGCCGAGCGACGTCGGCGTGCTGCCATTTCCACGCCATGCTCAACAGCGAGTTGGGATCCATCAACTCGTACGGCACCTGATTGCAGGCTCGGTGGAAGTCCTGCATGTTCGTGTGCTTGACCCCGTCGATCTCGATCGTGCGCCAAAATTCGGACTTCCAAAACTCGGTCGAGAAGCCGATGACAGCCCAGAGATCGGCGTGCCGTCGAAGGCCCTGGGCCACATCTTCGTGCGAGGCGTAGTCGCCATCGGCATACCCCGGATCCGACGTGATGGCATCCATCAGTACACGAGTGAGCAGGACGTTATGCGGTGTCACCTGAGCAGTGCCTGCGATGGGCGCCGCTCGCTTTACCTTGTCGGGGAATCGAACTGCCCATTCATAAGTCTGCTGAGCACCCATGGATCCGCCCACGACCAGAGCCAGCGTGTCGATCTCGAATACATCGCGCAGCAATGCCTCTTGGGCGCGGACGTCATCACCGATTGTGATCCGAGGGAAGCGCGACATCGCGATGTCGCCGCCTACGTTGTGCGGCGAGGACGAGAGCCCATTACCGATCTGGCTCACAGCCACGATGAAGTACTTCTCGGGGTCGAGTGCACGACCAGGCGCTATGTAGGCAAGCTCCCAAGTTTGGTGACTTCCGCTAAACCAAGTGGGAATCAGGATCACGTTGTCGCGCGACTCGTTCAACATCCCGTAGGTCGCATATGCGAGTTGAAGATTGGGGATCACCTCACCTTCCTCGAGTGCGAACTCGCCCAGGGCGTGAAGGTGATAGTGACCCTGCGACTGCGTCGAGTAGAAATCGTTGTGCAGGGTTTTAGTCATGCGAATCCACCTCAGAGAACGTCATCGAGGACAAGCGCGGCCGCGCCCGAAAGCCCAGACAGGTAGCCGAGTTCAGCTGGCACGATGCGACAACGTTGCACAAACTCCATGCCGGCATGTTCGGAGAATGCGCTGCGAAGCGGATCCCAGAAGATCGAGCCGCTCTGCGCGATTCCTCCTCCGATGACTACTAGCTCGAGATCGCACAGAGCCCCCGCCGAAGCAATCGCGGTGCCCACAGCGCGCCCCGCTCGGGTGAAGGCCGCCAAAGCCGCCGGGTCGCCGTCGCGAGCACCAGCGGCCACCCCTATCCCGGTGCCGTCGCCAAGCCAACCGAGTTTGATCGCATGCGCAGCGATTGCTGGTCCGCGAGCGATTTGTTCGAGGCAGCCTCGACCACCGCACGCGCACGGCTCTCCGCCGGGTTCAACAACCATGTGCCCAATGTGCCCGGCGTTACCACTGGCGCCGTCGATCCGTTGGCCGTTCAGGATCAAACCCCCGCCGACACCCGTGGAGACGACGATCCCCAGCATGTTGCGTATGCCTCGGCCTGCTCCCCATCGGTGCTCCGCCACGGCAAGGGCAATCGCATCGTTGTGAATGTCGATCGGACGATCACCTGCATATCTGGCGCGCAGCCGATCCAGAAGTGGGAACTCGCGCCAACCAGGGATGTTCACCGGTGACACTTCACCCGATGGCCATCGCATCGGTCCGCCACAGCCAACCCCGACTCCGAGGTAGGCGGGTGCTTCGGCAGTGACGGAGTCGACCAGATCCGTGAGTGAGTTCCAGAGCACCTCAGCATCATTCGTAACCGGCGTCGCCCGAGTTTGGTGAGTCAGCAATTCGCCATTGACCGCAACGAGACCCGAGGCGAGTTTCGTGCCTCCGATGTCTATCGCGAGAATCACAGGTGTCACGAGATGCATCAGACCACGGCAGTGGTGCTACCCACCAGCCTCAACCGCAGAATGCGAGAACAGTCGCGGTGAATCCGTGCAGATGGTTGCGTCCGGCCACTGGGCCGATCTCGCCAGCGGCAAAGAACCCGGCGACTCTGTCGATCCCTAGGGTGTCGCGCACGGAGTCAATATCGTGATCCCCAGACTCAAACAATGAGCGCCCTCGACCCGTGCACGTGATCAGCAGCGCGCCCGCGATCGGCTGCGCAGAACGGCTGTTGCGGAAAGCAGAGAGAACCTCGGTGAGATCCTCATGCGCAGCGTCGGCATCGCGGAGTTGGAACTGAACCGTTGTGCCGACCCCGATGACATCCCCAATGGTCAGACTCCCCGCCACCTGATCAGCGCCGACAATTCCGCGGACGAGGAAATCGCCGTGCGCGAAGTCATCGCGATATTCGTCAATGGCTACGCCGAGTTGCAGACCACGAATCGCCATCGCGCGATCGAGTTCGGGCAGTGCATCAACTACGGCCATTGCCTGCTCGAGCGCTGGCCGACCAGCGAGGGCGAAGATGAGCGAATCCTCCGAATCGGTCACAGTCATGGGTTGACCGATCGGTCGACACCCCTGGGATACCAAGGCATGAACGGACAGATCGCCACCCAGGAAGACCCCGACAGCACCACGTTCGTGGACATGCCCGTCGAGCAACAACCTGGTCTCGCCCGACTGGTTGGCTCCGCTGGCCAGCCCACCCACCAGTGGTAGACCGTTGAGCACGGTGTCGGAATGGTCGATGAAGCCGTCAATCGGAAACGACCAAGGGTCGGCGAGCACAAGACCGACAACGTCGGCTTCGCGCCGCTCAGGCATCCCGAGAATGGCGATGGACTCAGTGGTGCGCATGACCTCCAGATGAAAGGCCCGAACTTCGACTCCGGGTAGTCGCGCCACCCACACACTCACCCCTCGCGCTGATTCGACGCCGCGGCCTTGGCCAATGACTCCGTGCGCCGTGCACCCGAGTGAGTTTCGCGCACCGATCGCAGCAGCTGCATGAGCCAATACCGCTGCCGTCTCGGCGGGTGCTCCACCCGAAACGAAGATGCACGCAAGATCGGGCGCTATGTCACCGAACTCGGTGAGTGCTGCCTCCACCGCCGAGTCGGCTGCGGCGAAGAGGTCGGAGTCCAGCGCAAGGCCGTCTCCGATGAGCGTGCCAGAGGTCATTTGTCCATAATCGGGCCTGCGATTCGTGAACGCCAATGGTGTTGGGCCAACCCGCTGGTCCAATCGGGTGGCGGTTGCCTCATGGGCGAGAGATCGCGCGAATCTCGATAGCGACGTAAGTTCAGGGGGTGACTTCGCACCTGATCCCCGAGACCCCGTCCGATCTTCCTCGCACCCTGGGCGCATTGCGCGCGTCTGGCCACGAGCACCGCACAGTGAAGGACGAGTTACGCGCGAACTTGGTGGCGTGTCTTCGCGCTGGCGCAGACCCATTCCCCGGTGTCGTTGGCATCGAGGACACCGTTCGGCCGCAGCTCGAGCGCGCGCTACTTGCCGGGCACGATCTAGTGCTGCTCGGCGAGCGAGGGCAAGGCAAGACCCGCTTGCTGCGCAGCCTCGTCGGCTTGCTCGACGAGTGGACTCCGGTGATCGAGGGCAGCGAGATCAACGAGCATCCCTACGAACCAGTGAGCGTGTGGGGTAATCGCGTCGTCGCCGAACATGGCGATGCGACACCTGTGTCATGGATGCACCGCAGCAAGCGTTACGGAGAGAAGCTCGCAACCCCTGACACGAGCGTTGGCGACCTCATTGGCGACGTGGACCCCGTGAAGGTGGCCGAGGGTCGCACTCTTGGTGATCCCGAGACGGTGCACTACGGCTTGGTGCCGCGGACCAACCGCGGCATCTTCGCCATCAACGAACTGCCCGACCTCGCCGAACGAATCCAGGTGTCGCTGCTCAACGTGCTCGAGGAGCGCGACATCCAAGTGCGTGGCTATGCACTTCGCCTGCCCCTTGATCTGCTCCTCGTGGCGAGCGCCAACCCCGAGGACTACACCAACCGTGGCCGCATCATCACGCCGCTCAAGGACCGGTTCGGTGCAGAGATCCGCACTCACTACCCCCTACGTCTGGCAGACGAGATCACCCTCGTACGTCAGGAAGCTGATGTACGAGCGCTGGTGCCCATTCACCTGATGGAAGTAGTTGCACGATTCACCAGGTTGGTGCGCGAGTCTCCTGCTGTTGATTCCCGCTCAGGAGTCTCGGCACGATTCGCAGTCGCTGCCGCGGAATCCCTTGCCGCTGCTGCGGTTCGGCGCGCTGCCATCACTGGCGAGAGCGCAGCGGTCGCTCGAGTCGGAGACCTGCCCTCCGTCGTACCCACGCTCCGAGGCAAAGTGGAATTCGAAGTCAGCGAGGAGGGTCGCGAGGAGGAAGTCCTCACGCACCTCATGCGTCGAGCGATCGTCGATACCTTCCGCGCGCACCTTGGTGGCGTCGATCTGACAGCGCTCATTGCCCGCGTTGACGAAGGCGGAGCGATCGAGGTCGGCGATCTAGTCACGGCCGACGAGGTTCTAGAACAAGTGGGCCCGCTCGACGGCTTGGGCCGCATCGTCACCGCTTTGGAAGGTGAGAACGCTGGTGAGTCCGCAGGTATCGCTGCATCCAGCTTGGAGACGGCGCTCGAGGGCCTGTACCTGACTCGACGAATCAGCAAGGACGAGGTGCCAGGCGGCAAGCGAAGTGTCTACGGCGGCAAGGAATGAGCGGATACCGATACGGCACTTACGACGACGGACCCGACCCGCTGGCGCCACCGTATGACGCAGGCCGTGCAGTCGATGAACTTGGCGAACGCATCCTCGACGGGCAAGGCGTGCGCGATTCCGTCCGCGACTTGCTGCAGCGCGGGGCCGATGGACTCCGCGGCCTCAACGACCTCATGCGTCAAGTGCAGCAACGACGTCGCTCGCTCGAACGTTCTGGCCGTATGGACGGCACACTCGAACGCGCCCGCGAACTCCTCGATGAGGCGCTCGCCGCCGAGAAGCAAGCGTTGTTCCCTGATCCATCTGACGACGCGCGATTCCGCGAGGCGCAACTAGATTCGCTGCCATCCCAGACATCGCGTGCCGTGCGTGAGCTTGCCGAGTATCAGTGGCAATCCGCCGAGGCGCAGGCCGCGTACGACGAGTTGCGCGAGATGTTGCAGCGCGACGTCCTCGACCAGCAGTTTCGCGGCATGAAGCAGGCGTTGGAGAACCCGAGCGATCCCGCCGCCAAGCAAGCGATGAAAGACATGCTCAGCGATCTCAACTCAATGCTCGATAAGCATGCTCGAGGCGAGGAAACCGATCGCGATTTCAGCGAGTTCATGGACAAGCATGGCGATTTCTTCCCCGACAAGCCCGAATCGCTCGAGCAGTTGATCGATCATCTCGCACGTCAGGCAGCCGCAATGGCGCGCATGCTGCAGTCGATGTCTCCTGAACAGCGAGAAGAACTTTCCGAGTTGATGGCACAAGCGTTGAATGATCTCGATCTAGCTTCGGAGATGGGGCGCCTCAACGATTCGCTACAGGCAATGCGTCCGGACTTGCCGTGGACTGGTCGACAGCGCCTCCGCGGCGACCAGCCGCTTGGGCTCGGTGACGCTACCGAGGCACTAGCCGACCTTGCCGACCTCGACTCACTCTCGGATTCACTATCACAGGATTACCCAGGAGCATCGCTCGAAGACGTCGATGAAGAGGCCGTAGCGCGAGCACTTGGCCGGCGTGCAGTCGATGACCTGCGACAACTCCAGGAGATCGAACGCGAGCTCGAACGGCAGGGCTACCTGACCCGCAAGGGCGGCGAACTCGAGTTGACCGCGAAGGCAATTCGGCGGATCGGGCAGACTGCGCTGCGACGCGTCTTTGCTTCACTTGAGACCGGGCATCGCGGCGAACATGACGTTCGCGACGCGGGGGCGGCCGGCGAGCTAACGGGAACAACGCGTGAGTGGCGGTTCGGTGACGAACAGCCGCTCGACGTTGTGCGCACAGTCTCAAACGCCGTTCGTCGTCGCATGATCGACAGCAACGGGCCGCTCTTGCGTCCCGAAGATTTCGAGGTTCGCGAGACCGAGCGTCGCACGCGCGCGGCAGTAGTTCTGCTCGTCGACCAGTCGTTCTCGATGGTCATGAACGACACCTGGCGCACCGCTAAGACCACCGCCATGGCGCTACATTCCCTTGCCACTACAGCGTTTCCGCTTGATGCAGTCGAGATCATTGCCTTCGCCAACCTGGCCCGGCGCATTAAGCCCCACGAGCTGCCTGACCTCGATGCCAACGACGTGCAAGGCACCAATCTGCAGCACGCGCTGATGCTCGCTGGACGATTCCTCGACAAGCATCCTGACGCCGAGCCGGTGGTCATGATCATCACCGATGGCGAGCCCACAGCGCACTTACAGAGCGACGGTGATTGGTGGTTTTCGTGGCCGCCAGATTCGGAGACCATCGCCCGCACTCTCGCTGAGGTCGACCACATGACCAGGCGCGGGGTCCCGCTGTCGTTCTTCCGACTCGGTGACGACCCACGGCTGGCCCGATTCCTCGATGACGTTGCCCGTCGAAACGGTGGTCGAGTTCTAGCACCAGAGGGCGACCGGCTCGGCGACTACGTTGTGAGTGACTACCTTCGACGCCGATCCGGCCGACGCCGATCCGCGTGACTATTTGGCTGAGCCGGCCCGGGAGCGGGCTACCTGCTCGCCATGGGTGGCTGGGCTGCCACACTGCGTGGGTGGAACAACTTCGGGGGCACGCGACTTGAGCTGGCTGACGCGGCGCCTTCGTCGCACGCCTTACCTCGAAGGCTTACCGCGCGAGGTAGGTGTCCTATCGGCTATCTCGTTCTGCGTCGCCCTCGGATTCGGCATCGTGGCCCCAGCAATTCCTTTGTTCGCAAAGTCATTCGGCGTCAGCGTGTTGGCAGCTAGCGCCGTTATCAGTGTCTTCGCCTTTGTGCGACTCATCAGTGCAACGCCAGCAGGGTTCCTCGTCAACCGCGTGGGTGAACGGCGCGTGCTCGTCGTCGGGCTTGCAATCGTCGCAGTGTCGTCGGCGCTAGCCGGCTTGGCGAACGACTACACGATGCTCATCCTCTTGCGTGGTGTCGGCGGATTAGGGTCGGCAATGTTCACTGTCTCGGCGATGGCATTGCTACTGCGCGTGGTCGAACCGCACCAGCGCGGACGGGCGGCCGGAGCCTTCCAGGGCGGCTTCCTGCTGGGCGGCATCGCGGGGCCCGCAGTCGGCGGCATCGTCATCGGTATTTCGCTGCGACTGCCGTTCTTCGTGTACGCCGTCACACTTGGCACCGCGTCGTTGGTGGCCGCAACGATGCTCTCGCACACACATCTTCGTGACCGTGATCCCGAAGGGAGCGTCGCTGCCGCCAGCGCCGATGACAAGGTGCTCACACTGCGCCACGCGCTCGGTAACCGCGCCTACGTCACTGCACTGGCCATCAACCTGAGCAACGGCTTCGCATCCTTCGGGCTTCGATCGGCCCTCATCCCGTTGTTCGTCGTGGAGTCGCTACGCCTTGGCCCACAGTGGTCCGGCTATGGGCTTCTGGCATCGGCAACCATGCAGGGAGCGCTCTTGCTGCCGGCAGGGCGGATGGCTGATACGCGTGGTCGCAAGCCTGCACTGATTCTGGGCACTGGTGCATCCGTCATAGGCTTCACCGTCCTCGCCATCACCACCAGCGTGCCCATATTCCTTCTCGCAATGAGCATTTTGGGGTTTGGTGCTGCATTCCTAGGTTCGGCGCCAGCTGCGGTCGTGGGAGACGTCACGGGTGGTCGTCGCGGCGGACCAATCGTCTCGACCTACCAGATGATGAGCGACTTCGGAGCGGTCCTTGCGCCACTGATCGCAGGACGTATCGTCGACACCACTGGGTCGTTTGAGACGGGATTCTTGGTGGGAACTGGCGTACTGGCCGTCGGCTTCCTGCTCGCACTTTCAATGCCCGAAACGTTGAAACGGCATGCGGGATCTTCCCCAACCATGGCCGATGAGTTGAGCAAATCATCGCTAGGTGAATCATGGTCCGAGGACGAGGCCGAATCCCTGAAGCTACCGCCACCCCAAGGAGCAGCCGATGAGTAAGGAACGCGAGCAGTTCGCTGGCAACTTGGACTACTGGGAACAGGCGGCGGCATCACACGGCACCACTGCCGGTGACACTTACTACGACCTGGATCGGGTAATCGCAGGGGGCACTCTCATGACCGAGTACGAGGAGGCTGCCCTGGCGCTCGCCACGGGCGCGCCTGCAGATGCCCCCTTGTCGAAGCTCGCCGGGCTTGATGTGTTGCATCTACAGAGCCACATCGGTGTCGACGGTGTCGTCATGGCTCGAGCTGGCGCACGAGTAACCTGTGCCGACTTTTCGCCGACAGCACTTGGTCGCGCGCTTGATCTTGCGGCCAAGGTCGGCGTCGAAATCGATGTGGTTGAGTGCGATGCTCGCGCGCTTCCCGAGTCACTGTATGGACGCTTTGACGTTGTGTACGTCACCATCGGCGCGCTCTGCTGGATCGACGACCACGCACTCTGGATGCAGCAGGTGTCGTTGGCGCTGCGTCCCGGTGGTCGACTCGTCATGCTGGAGATGCACCCACTGTTCAACATGCTCGAGTCCCGCGTACCTGACCTGATCGTCGATTTGCCATACAGCGGAGGCGGTTTCGTCACTATGACTGGCGAGGGAACGTATTCTGATCCCGCGTCGACAATCAACTCGACCACTACCTGCTACGCCTATTCGATAGGTGAGGTTGTCACGGGTGCGGTGCGAGCGGGGTTGGTCGTCGACCGCCTTGAGGAGCACACGTCTCTCGCGTTCAATCCTCGCGGTGACGCGACTGCGCAGGTGGGTGACGACGGCCGGTACCGGATTCTGCTCGGTCGCGGAACGCAGCCCGAAGATGCACCCCAACCGCTACCGATGGTGTTCACGTTCGTCGCCACCAAGCAGTGAACGATGACTCGACTTTCGCTCGACTCAATCGATCCTGGCTGGGCGACGGCGCTCGCCCCAGTGGCGGCTGAGCTGGAGCGAGTGAACGAGTTCCTGTCGGCGGAGGTGGCGGAAGGGCGGCACTACCTCCCGGCGGAGGATCACGTTCTGCGCGCGTTCGTCGATCCGTTCGATGACGTTCGCGTGCTGATCGTCGGACAGGACCCGTATCCCACTCTCGGACACGCGATGGGGTTGTCGTTCTCGGTGCCACCCGAGGTGAGGCCGATCCCGCGCAGTTTGGCCAACATTTTCCGCGAACTCGTTGACGATGTTGGTTGCGCGGCTCCGTCAAGCGGCGATCTCACTCCATGGGCTAGGCAAGGCGTGTTGTTGCTCAACCGCGTCCTGACCGTGAGTCCGAGCGCACCTGCGTCACATCGAGGTCGCGGTTGGGAGTTGATCACCGAGCAGGCGATCCGTGCGCTCGTCGCGCGCGATCGTCCGCTCGTGGCCGTGCTGTGGGGACGCCACGCACAGGAACTCGCACCGCTTCTCGGTGCCACCCCCACCAT
>Ga0194035_1000144_pt1 | contig 41720 bp, 43 predicted proteins | sample JunL2320m_MetaG_FD_148680 | JGI IMG/M metagenome (GOLD analysis project Ga0194035, IMG submission 148680) | Anoxic zone freshwater microbial communities from boreal shield lake in IISD Experimental Lakes Area, Ontario, Canada - Jun2016-L239-20m | ecosystem: Environmental > Aquatic > Freshwater >...
GGGGTGGGCGGGAAAAACTTCGTTGAGATCGCCAAGTCGGTAAAGCCGGCGGTCGTCAACATTTCGGCGACGCGAAGCGGAAAATCAGGAGAAAACCCGCATGGTTCACCGCTCGATGACCCGTTTTTTCGCAAGTTCTTCGGCGATGAATTTTTTAAACGTGATGGCCCGCAGCGTGAGCCAAAAGAGCGCGGCCAGGGGTCCGGGGTCATTGTGGAATCCAATGGTTTGATCGTTACCAACAATCATGTCGTGAGCAAGGCCGACGACATTCGGGTTTTTTTGTCGGACAAGCGGGAGTTTAAGGGCAAGCTGGTCGGCACCGATGCGAAGACGGATATCGCGATCGTGAAAATCGAAGCGACGGGGCTCTCAACCATTCCCTGGGCCGACTCCGATCAACTCGAAGTCGGGGAGTACGTGTTGGCCGTGGGGAGCCCGTTCGGGCTTACCCAGACCGTGACGATGGGAATCGTGAGTGCAGTCGGACGGGCCAGTATGGGTATTGCCGAGTACGAAGACTTCATTCAAACCGATGCGGCGATCAACCCGGGCAATTCCGGAGGCGCGTTGGTTAATGTCCGTGGCGAGTTGGTCGGGATCAATACGGCGATTTTCAGCCAGAGCGGCGGTAGCATGGGGATCGGGTTTGCGGTACCGAGCAATCTGTCACGCGCCATCATGGATCAATTGGTGCGAACAGGGAAAGTCGTCCGTGGCTGGCTCGGTGTCGCAATTCAAGACTTGACTCCTGAGCTGGCCACACAGTTTGGGATCACCGAGACGAAGGGTGTGCTCGTCAGCGATGTCATGGACGATAGCCCCGCGAAGAAAGCAGGATTTGAACGCGCAGATGTCATTATTGAATATGACGGCAAGTCGATGGATTCGCCGACGCATTTGAGGAATGCCGTTGCACAGACTCCGATCGGGAAGAAGGTTTCGGTCAAGTTGATCCGGGACAAGAAGCCTAAGACGATCGAGGTCGCGATAGTGGAACAGCCCAAATCGTTGGGACAGCCAGGCGCAGAGGAGAGCAGAGAGTCATCGGTGCCGACCGGGCTCCTCTCGGATATTGAGGTTCGTGAGCTCAATGAGGAACTGGCGACTCGGTACGGATTGAAGGGTGTCGAGCGCGGTGTGGTGGTGGTCAGGGTCAAGTCCGGAAGTACGGCGGAAGAAATGGGTGTGCGCGAAGGCGACATTATACTCGAAGTCAATCGCAAGGCGGTGAGCTCGCTCAAGTCCTATGAACAAGCTGCTTCCAGCCTTGCCAAGGATCAAGCGGTCCTCTTGCTGCTCAAACGGAAGGGCCAAGCGATCTATCTCACGCTACGGCCGTAGCGTGTGAAGCGAGACGAGCAAGACGGGCGCGACTGGCTGGGAAAGCGCGACTCGCAGGGACAAGGGTTCACACGTGACGCGCATCCCGCATCTCGCATCCCGTCTCACCCGTCCCGCTTTTCTCGCGAGTCTCGCGCGAATGACGGGATACGCTTCACGAGGAACGCGCTTCTATGCGGTCTGTCCACGAAGCTTCATGAATAATGTGGGCTAAGAGGCAGCCTCGCCTATGACTTCGGCACGCTCGCTTCGCACCGAACCGAATTCTCGTCAGGCCCCTCTGGTGGTGGCGCTCGTGCCGGCTGCAGGCCGCGGGCTTCGGATGGGCGGTTCCGTCCCCAAGCAATTTCTGGCGTTAGGTGGTGAGCCGCTCATCGTTCAGTCGCTACGAACCTTGCAAGCCGCTCCCGTGATCGACCGGATCATTCTTGCCGTTCCATCTGCAGATATTGAATATTGCAAGAAGGAGATCGTCTCGCAATATCGCTTCACTAAAGTCATGAAGGTGGTGGCGGGTGGCGCTGAGCGCCAGGATTCGGTACGGCATGCGCTTGCGGAGGTCCCCTCAGACACGGAAATCGTGCTCATCCACGATGCCGTGCGACCTTTTCTAACGATCCGGATGATCACAGAGGTTGTGTCTGCGGCAAGGAAAGAGGGAGCGGCAATTATCGCGCTTCCAATGCGGGATACTGTCAAGCAGGTACGGACGGATGGGATGATTGAGCGAACGGTCGATCGCGCTCCCTTGTGGCTCGCCCAAACTCCGCAGGCCTTTCGACGGGACTGGATCGAGACCGCCCATGGCAAAGCGCATGCCGAAGGGATTCGGGCTACCGACGATGCCTTCTTAGTGGAGTGGCTGGGGCACTCAGTAGCGGTGGTGGAGGGAAGCGGAGAGAACATCAAAGTGACGAGGCCTGAAGACCTGGTGATCGGCGAGGCGATTTTGGCATCGAGGATGAAAGAACGCGAGACTGGCGAGACGAGCGCGAATAGCGAGACAGGTGGGAAGAGCGGGAAAAGTGGGAAAGGCGAGTCTCGCCTGTCGCGCCAGTCTCGCTCGTCTCGTTGACTTATGGGAGAATCTATGGGGATGCGAGTGGGCTGCGGCTACGACGTTCATCCGTTGGGACCAGGACGAAAGCTGATTCTCGGCGGGGTCGAAGTGCCCCACAGCAAGGGATTGCTAGGGCATTCCGATTCCGATGCCTTGGTCCATGCCCTCTGCGATGCGTTGCTCGGAGCGATGGGAGAAGGAGATCTGGGCCGGCACTATCCCAGTTCCGACCAGCGGTTTAAGGACATCTCAAGTCTGAAGCTATTGGAAGATGTCGTCGGGAAAATGCGGGGGAAGGGGTATCGCCTCGTGAACGCCGACACCGTCATTATCGCGCAGGCTCCCCGGCTCAGTTCGTACTTGGTAGCCATGCAAAAGCAAATGGCACAGGTACTCGGGGTCGATCCGGACCTCGTCAACGTCAAAGTGAAGAGCGGAGAAGGAATCGGCATGATCGGCAGGGAGGAAGGAATCGCCGCGCAAGCGGTGTGTTTGATTGAGAAGGTAATTGCCAAGGTAGATAGGCTGAAGGCTGAAGGCTGAAGTGTTTGGAGCTCCGACCTTCGGTCTTCAGCCTGAACCCCTATGAAGTTATGACCTGACGACATTCTGACCCTATGCTCAAGGCCATTAAATCAGACCTACGTGCGATCTTCGATCGAGACCCGGCGGCGACCAGCTGGCTTGAAGTCGTGCTGACCTATGCCGGCTTTCATGCGCTGCTGGCCTACCGCATTTCCCACTGGTTGAAGTCCTACAACGTGCCATTCGTTCCTCGGGCTATTTCTCAGATTGCTCGCTGGTTCACGGGGATCGAAATCCATCCCTCGGCGAAGATCGGCACTGGGTTCTTTATTGATCATGGGATGGGTGTGGTTATCGGCGAAACGGCAGAGATCGGAGATTACGTGACGCTCTTCCAGGGGGTGACCCTTGGAGGGACGGGCAAGGAGCGTGGTAAACGCCATCCCACGCTTGGCAATCACGTGGTCGTCGGGGCTGGCGCCAAAATTCTCGGCGGGATCACGATCGGCGACAATGTGAAGATCGGCGCCAATTCAGTTGTGCTCAAGAACGTCACTGCCAATTCCACCGTCATCGGCGTGCCGGCCCGAGTCATTAAAACTCAAGGCGAACGGCTACCCGACGCCACCATGGACCACAGCAACCTGCCGGACCCAGTCAGTGACCGGCTCTTGGCGCTTGAGCAGGAGTTGATCGAACTCCGCAAGAAACTCGAAAATCAAGAGCCCCCCCGACTGTTCTAGCTGGGCTGGTTCATCTCGTTTATCTGGTTTGTTTGGTTGAATCAGACTAATCGGAGAAACCAGATGAACCAAACAAACCAGATAAACCAAATAAACAAGAGAAACCAGCTTGTTTGGCTTGAGTGTTGGATATGAGAATGCGCCCTGCGGCCCTTTCGGGCCGCAGGGCGAGAGTGTTAGCTCGATAAGCAGGTGCTCATAAACGTTTTCCGTTCGTCGCCTTTGAGGCCCTTCTCACCAGCTACTTTGTTGCAGGACTTCATCTTGCTCTGCTGACTGCTCGGCTGAGTCCCACCTACCTTCGTCGGCTTTGCTGAAAGGCATTCTTTCATGAAGGCCTTTCGCTCATCGCCCTTCCCTTCACCCAATCCTTTTTCGTTCGCTTGTGCGTTGCATGCAGCCATCTTGCTTTGCTTCGCGGGCTCCGCGATGGCAAACGGCGCGATGCACAGCCCAGACACAAAGAGGGATACCGCCACGATACCGGCTGTCTTTGTCATATGCATCTCCTTTGGTGAGAGTGGGGGGTTGAAAATGTGCAGAGCATACCAAATATTATCAGTCGTGTCTCTATACATTTTCGGAATACTCATAAACCAACCATTTCATCTGTGACCCCGCTGTAGTCGCAGATGATTCACTCACGCGAGACGAGCGAGACTGGGAAGCGGATGGAAGTTCGAGGTATTCCGGGCTTTGACCCCCGAGCTTCATGTTTCAGCTCATACATCAGACGATGGTTCTGTCCGTCTCGCCCGTCCCGCCTTTCCCGCTCGTCGCGCATCCCTATTCGTAATCTACGCGCATGAGACAGAGTCCATGAGGGGGAGCGGTCTGGCCCGCTGCAGACCGATCACGCGCCCGCAGAACCTCTGTGAGGCTGTCGGGGGTTCGTTTCCCCAGCCCCACTTCGACCAGCGTTCCGACTATGGCTCGAACCATGTGTTTCAGAAATCGGTCGGCGTAGGCCTCGATGAAGATCTGGTCGTCGTGGCGGATGATCGCGAGTCGTTGCAGATGGCAGATGGGATTCTTGTTGTCCGTGAGACTTCCTTCGAAGGAGGAAAAGTCTTGTGTCCCGATCAGCGTCGCGGCTGCCTGTTGCATGGCCGTTTCATCCAGCGGTTTGTAGATGTGCCAGACGAATGCGCGATCGATGGTGGGGCGGGCCGGTCGATAAAGAAGACGATAGGTGTAGAGCTTGCCTCGCGCATTGTGTTGGGCATGAAAGTGATCGTCCATAAGGGTAGAGGAACGAACGACAATGTCTTTCGGCAGCACGGCATTGAGCGCTCTCATCCAGTTGGATTCCGGCCAATCCTGGTCCGTGCGAAAACTTGCCACTTGCCCATGCGCATGCACGCCGGAGTCTGTGCGGCCTGCGCCGATGACGGATACTGTGGCTTGGCTCACTTGCAGGATGGCCCGCTCGACTGCTTCTTGGATCGTAGGTTGGTCAGGTTGGCGTTGCCAACCGGCATAGCAGGTCCCATCGTATTCCAGGACTAACTTGACCGTGGGCATCGGCGTGGGAGATAGAACAGTGCGGGGGTCATCGCGTGGCGAGTTTCGCGGAGGCGAGGAAGGACTTGATGCCTTCCATGAGTGCTTCCGCCACGCGCGTGGTGAAGCGGGTGGTTCGGAGCATCTCTTCTTCATCAGTGTTCGAGATAAAAGCAATTTCAGCCAGGATGCTGGGCATGCTGGTGAAACGGAGAACGTAGAAGGGCGCGGTCTTCACCCCATGGTCCAGCAAATCATAGTGGCCGTTCAGGTTGGTCACCATGGCTTCCTTGGCGGTCCAGGCAAGTTCAAGGGACTCTTCGATCTTCTTTGCGGTCAGGAGATCGGCGACGAGATATTCCCATCCCACGCCCGTGTTGTTGAGCGGGGTTCCATTTTCTCGGGCCGCCACTTCGAGTGCTCGTTGATCCTTTGCTTCTCCGAAATGATAGATTTCAATCCCTTTGACCGAGCGTTGCGGGTGTGAGTTGACATGGATCGACACGAAGAGATCCGCTCCCACCCCATTGGCAAACTTCGCCCGGTCTTCCAACTCAACGAATTGGTCTCGCTCACGGGTCATGAGGACGCGGACTCCCGGCTGCCGGCTCAAGAGGTCGCGCAGTTTCAACGCGACTTTCAGCGTAATGTCCTTTTCTTCTGTCCCACGCTGCCCACGTGCGCCAGAATCTCTCCCGCCGTGCCCTGGATCGATCACGATGGTTGTAAACGACTTGGTCCGCGGCTGAGCAGGTTGCGGAGGAGTAGGGTATGGAAGTCCTAGGCCGGGTGTCGATTCAACAGACGGAGGCGCCATCGGATGGTTTGAAGGCACCACATCGATGACAAGCCGGTGAGGATTCGTCAATGTGAGCAACTTATAGCGTTGAAATGAACCAGCTGGGAGAGAGACTTCAACAGATTGTTCAGATGATTGGCTGATGATAAACGGCTTGGCAACCCGACCGGCTGTCAGCGCCATTTTGGCGGAATGGCTCAAGGTGGCGTTGGGAATTTGGATGGTGATTCCCTCGGCCTGGAGTTGGGGATGTTTGTTGGGGCGGGCCTTGGCGTCGAGATCGAGCACGAGTCTCGTTAGTCCCGGCGAGCTGGCTGTCCGGAGGTTCTGTATCGTCGTCAGGCCGATCGCAGAGGGAGATAGGTGGACACGTGAAGTGCGCATCCGGTTGGGCTTGGCAGGAGATTCCTGCCGGGCGGCGCTCGTTGCCGCGAATGCATGGCCGGCGTGAAACAGATTGAGGGCATGCCCAGGGAGATCGAAGAGTCCGACCAGGAAGGCGATGGTGAGGATGCGCCACAGGGCTGATCGCATGGGTGTTTACTGCGTGTGATGGGATATAGAGTTTTTCTCAGATGTGTGCGCCGTTGTCAAGGGGATCGGCCATACATGAGCGAGACGGGCGAGACTGGCGGGAAAAGCGCGACTCGAAGTTCGAGATGCGGGATTCGGGATGCGGGATGCGGGATGCGGGATGCGGGATGCGGGATGCGGGATGCGGGATACGAGATATCCCGCATCCACTTGTCGCGCGCCACATGGAGCCGATTGACAGTAGGCGGCGTGAGCAGTAGGGTCACTGATTATGGCACTTCACCTCATTGTCGACGGCTACAATCTCTTGGCTCAGACAGGCCGGATCGGAGCCGGGACGAGCCTGCATTCCGAGATGGCGCGCGAGTCGTTCCTGCGCGATCTGGCGGCGTATCGCCAACGAAAATCCCATGCGATCACGGTGGTCTTCGATGGGTGGGAACGGGGATGGGGCACGGAGCAGCGGGAACATCGGCTCGGTCTAGAGATTATCTTCTCTCGCAGGGGAGAAAAAGCCGACCAGGTGATTCAACGCCTGGCTGCAGAATTCGGGTCCGCCTGCGCGGTGGTGAGTTCCGATCGTGAAATTATCGACGTTGCGAGGGCGCAGGGGGCCTTCGTGATGAAGGCTCAGGAGTTTATCGGGAAACTACAGGGGCCGTCGAGCGTGATCAGCTCGTCTCTTCACAAAGAACTGGATACCGGAGAGGATGTTGGACCGAAGCGTGGCCCTGACAAGAAGGGAAACCCTCGTAAGTTACCGAAGTCCCAACGGCAGCGTAGCAGGCAGCTCAAGCGATTTTGAACAGGCGCTTCGCGTTCTCGGTGGTGATACGTCCGATGCGGTCGATCGACATGCCCGGCGCATCGGCATGAAGCTCCGCCAGCTTTTGCGCGACGAATGACACGTAGGCCGGTTCGTTCCGTGTGCCTCGATGAGGGATGGGCGTCAAGTACGGGCAGTCGGTTTCGATTAGGAGCCGGTCCAGCGGAGCGATTTTTGCGATCTCCCGGAGCATCGTTGCATTTTGAAACGTGAGAATCCCGGAGAACGAGAGATAAAACCCTAAGTCCAGCGCATCTTTTGCCAGCCACGCATCTCCCGAGAAGCAGTGAAAGACCCCGCCGACTTCTGACGCTTTCTCTTCTTTCAAAATCGTAATCGTATCTTCCTGGGCCTCCCGTGTGTGGATGATTACGGGAAGATTCAACTCGCGTGCGAGCTGAATCTGTTCGCGGAATCGTTCGCGCTGTTCCTTCGGCGACGAATGATTGTAGTGGTAGTCGAGGCCGATCTCGCCGTATGCGACTACCTTCTTGTTCTGCGCCAGTCGACGGAAATCGTCGTACCAGTTGGCGAGGATATGTTTTACTTCATGTGGATGGACGCCGATGGAGGCATAGATGAACGAGTGTTGTTCCGCCAGTGCGACCGCTGCCCGGCTGGTCGCCAGATCGCAACCGATGGTGATGAAGGCTTCGACACCGGCTTTCCTGGCGCGAGCAATCATTGCCTCGCGGTCGTCATTGTAGCGGTCATCGTCCAGATGGGTATGGGTGTCGATCAACATGCCGCGGCATCGTAGCATGGAGTCAGGCTGTTCAGGAAGTATGTGGTTTCAGGCGAGACGGGCGAGACAGGCGGGAGAAGCGCGAAACGAAGTTCCGGAAACCTCAAACCTCGAACACTTCCTCATCTCGCCCGTCCCGCTTTTCCCGCTCGTCGCGCATCCTAGGCGGGTTTGGTCACGATCATATCGGCCAGTTCTGTGAGTAAGGCTTCTGTCTCATCCCAGCCGAGACAGGCATCGGTGATGGAGACGCCGTGGGCCAGGGAGATGCCTTGTTTCCAGGTCTGTTTGCCGGGGTTGAGATTACTTTCGAGCATGAGGCCCATGATGGATTGCCGGCTACCGCGGAATTGGCGGAGAACATCGCGCGCGACCAAGCTTTGGCGCCGATGATCTTTGCTGGAGTTGTCATGCGAACAGTCGATCATGATGGGACGGGCAATTCCCTCGCTTGCGACAATGGCTTCTGCGCGAGCCACGTGTTCGGCTTCATAGTTGGTTTTTCCTCCCCCGCCTCTCAACACGATATGGCGATCTGGGTTGCCCATGGTCTTGATGATGGAAGTGAGCCCATCGGCGTTGATACCCAGAAAATGATGAGGCTGTTTCGCGGCGACCATGGCATTCCATGCCACCTGAAGATTGCCCTCTGTGCCGTTCTTGAATCCGACCGGCATAGACAGCCCGCTGGCCATCTCCCGGTGCGGCTGGCTTTCGGTGGTGCGGGCGCCGATGGCCACCCAACTCCAGAGATCGGCAATGTATTGGGGGGACACCGGGTCTAAGGCTTCAGCCGCGCAGGGAACCCCGCGTTTGTTGATGTTGAGGAGAATCGTTCGCGCGAGTTCCATTCCGGTGGCGATATCGCAGGTGCCGTCCAGATGTGGATCGTTGATCAGGCCTTTCCATCCGACTGTGGTACGGGGCTTTTCAAAGTAGGTGCGCATGACGATGAGCAACCGGTCGCGCAACGCATCCGCTACTGGTTTCAATCGGTCGGCATATTCATAGGCGGCCTCTGGATCATGGATGGAGCAGGGTCCGACGATCACCAGTAGGCGATCACGATCTTGGCCGTGCAGAATATGGCGAATGGCATCCCTGGTTTCAACAACCAGCGCGGCGGCTTGGTCGGTAATCGGCAGTTTTGACTTAACCGTTCGCGGCGAGGGCAGCGGTTTGATTTCAATGATATGTTGGTTATCGAGAGGTCTCTGCATGGTCTTGTCTTTTCATCCAGGAATGGCCTTTAGTGTAGCGTGACGGTGGCGATCCGCAGTCGAACGTATAAAATATATCGGATATTATAGAAAATATCTACCGGAGGAGGCGCCCAGGGCTGGAGATGATCGGAAGGGCTCCCTTGTTCAGTTGTTTGACAAGCCTTGAAAGCCTATGGTACGTAGCTCGCTCTCTATGACCCTGCTCACTTCTATACGACGCCTGCCCGGCCTTCTTCGGGGTGCTGTGGCGATCGGACTGGTTCTGCTCTTGCTCGCCATTGCGCCGTTTGCAGTGGCGCAGGATGTCCATCACGAGTTGGCGGCGGCTGACCACGATGGGCACGAGCATTCCGATAACGATCTCTGCCAGTGGTTACAGCATCACACGGCTGGTTCACTCGATGTCGATCTTTCCCATCTGAGTGTCTGCGACCTTGTCCGCAATCAGGATCCCCCTATCGAATCAGTTCTTCTTTCGGTCGATCTCTCGGACGTCGGTCCTTCCCGCGCGCCTCCCTGCTCCTAACCACCTGAACCGCTTGCAATGTGCGCTGCTTCGCCGGTGGACGCTGTCCACGGAAAGCTGGTGCACGCATCATTCACGTTGTATTGAGCTGCAGAGGTGCGAGGTTGCGTACTATTCCTCTTGGCCTATGGATTGGGCTCATAAGCACTTTCGCTGTGGTGATGTCCTGTGTGTCCGGCGTAGGCGAGGCTGTCTCTGCGGCGAACGATGAAACCCGCACGATCACTGGCCTGGTTCAGAATCAGGATCTCCGCCGGGTGGATCAAGCCATCGTGCAGGTGCGCGATCCGGAAGGCAACGTCGTGACGCAAGGGGTCACGAACCAGGCCGGGGAATTCACCGTGACGGTCCCGCAAGAGGGCACGTATTCCGTCAGTGCGGTTCAGGATACCTATAAGAGCGAATTTGTGGTGGTGAAGATCGGTACGGAGCGGGCAGCTCCGGTGACACTCACTCTCTCGGTGACGCAAGACATTGCCCTGGAGATCGTCTCTCCCTTGCCGGCTATTCAGTACAAAGCCTCAAGCGAGACCTATCAACTCAGTCGCAAGGACATCGAAACCCTGCCTAAGGGGAACAACAATGATGTCTATGAGGTACTGGCCACGGTCCCTAGCGTGGCCTATGGGGCGCTGAAGCAGACACACATTCGGCAGGATCATGCGAATCAGCAGTATCGTATCGACGGCATCCCCATTCCCGATACGGTCAGCGGGTCGTTTGCCGATATCGTTCCCCCGCGGGCCTGGGAGAGGGCCGATATCATCCTCGGCGGAATGGAAGCGCAGTACGGGAATAAGACGACATTACTCGTGGATATTACGAGCAAGAGCGGTACGAAACCGGGTTTCGGCTCTATGCAGCTCTTCGGCGGATCTAATCAAACACTGAACCCGTCGTTTGAATATGGAGGCACCGTCGGAGAAAAGTTTCGTTACTATGCCTTGAATAGCTTCATCACCACGAATCGCGGCTTGGAACCGCCGACGCTGGGCTATACGAACAACCACAATCAGAGCGAAAAGAACAATACGTATCTGCGGGGCGATTTCCAGCATGACAATCGCAATAACTTCAGTTGGATTTATCTCAATTCGGTGGCGAAGTACCAGATCCCGACGATTCCCAACCTCACGGCTAATCCGGATGTGCTGACACTGCTTCAGGCGCAGGACCCGACCTTTAATCCGGTGGCCTCACAGTCCGTCAATCAGTACCAGAAGGAAAACAATCAATACTCTCAATTGGTCTGGCGGCATGACCTGGACGCTGTGAAGTTCTTCAGCCTGGGGCTCTATTTCCGGAGAGGGGAGGCGGACTTTCATACGCCTGCGAACAATGCGTTAGCCTTTGCCGACAATGTCAACAGTGCCCAAACGGCGAACCAAAAGCGAACGGCCTATACAGGAGGTGGACGGTTGGACCATACCTGGATACTCAACAGTCAGCATCTCCTAAAAACAGGGTTCCAGGTCGACTACACCAACGCGAGCAACCAGGCACAGATTTTTGCGTTCGACAACAGCGGCGGGGCTCCGGCGGGGCCGGTTCTCTCTTTGCAGTCTTCCAATCGGAATATCCAGTGGCGGGAGGAGTTCTGGATTCAGGACCAGTGGAGTCCGCATGACCAGTGGACATTCAATTTGGGTGTGAGAGGTGACATCATTCAGGGGTTTTATAACGAAGGGCAAGTCAGTCCCCGTCTTGGCGCCACCTACAAACACAATCAATCGAACGTGTTCCATGCCTATTATGGCAGGCTGTTCACCCCGCCGAATGTCGAGCAGATCGCATTTGTGAATCTCAATACACAGAACACCACGGCCGCTCCGGACGACCCGACCGGCTTTCGGCCTCGGGCGGAGCGATCACATTATTTCGAAGTCGGGAGCTATCACGCGCTCGGCCGGTATGCCACGTTCCAACTGACGGGCTACTACAAGCTCGATCACTATATGTCGGACGCAGGTCAGTTCGGCAGCACCCCTATGCTGAACTTTTTTGCGTTCCAAAACGGGTGGAAACGGGGAATCGATGGAGCGTTGAAGGTGCAATTCACCGATAAGTTGATCGGGCGCGGGAATGTGGGCTGGGGGCAATGCAAGGGATACGGGCTGCAGTCGGGGCAATATCTTCTCGACAACAAACAAATCGCCGATATCAATTCACCGGGCGGGGTCTTTTGCGACCACTCGCAGTTCGTGACGAGTTCGGCTGTCGTGACGTATCGGATTCTGGAGCGAACAAACCTGACCGGCCAGATGTTGTACGGATATGGCTTTCGATCGTCAGCCGACGCCGATGCAAAAACGAATTCCTCTCACGTTCCTTCCTATACTGTATACAATGCCTCGCTGACGCATGTGATCCCGCTGCCCTGGGACAATCAAAAGATGCTGCTCGGCTTTGACATCATCAATCTGCTCGACCAGCAGTACTTCTATAACACCGGTGAAGGGAGCATCGGGCTAGGGATTGCGCATGCGGGAACGCCGAGGTCGTACTTCTTCCGTGCGCAATGGTTCTTTTAGCCGGACGTTGAAACAAGCCATCAACTGCGTCATCGGCTTGACGACATCCTCAACGGGAGCCGGCTAGCGCGTGAGGTTGGGCGGGGGGGGGAATTTATCACGTTTGAGCATCCAGCAGTCGATAGGGTAGGATACACAAATTATGAGACCATTTCTCGCGATATCACTTGGGATAGTTTTGGCTTGGCCAGCTTCTGCTCATGCCGCGGTCGGCGATGAGGCCACACATGAGATGGATCACAACGAAGATGTATTGGAGTTACCGGAAGTTCATGTCCACGGGTTGTCCCTGAACAAAGATCAGCAGCTCGGTCCGGTCGCCAAATCGACCCCCTGGCCCGGCATTCCCCCCTCGCTGGACGGCAAGGAACTCGATGACTGGATGAAAGCCCGCATGATGGTCTCGAAAGATGCCAAAGTGACGGTTGTTGTCCTGGAGCCGGCCAAGCATCGGGAGCTCACCATCGCCGGCATGGCTGCATTGAATAAATGGACCTTCGAGCCCCAGTTGAAAGGCGATGAACCGATCGACGGGGAGCTGACCGTGCGCATCCATTTCCGCACTCGCTGAGTGATAAAGGCAGGTCAATGGTCATTGGTCAATAGGTATTTGAGATGGGAACAGTGCATATGAGGTTCTATTTTCCCCCGTTGACCGTTGACCATCGACCATGAACCGATCATGAACTGGGATGAATCTCTCTTTCGCGCCATCAACGGGTTGGCCGGGCAGTCGGACTGGATAGATGGATTGGCGCTTAGTCTTTCCAATTCAAGCTTGCTGTGGGTTCCTGGCATCTTGCTGACTGGCTTTTGGCTATGGCTATCGTGGCGGGAGGCGTTGTTGGCAGCCCCGGTTCTGGCAGCATCCATCGGCCTGTTGGATTTCGTCGGAGCGCGGATCAAAGATCTTGCTGCTCGGCCACGACCCTGCATGGTGTTTCCGGATATCCATCAGATCGAAGGCTGCGGCAAGACCTTTGGGTTTCCGTCGAATCACGCCATCAATACCGCGACGGCGGCAGCCTTTCTCCAGGTGCTCTATCCACGGTCAGGCTGGGTGAGTTGGCCTCTGGTCGGACTGATCGGTCTGTCGCGTGTGTATATCGGGGCCCATTACGTCACGGACGTACTGGGAGGTTGGGTAATCGGCGGCTTGTTCGGCGCAGGAGCCGCGTGGCTGCTCTTGCGCTACTCTCGTGTCCGCTCTTCGCTCCCAAGAGCCGTGAACCGTGAATCGTGAGACGTGAATCGAGGGGCAGTCGTGAAGCTCCGAAAACAAGAACTTCAGACCTCGAACCGTCGCCCGGCGCACACGTCACGCGAGTCTCGCTCCTCGCGCTTGTCGCGCGCCACCCCGCCATTTCGTGACGAACCGTCATGAATAATGCGGGCTAGTGGTCTCAAGACATCCTAATAGCTCTGCCTGACAGCGCTCCTGGTCGTAGCCTCGTCCGATCAACACGATCGCGTGGTTCGGTTCGTCAAGCAATGTGATCGGCGTAATGGTCGCGTTGCCTGGAGGGGCGTATTGAAACTCTTGGAGTTCCGGTCCCTTGGCGAAGCGGAAGAAGCCTTTCGCCCGCTCTAGTTCAGGGGGCAGGGTCTTCATCCAGCGAAGAAATCGTTCAAAGTTCAACGGGCCAGGCAGCCGAACCGTTGTGGCGATGGGATGATACGAGGCCCGCTTGTTCGTTGTGGACGAGCGAGGCACTCCGAATTCCACATTCACCGCCTGTGCCGACGGCCTGCGGGTGATTGGTTCGAGCAGCGATGAGGGATCTATCCTGGCATGACTGGCTTCCCAGGCCCGCGCGTAGGGATTCTGCTCGATGATCGAGGTCTTGAATGCTTCCCAATGTCCGGGAACATAGAGGTCTCGTTTATTGAGAATGAGTTCATCGGCGCAGCGAATTGCCTGCCTGGTGACAAATCCCCCCATACTCTCCCTATCTGTCGGGATTGGGTGCAGTAAGGCTATGACTTTTTCTAAGCGCGTGAGGCGCGCGGTGTAAAGATCCGTGACGCCATCGATCACTTCAGCCGGATCGGCCATGCCGGAGCATTCCAGAATAATCACATCCGACTCATAATCCCGTACCAGTTGTGCGATCCCCCAGGATAAATCCTCCTTCGTATCGCAACAGACGCAGCCTCCGGCGAGGTTCATCACTTGTTCAGCGATGGTCCCCGCGCGGGGGCCGTCGATGCTGACTTCTCCGGCTTCGTTCATCAAGACGCCGGCCCGCTTGCCCTGGCTCTTCCAATGTTCCAGCAGCCTCATTAAGAGGGTGGTTTTTCCCGCGCCGAGGGAACCGCAGAGGACATAGAATGGAACTGGAGTCGTGGTCATTGTCTCATACCAGATGATTCGCGAACACGTCTGCTGCAACTATCGATGTCGACTTAAGCGTGACGGGCGAGACTGGCGTGAAAAGCGCGACAGGAAGTTCGAAGTTCCGGAAACCTCGAATTTCGGACTTCGAACTCTTACCCGTCTCGCCTGTCTCGCCTTTCCCGCTCGTCCCGCGCGGTTAATGGTGCCCATGCACGAGTCCCTCGTCCTGGTGTTGCTGTGCCAACGAGGTGAGATCGCAGTGGATTTCGTCATGGTGGCAACAGTGGGTCCCCATCTGAATCGTCATATGTTTGATGCCAAAATCTGCGCTCACCTTGGCGCGGATGGTGTGAAGTAAGTTGTTGGTCAGCGCCGAATCGTCTCCATCGACGAGTATATGACAGGTCATCATTATTAGCCGAGGTTCGACCGCCCAGATATGGAGGTCGTGGACATTTTTTACGCCGGGGATCGCTTCGATGGTCGCAGCCACATGTGAGGCGCTGATCTTCGGTGGGGTCGATTCCAACAAGACGTCCAGCGATTCCTTAAACAGCGGCCAGGCCCCTTTGGCAATGGCTGCGACAACCAGCAAGCTGACCAATGGATCGAGAACAGTCCATCCGGTCAGTAAGATGGCTCCGCCGCTGATGACGACGCCCAGGGACACCCAAGCATCACCCAGCATGTGCCAAAAGGCGCTGCGGATATTGAGATCGTCCTTGGCTCCGCGCTGCAACAGAAGGGCGATACTCAGATTGGCGACGAAACTCAGGGCGGCAATTGCCATGACCCAGCCGCCGTCCACCGGGACGGGCTGCAGTAGTCGCTTGAACCCCACGAGTGCAATGCCGAGGGCCGTGAGCAACAGGATGAACGAATTCAAGAACGCCGCAATGATACCGGCTCGGTGATACCCGAATGTTTTGGCTTCTGTGGCAGGCCTGGCCGTAAGGAGATGGGCGTAGAGGGCAAGAAACAGCGCGCCTTGGTCGACGAAGTTATGGCCCGCATCGCTCATGAGTCCGATACTGTCGAGTATCCATCCGCCGATAAACTCAGCGACGATAATGACCGCATTCAGCGCCAGCGAGAGGTATAGCCGGCTGCGGAGATGTTCATAGGAAGCATGAGCGCTCATACGTAATAGTGTCGCATGTGGGCGCCGAAGCGGCAAGCGATCCGGATACTTCTTTGCAGTCAGGTAACTACTCAGGTATTCAGGCTGAAGTGTTCGCAAATCCGACCTTCAGTCTTCGGCCTTCGGTCTAAACCCCTTCAGCCTATCTACCTGAGTAGTCAGGAAGTCAGCGGGGTTCGCTGCTTGGGTTTTTCCGAAGGCGCTCGCTCAGGACGGGGTACGTGGCTTGGCTTACCCCAAAATTTCCGCTGGCTGGATCGGAGACAATCACGCGCAGCGTCATGCCGTCAGGCGCATCTTGTGTGGGGGGAACGAAGAACGGGGCCTCGAAGCTGGCTCGGTCGTTATTGTAAAACAACTGGAGTCGTTCAAGAACCCGCTCTCCAATCATGAGCTCACCATAGATGTGAAGCTTCCGGGAGTCCCAGTCCCCGTGTGGGCGAACCAGCGCTCCGGACAATGTTCGGACTGAGGCGCGCAGGGTCACATCGTCTTTGGCGATCAACGGCTCGCCTTGTCTCGGATGTTCGATCTGGACGATGTACCCGTAGAGATGAAGGACAATTCCATCACTGGTCAAGTTTTGTCCGGGAATGAGCCACACCGTCGTGGAGGCGCGCTGGGAAGACGCCGGGTGGGCGAGCGGCCCTTCGGCAGTCACTTCAACCAGTGTGGGGTGGAGTAAGTTGACGGTTGCAGTAAAGGCTGCAGCAGGCCGGGAGCTATAGTGCGGCTCCTCCATGAGACGCGGTGTCCGCATGATTTGATTTTGGTCGCCGGCTGCGCCTTGTTGAATGCCGGTGGCCAGGATTTGTTTGGTGACTACGTCCGTGATCGTCACGCGAGCGCCGCCGACCTCTTTTCCCAACACCATCGCGCCATGGCCCACAACGCGGACTAAGATGGTCGTCGGTGTTGAATCGTTGAGCTGAGTGTCTGGTGGGAACGCCTCAATGGTAGGGACCGCGAAACAAGGAACTGGGATGAGGCATGCAGCAATGGCCAGGATCAGCTGCAGGCGGCGGGTCATTTCACTTTCGTGCCCGGTTCGACGTCTTCCAGGAGCGTAACAAGGCCCCGGACCTCACTGTCGCCTGCCGCGAGGACCATGCCTTGCGATTCGATGCCCATCAACTTCGCTGGTTTTAAGTTGGCGACGATGACGATGGTCTTTCCGATCAAGGCCTCTGGCTCATATTTCTTTCCGATGCCGGCGACGATCTGCCGCTGCTCCGTTCCCTCTCCAAGACTGACTTGCAGTTTGAGGAGCTTTTCCGATTTTGGCACGCGTTCCGCACTGATGACCTTCGCGGTCTTGAGCTGAATCTTCATGAATTCGTCGATGGTGATCTGCGCCACAGCAGAGGCTAGAGGCGCGGGGCTAGAGGCGTTGGGCGTCGCAGTCGGCGGTACGACAGTTGGGGCCAGTACAACGGTGGTTGGCTGGGAAGGAATCGGTGTGTCACTCACGGTTTTGGCTCCTTGTGGTTTTGATTCGATACGGGGGAAGAGACTTGGGCCCTTGCAGATCTTTGTCTCAACGAGCGGGGTCTCCCATTTATAGGCTGTTTGTGGTATCGGCTTTGAAAAGTCGAACGAAAGGCCGAGTTGCTGGGCCAACTGTCCGGCCGTCTGGGGCATGTAGGGATAGATGAGGGCCGAGAGCAATCGCAGCGCCCTCGACGCTGTATTCAGAACAGTGTTAAGGCGCGGGCGATTCTCAGGATTCTTGGCGAGTTGCCAGGGTGCAGCCTTGTCGATGTATTCGTCGCACAGGCCGATGAGTTCCCATATGGCTTGGAGATTTTCCCGCAAGGCGAGTGCGCGATAGCCCTGATCGATTCGTTCAGGGAGGCCTGTCGCTGTTACGGCGATCAGGGCTTCAAGCTCGGGAAGAGCCGGCGTGCCAACCGCGGGAATCGTGCTGTCGGAGAATCGCTCGATCATGGTGAGGGTGCGGCTGAGGAGATTCCCGATCCCATTCGCTAAATCGCTATTAATGTTGGTGACCATTGCAGATTGTGAAAAGTCGCCGTCTTGACCGAACGGCACTTCTCGAAATAAGAAGTAACGGAATGCATCGGCACCGAATTCATCGACCATCTTGTTGGGATCGACGACGTTGCCGCGGCTCTTCGACATCTTTTCTCCATCAACCGTCCACCAGCCGTGGGCAAAGATCGTATTCGGCAGGGGAAGATTGAGGGCCATCAGCATCGTGGACCAGTAGACAGCGTGGGTGGTGAGAATGTCTTTTCCGACCAGATGGACCGAAGCAGGCCAGTACTGCTCTCGTGATGGTGTAGGTCTGAGATATTCCAATGCGGAGACATAATTCACCAGCGCGTCGAACCAGACGTAGGTGACGTAGTCTTTATCGAACGGCAGTTCGACGCCCCAGGAGAGTCTAGATTTGGGTCGTGAGATCGAGAGGTCGCCGAGCTTCTGGGTGGTCAAGAATCCCAAGACCTCATTGCGGCGTGACTCAGGGCGGATGAAGTTCGGATGCTCCCGGATGTGGCCGATCAGGCGATCCTGATATTGGCCCATCTTGAAAAAATAGTTGTGCTCGCTAATACGTTCGACGGGTCGTTTGCAGTCTGGGCAGAGGCCCCTCTCGACGTCTTTCTCCGTCCAAAACCGCTCATCAAATGTGCAATACCATCCAGTGTAATCATCCTTGTAAATCAGTTTCTTAGCATGAAGTTCCTCAAGGTATCGTTGAACGATAAACTTATGCGGCGCATCTGTCGTTCTGATGAAAGCATCGTTGGAAATGTGTAGCCGTTTCCAAAGGGTCTGGAACTGCGGCGCCAGCTTGTCGCAATGGGCTTGCGGGTCGATGCCGGCTTTGGCCGCAGCCTGCTGAACCTTTTGCCCATGTTCATCGAGCCCGGTGAGAAAGAAGACGTCTCGCCCGCTCAGGCGCCAGTAGCGAGCAAGGACATCGGCAGCCACGGTCGTATAGGCATGTCCGATGTGCGGCACATCGTTCACGTAATAGATCGGTGTCGTGATGTAGAAGCTGTCGGGGGTACTCATCTAGGAGCCTGTCCGGCATTGACCTTTCTACTGCGGCGAACGATGTCCAGGCATATGCTTTGTTCTCGGCCCCGAAAAATCCTCAACGTATTCCATCGAATACGCCTCCGGTTTTTCGGGGCCTGCGGTCGCGCATCTGCCTGCCCCTCCTTCGCCTCGTGACGAACGGCAATGTCGGACAGGCTCCTGGTGTGACAAAAGATATCAGGTAATAAATGGCGAAAGCTAGGAGCCTGCATGTCTAGGACAAGCCCGGTCTTTCTGGTCTCTCTGGTCTGTCTCGTCCATTTGGTTGAACCAAACAAACAAGACAAACCAAATAAACCAAATAACGGTCTTCTTCTGTTGGCGGGCTAGACAGGGGTGCCGGCAGGCGCGAGTGTGAGCGCTTCGCGCAGACGGAGCAAAATCATTTCCAGCGCCATGTGGAGATTGAGGTGCCGCGTGGCGCGTTGCTCGGTCATTTCAATCTCACGGAGCAGGTTCAATAGTGCATCGGTGTTGGCCTGTTGCGCATAAGTTTCGAGCGTCGCGAGGTCATCAAGGTTGAGTATCTGGTCGCGGTCTCCTTCGACTTGAATCAAGACGAGGTCGCGAATCCAACGAGCCAGCCAGGCGAGCATGTCCTGTGCGCGATCGGCCTTCGCAATCGTTTCCGCCGAAGACAGGATGGATCCGATCGATTGCAAGGATTGGGGGCGGACTAAGTCTACGAGTTCCTGTTGGCGCGCACGAGTGTCTTTCACATCGGCAGTGAGGGCTTCTCCGAGGCGGCCTTCGCTGATGATGGCGAGGAACCGCGCGTCTGATGGCGGGATTTCTCGTTTCAGGATGAGTGCCGCTTCTACCTGTGTGCGAGCCGGTGTCGTAAAGCGAAGGGCCTGACAGCGTGACCGGATGGTCGCCGGGAGGGCTGCGGGACGACTTGAGATGACAAGGAAGAGACTATGCGCAGGCGGCTCCTCCAGCGTTTTCAACAGTGCGTTGGCCGCGCCGATCGTCATGCGGTCAGCGTTGTCGATCAAACAGATTTTTCGTTCGCCGATGAGTGGACGATACATGATCTGGTGCTCGATCTCGCGGACTTGCTCAATTTTTATTTGCTGAGTGGCCTGTTCCTGGTCCGGCTCGATGACGAAAAAGTCCGGGTGCGTGCGGGCCTCGATCTGTTGGCAGGACCGGCAGGCGCCGCAACTGTCGAGACCGTTCGTTTCCGGGGGCCGTTCACAGTTGAGCGCTTGCGCAAGGCGAATGGCCGTCAATCGTTTCCCGATTGCCTCCTCGCCGTGGAACAGATAGGCGTGAGCCAATCGCTCATGGGTGACGGCGGATTGTAAGAAAGCGATGGATTGTTGATGTCCGATACAGTCGTGAAATGGCATGTTAGCCCGCATTATTCATGACAATTCGTCGCGAAATCGCTGAGCCGCGTCGCGAGTCCGCCGACCGAAGGCTCGTCGTAGCAGCGGATCGGCGATTGTAGCAGAAGTGTTCATGAATAATGCGGGTTAGCTCCGGCGGCGTGAAGGGCTGCGCGGTCGAGCGATCCAGCCTACCACGATCTCAGTGAGCTCGTCCTGCACTTCTTGCGCAGGCCGATTCGCATTCACGATGGTCATGCGTCCAGGCTCTTCCGCTGCGAGCGCCAAAAATCCTCTGCGTACCTTTCGATGAAAACGTTCTGTCTCACGATCCAGCCGATTCTGTTCTCCACGATCAGCTCGCCGTCTGGCCAGGCCCACTGATACCGGGAGGTCAAGTACAAGAGTGAGATCCGGCGTGAGCCCGCCGGTTGCAACCTCGTTGGCCGCTCGCAGCCACTGCAGATCGAGGCCGCGGGCGAACCCTTGATAGGCAAACGTAGAATCAGAAAACCGGTCGCAGAGCACCACGGTACCGCGCCGTAATGCCGGCCTGATGAGATGCGTGACGTGCTGACATCTCGCAGCGAGGATCAGCAGAGCTTCGGCCTGAGGCGTGACTGGTTCGTGAGAAGATGGCGTGAGGAGGATGTGGCGGATGGCTTCGGCGGTAGCAGTGCCACCTGGTTCTCTGGTTTGGAGTACGCGGAACCCTGCCCGATCGAGCAGCTCCGCGAGGTGGCGAATTTGGGTACTTTTCCCGCTGCCTTCGATTCCCTCCAGAGTAATAAACAGGCCGGGAGGCTGTTGCTTCTTCGTCCCCATCGCTTGGCACTCTCGTCGGTAAAGAAAACGGGCGGGATGGTATTCCAAGTTGTTGAAAATAGCAAGAAAAGGCTTGCGAGGCCCTCGTCACTCTCTGTATGATGACCGTCTACCTTTCTCGGCTCATAGTTATGCTGAAAACCTTGCTAAAACGCTACTTTCTGACGGGCTTGCTCGTGATTATCCCCATCTGGGGAACTATCCTCATTTTGAAGGCCCTTTTCGTGGCTGTCGATGGGATTCTCGGTGATCTTTTGGCCCGGTTAGTGCCGAGTCATTATGTGCCGGGCCTGGGAATTCTGGCATTGATCGTCTTGGTCTTTACAGTCGGGCTGCTTGCCACCAATTTTATAGGCCGGCAAATCGTAAAGTGGTGGGAAGAATTATTGAATCGTGTGCCGCTCGTCCGGGGAATTTACTCGACGTTGAAGTCCATGATGGATATTTTGGCGCTCTCTGAGCACGCGTCATACAACCGCGTCGTGTTGATTCAATTTCCCAAAAATGGCCACTATTGTATAGCGTTCGTGACGGGGGTGACTAAAGGGGAGATGCAAGACCTCGCGCAAGAACCGCTGATCCATGTGTATGTGCCGACGTCGCCGAATCCGACGTCCGGCTATTTCCTGTTGGTGCCGGAACATGAAGTCACGTCCGTCGACATGAGCGTAGAAGAGGCGATGAAGCTCATCGTCTCAGGCGGGCTCTGCTCACCGTCCACATCGCTGGCATCGGCTGTGACTACCGCGACAAAATGGGGTTCGGTCAAACAGCCTGAAACGGGGGTGCCGATCGGATGAAGCGTCCACGGTCCACTGAAGTTTCAACGGTGAAGAAGCCGGTCAGCTCCGATCAGCAGGGGAAGATGGCCGGTCTTGCGGTGGTCGTGATGGCTGCCGGGCTTGGGAAGCGTATGCGCTCAAAGCAGGCGAAGGTGCTGCATCCGGTGGCTGGTCAGGCGATGGTGCTCTATTCGGTCGGACTGGGATTGCGCGTCGCCGGAGATCGTGTGGCTGTCGTGGTGGGGCATCAGGCCGATCTGGTTCGTCAGGTGATCGATCGCGCGACGTCGGGGAAGAGCGGCAGCTCTCCCGTTGCCATTGTTGAGCAGCGGGAGCAATTGGGCACAGGCCATGCGGTCCTGCAGAGCCGTCCGGTGTTTGCGGTGGGTAAGCGGGGCAGCCCATCAAGATATTTGATCTTGAACGGCGATACGCCGTTACTTCAGGAAACAACCGTGCGCGAACTTCTTCGCGTTCATGAAGCGGAAGGCGCAACTGTCACTATTCTGACCGCAGTGCTTGCAGACGCAAGCGGATACGGACGGGTCGTGCGAACGAATTCAGCCGAGGGGGGGGTCTCTTGTATTGTCGAAGATCGTGACGCCAACGCAGAGGAGCAAGCGATCCGTGAAATCAACGTGGGCACCTATGTGGTCGACGGAGAGTTTCTCTTCAGTGCCTTGGAAAAACTCGATCCCAGCAATGCCCAAGGGGAATATTACTTGACGGATATCGTCCGTCTCGCGGAACGTGCCGGACGGCGTGTGGCCGCTGTGGTCCTTGACAATCCAGACGAAGGACTTGGTGTGAACACGCGCCGGCAGCTTGCTGAAGCTGAGCAGGTCGTGCGGCAGCAGATTCGCGATCGATGGCTGGACGCTGGTGTGACGATGATCGATCCGGCCTCAACCTGGATTGATGCGGCGGTCACGATTGGAAGAGACACAGTGTTGTATCCCAGCGTGATGCTCGAAGGGACCACGGCCATTGGGGAAGATTGTGTGCTGCGTGCTTGTACACGGCTGACGAATTGCATCGTCGGCAATGGCGTTGAGGTTCTCGATCACTGCGTATTTACCGATTCTCGCATTGAGGACGATGCGCACCTGGGCCCGTTCGTCCATCTGCGTCCCGGTGTGGTGGTGCGGAAGAAGGCCAAGGTCGGAAATTTCGTCGAGATGAAAAAAACCGATCTGGGCGAAGGATCGAAGGCGAACCATCTGAGCTACCTGGGAGACGCAAAGATTGGAAAAGGAGTCAACATTGGCGCCGGCACCATCACATGTAACTACGATGGTCTGCAGAAATTTCAGACGGTGATCGGAGACGGGGTTTTTCTTGGCAGCGACACGCAGTTGATTGCGCCGGTGACAATCGGGGCAGGGGCCATCATCGCAGCCGGCACCACGGTTACGGAGGATGTGCCGGCGGGTGCCTTGGTGATTGGGCGTGTGCCTCAAGTGAATCGTGCAGGGTGGGCGGCGCGCCGGCGGGCGCTGCAAACCGGCGTGAACCGTGACGCGTTAAACGTGAAACGTGAAACGAAGCGCTCGGTCCTTACGAAGAAACGACCGTCGGCTTCAAATGGTAGGCAACTGAAGAAACGCAGTAGGGGGTAAGTTATGTGTGGAATCGTCGGATACGTGGGTGATCAAGAGACGGTCCCGATTCTGATCGGCGGGCTTGCCAAGCTGGAGTATCGAGGCTACGACTCAGCAGGGGTCGCGGTGTTGCAAGGCGACAAAATTGAAATTCGGCGTACGGTCGGCAAACTGGCCAATCTTCAGAAATCGCTCAAGGAGAAAGAACTCAAGGGCACTGTGGGAATCGGCCACACGCGGTGGGCGACGCACGGGAAGCCTTCGGAGCAAAACGCCCATCCTCACCGCTCGAAAGGCTGTGTGCTGGTGCACAACGGCATCATTGAAAACTATCAGCCGCTGAAACAGCAATTGGAGGCAGAGGGGTACAAGTTTCATTCGGAAACGGATACGGAAGTCGTGGCGCATCTGATCGATAAATATCTTCAGCAGGGTATGAAGCTGACTGAGGCGGTACGAGCTGCTACGAAGGACATTCGAGGGAGCTATGCGCTTGCCGTCATTTCAGAGCGGGAACCGGGGACGATGGTCGCGGCGCGCTCCGGGTGTCCGTTGGTCGTGGGGAAAACCGCCAAAGCATCCTTTGTCGCGTCCGATGTCATGGCCATGCTCGCCTATACCCGTGACGTCACCTATCTCGAAGAAGGCGATGTCGCAGTCCTGACCGCGGCCGACATCCATTTCACCGATATCGAAAGCCGGCCTGTTAAACGGAAGTTGACGAAGATTACCTGGGACGAATCTGCAGCGGAAAAGAGCGGATACCCGCATTTTATGCTGAAGGAGATTCACGAACAGCCGCAGACGATTCTCGACACGATGCGCGGGCGCTACTCCTACGATACCGGCGAGGCGGATCTGCCGGATATCGGATTGACGCCCAAAGAGTTTACCTCGGTTGGGCGGATCTGGATCGTGGCCTGTGGCACTTCGTGGCATTCCGGGCTGGTGGGGAAGTATCTGTTGGAGGAGATGGTTCGTACGCCGGTGCAGGTCGATATCGGCAGCGAATTTCGCTACCGCGATCCGCTGGTCGGGAAGGATGATCTTTTTATCACCATCTCGCAGTCCGGCGAGACGGCTGACACGTTGGCCGCCGCGCGTGAAGCCAAGGAGAAAGGAGCGCGTGTCGTCTCAATCGTGAATGTGGTGGGAAGCACCCTGGCTCGCGAATCGGACGGCGTGCTCTACACGCATTGTGGGCCTGAAATTGGCGTTGCTTCGACTAAGGCCTTCACCGCGCAGCTGACGGCGCTCTACCTGTTGGCGCTGCATTTGGGTCGCGTGCGTGGAACCCTGTCTGTTGCGGACGGCAAAGCTTGGCTCGATCGTCTGGTCAGGCTTCCGGTATTGGTCGAGCGGGTGCTCAGTCGAGAGGCGGAGATTGTCGCGATTGCCAAGAGGTATCACAAGAAGCGGAACTTTTTGTTCCTCGGCCGCGGCATCAACTTCCCGATCGCGCTCGAAGGAGCATTGAAGCTGAAAGAGGTCTCCTATATCCATGCCGAAGGCTATGCCGCGGGAGAGATGAAGCACGGTCCGATCGCGCTCATCGATAAGGATATGCCGGTGGTCGTCTTGGCGCCGAAGGATCGGTTGTACGAAAAAACCGTGAGTAATCTGATGGAAGTGAAAGCCCGGCACGCGCCGGTCATCGCGTTCGTAGCGGAAGGTGAGCGAGAGTTGGGGAGGATCGCCGATGCGGTGTTCACGATTCCCGACACCCATCCACTGCTCTCGCCGATTTTATTTACGATTCCGCTCCAGCTCTTGGCGTATCATATTGCCGTGCTGCGCGGCGCGGATGTGGATCAGCCACGGAACCTGGCCAAAAGCGTGACAGTAGAATGAGTAGGATGTTGAAAATGGCTTCCAGCGGCGTTCTCAGTCGTCCGTCTCCCTGCGACGTACCCCTGAGGGTACGCCTCAGTCGCCGGACTCCCTGCGGCCTTGCTGGAAGACCATTTTGAACATCCTCACAGAGAGAGAAGGGGAAGAGAGCGTGGAAATTACGAAACAAGAAGTTGAAAAAGTTGCGAAGCTGGCGCGGCTGGAGTTGACGGATATCGAGAAGGCGGCGTTCGCGAAACAATTGGGCCAGATTCTCACGCACGTAGAGACACTGAAGCAGTATGACACCACAGGCGTCGAACCGACGGCGACGGTGCTTGGACAAGTCAATGTGTTTCGTCCCGACATTGCGCGGACGTCCCTGTCCGTCGAGCGCGCGGTGGCGAATGCACCGGAGTCGGCCGACGGGTTTTTTGTCGTGCCGAAAATTATCGAAGATCGTGAACGGTGATGAGTGATGCGTGATGAGTTGGAATACATGAAGGCGTCTCAAGCCTGAACACACGTCACCCATCACTGATCACCCAGCACAAGGAGAAAACATGTTCAGGCAAATGTTGCGGTCTAAAATCCATCGGGCCACGGTGACGGAGTCCTGCCTCGACTACGAAGGCAGTCTGACGATCGACGAGGATCTGATGGATGCAGCGGGAATTTTGCCCTATGAGGCGATCGTCTGCTCCAATCTGAATAATGGCGAACGGTTTATGACCTATGCCATGGCGGGCAAACGCGGTGCGGGTGAGATCATCCTCAATGGGCCGACGGCAAGGAAAGGCGCAGTCCGCGATCAGATTATCATCTTCTGTTATGAGTATTACTCAGACGAGGAAATCAAGCGGCATGTCCCCAAGATCGTTCAAGTTAACGAGAAGAACAGGATTGTTGCCGGAAAGACGAAACGCTGATGTCGCTTCACAAGCTTTCACTCTACGAGCTCCATGAGAAATTCACTGCCGGCGAGGTCACGGCAGTGGAGATCGTGCGGGCCTATGGCTTGCGGATCGGCCAGGTGGAGCCCAAAGTAAAGGCCTACGTCACGCAAGTCAAAGATGCGGCGGTTGCGCAAGCCGGCGCGCTCGATAATTCCTTGAAGGGGTGGCGTAAGACTTTGCCGATGATGGGTATGCCGTTGGCGATCAAAGACAATATTTGTACCGAGGGGGTGCTCACCACCTGCGCATCCCGTATGCTCGGGAACTTCGTTCCGCCATACGATGCGACCGTGATAGCCAAACTGCGCACGCAGGGATATCTGCTGCTCGGGAAAACAAACCTCGATGAATTTGCAATGGGCTCATCAACCGAGAATTCCGCCATTGGCCCCAGCCGTAATCCCTGGAATTTGCAGTGTGTGCCTGGTGGATCCAGCGGAGGATCCGCAGCGGCTGTCGCAGCCGACGAATGTGCTGCGGCGTTGGGGTCCGATACGGGCGGGTCGATCCGCCAGCCTGCGGCGTTCTGTGGGGTAGTGGGTCTCAAGCCGACCTACGGACGGGTCTCACGATACGGGTTGATCGCCTTTGCCTCTTCGCTCGATCAAATCGGGCCGATTACAAAAGATGTGAGGGATGCCGCCTTCCTCCTCGGAGCCATTGCCGGTCACGATCCGTTGGATTCGACCTCGACCGATGCCCCGGTTCCGGACTATATGAAGGCGCTCAAGAGAAAAGATCTCAAGAAGCTGAAGGTCGGCGTGCCGGTCGAGTTTTTTGCGGAAGGGTTGGACCCTGAAGTAGAGCAGGCGGTGCGGGCTGCGATTCAGGAACTGAAAGCCCTCGGTGGGGAGATCAAAGAAATTCAGTTGCCGCGGACAGATGCGGCAGTAGCCGTCTACTATGTGATTGCCACGGCCGAAGCCAGCTCGAATCTGGCGCGATATGACGGGGTAAAGTTCGGGCTTCGCGCCAAAGAGACCAAAGACCTGCTCGAGTTGTATATGAAGACGCGGCAGGAAGGCTTTGGGCCGGAAGTGAAACGGCGGATCATGCTGGGAACCTATGTCCTCAGCGCCGGGTATTATGATGCCTATTATGGCAAGGCCCAGACAGTACGGACATTGATTCGCCAGGATTTCGAGGCGGCGTTTCAGGACGTCGATCTCATCGTGACGCCCGTGACACCCACGCCCGCATTCAAGTTTGGAGCGAAGAGCGACGACCCGCTCCAGATGTATTTATCGGACATTTTCACCATTTCAGCGAATCTCGCCGGTGTGCCGGCGATTTCGTTGCCCTGCGGATTCAGTCAGGCAGGGCTTCCCATCGGCTTGCAGTTGATCGGTCGCCCTTTCGAAGAAGAGACGCTCTTGCGAGCGGCCTACGCTTACGAACAGAGTACGCAATGGCGAACGAAAAAGCCGGTAATACGGTGAATCGTGAATCGTGAATCGTTAAACGTGAGACGTAAAAGGCTGGAAAGAATACAGGAGCTGATCCGCATCTTCAGTGGGTCGCGTTTCACGTTTAACGGTTCACGTCTTACGGAGGTTCTATGACATTTGTTGAAATCGCAGCCATCCTTGTGGCTGTGGCGTTTGCGGTGCTGGTGGGTTTTCTCGTGCCCATGCTGGTTCAAATTCGTAAGACCGTGGCGGAGTCTGAACAGCTTCTCGCCAAAATGAACCACGATTTGCCACCGCTGATTGACGAACTCCGGACGATGAGTCACAAGGTGAACGATCTGGCCGAACAGGCCCGCGGAGGAGTTGAGCATGCAACCGTTCTATTGCATGCGGTCGGGGAAGTGGGGGAGTCGGTGCAACAGGTTCACAATGTCGTTCGAGGCTCAAGCGGATCGATGTTGACCAATGTGGCAAGTGTGGTTGCAGGATTTAAAGCTGCAACCCAAGTTATGAAGGAACGGTTTCGAGAAGAAGGAGGGCATCAAAATGGCGGATGATCGAGGTTCTTCATCAGCGGGGGTCTTGCTCGCATTTTTGAGCGGCGTGGCGCTAGGCACGGTGGCGGCGTTATTGCTGACTCCACAGACCGGGCGTGAGTCGCGCGAGCAGTTACGTGGCTATGCCCGTCGCGCAGAAGGCAATCTGCGGGATCTGGCAGGCAGCGCAGGCGAAACGTTTGAGGAGGTCGTGGGGGAAGGGAAGGAATTTGTGGATTCGAAGAAGGCGATTCTGCGCGAAGCGTTCGACGCCGGCCGCGAGGCGATGCGACGCGAGCGCGACCGGTTGCATGAGGAAGGCCGCGGCTAAACGATGATCTACGAAGTCGTCATCGGCGTGGAGGTGCATGCGCAGCTGCGGACGAAGTCCAAGCTGTTTTGTGGCTGCGGGACGGTGTTCGGGCTCACGGCCAATAGCCAGACCTGTCCCTTGTGTTTGGGGCTCCCCGGCACGTTGCCGGTGATCAACCAGGCGGCGGTGGAAATGGCGGTGCGTGCGGGGCTGGCGCTGAATTGCACGATTGCGGCGAATAATCTCTTTGCGCGTAAGAACTATTTCTACCCGGATCTGCCCAAGGGCTATCAGATTTCGCAGTACGAAGCGCCGATCTGCGAGCATGGCTGGATCGAGATTGTGGCGAGCGAAGGCAAGAGGCGCGTCCGTATCCGTCGCGCCCATCTGGAAGAAGATGCAGGGAAGAGCGTCCACGTCGCCGGCGCCAACGGGAGCCGAGTCGATTTGAATCGGGCGGGAACTCCGTTGCTGGAAATCGTGACGGAGCCGGACTTGCGGTCGGCCGATGAAGTCGTCGCCTATTTGAAGGGCCTCCGCGATGTGCTCATGTATCTCGAAGTCTGCGACGGCAATATGGATGAAGGGAGTTTTCGCTGCGAGCCGAATCTCTCGCTCCGGCCGTTGGGGCAGAAGGAGTTTGGCACAAAGGTCGAGCTCAAGAACATCAATTCGTTCAAGTTCGTCAAGGATGCCATCGAATACGAGATCAAGCGCCAGACGAAGGTGTTGAGCGAGGGCGGCAAGATCAATCAGGAGACCCGCCTCTGGAATCTCGACCGCGGCGAGACGGCGGTGATGCGCTCCAAAGAGGAGGCGCACGACTATCGCTACTTCCCCGATCCCGATCTGGTGCCCCTCAAACTCGAAAAGGAGTGGATCGAAGGCTGTCGTAAACAGGCAATCGAATTGCCGGCTGCCCGGCTGAAGCGATTTGTCAGCGAGTTTGGGCTGTCCGAGTACGATGCCGGGGTGTTGACGGCGTCGAAGGCGGTGGCCGATTACTTCGAATCCTGTCTGAAGCTGTTCAATCAGCCTAAGACGGTGAGCAATTGGGTCATGGGCGAACTCACCAGAGAGCTGAATAATTCAGGGACTGATGCCAGCGCCTCACCTGTTTCGCCCGAACGGCTTGTCAGTCTTCTTCAGTTGGTTGATCAAGGGACGATCAGTTTGAAAGTCGCGCGCGAGATATTCCCCGAGGTCTACAGTAGCGGGAAGACACCGGAGCAGATTGTTCAAGAGAAGGGGCTCGTGCAAGTCTCCGACGAAGGGGCGCTCGACAAAATTATCGGCGATGTGCTCGCGAAGAATCCAACGCAAGTGGCGCAGTTCAAAGAGGGCAAGCAGCAAGTGCTTGGATTCCTGGTCGGGCAGGTGATGAAGGCGAGCAGTGGAAAGGCGAATCCTGGAAAGGTGAATGAGCTGCTAAAGAAGCGGTTAGGATGAGCGCGGGTCCTGTCGCCGACCAGCCCGTCCGTCCTCGCACCCCGCCCGGTGTAGGAGGGGAGGGGTGGCCCGTTAGTCTCCTTTGCTCGCGCAACGCGCGCCCTCGGAAGGGCCTCGTTGGACGCGCGCAGTTAGAGACCGATCGGGCCATCCCCTGTAATAGTAGTAGAAGGAAAATAAAGGCGGACGGGCTTCCAGGTCGGCGCCACCCGCGCCCAAGGTGGTGGGTATGAGAGCGACTCGAAGAGATCAAGGGACCGCAGATTGTCGATTCGTGGAGGCCTCTGACGACCGAGGAGGAATGATATGGCAGCGACCGTGGCCGGAATGACCAAACATGAACTGAAGGAAATTATCGAATCGACGGTCGAGCAGAAACTGCTAGAGCTATTAGGCGATCCTGACCAGGATCTTGTGCTGAAAAAGTCAGTCAAGGTTCGGTTGCTTCGCCAACGAAAAGCCGTAGCCTCAGGTCAACGCGGTGAGTCGTTATCCGTGATTGCGAAGCGGTTGGGACTTGGCTGAGAATATGTATCGTGTTCGCCTTCTGGATGCGGCCACGAGGGAATTGGCAAAGCTTGATAAGTCGGTGGCTCGGAGGATTGTCGAGCGGGTCAATTGGCTGGCGGAGAATCTTGAGAGTGTCCATCTTAAAACCCTCACAGGAGAATTTGAAGGGTTGTTCAAGTTACGTGTTGGCGACTATCGCGTGGTCTACGAATTGATTCACAACGAGCAGATGATCATCGTTTATATGATTGGTCATCGACGGGAGATTTACCGGAAGAGATAGTGGAAGCAGTTCATGAAGAGGATGGAGTAACAAATGAGCGGGATTCGAGAGATCAAGGGACGGCAGATGTTGGGTTCGCGGGGGAATAGTTGATCGATGAGATTCGAAGGAGAGTTGCGCGGGGAGACTTTGAATTCTCCCAACATGCTGTCGATCAGGCGATCATTCGCCACATTTCAGTGCAGGAGTTGCGAGAGACCATTGCTGGCGGCGAAGTTATTGAGGTTTACCCAGAAGACAAGTATGGTTCCAGCTGTTTGATCTTCGGAATGACGAGGGTGGGTCGTCCCATTCATGTTCAATGCAGTGACCCAAGCAGGCCCACAGTGAAGATTGTTACGGTCTATGAACCAGCCCCTGCCCTTTGGATCGAGTTCAAGGTGAGGAGGCCATAGCATGAAGTGCGATCTGTGTGGATCACCGATGAATGAGCAGACGGTGACCTATACGATTCAAGTGGATGACAAATTAGTTGTCGTCGAACATGTGCCTGCTAAGGTTTGTGACCAATGTGGGGAACGGCTGTATAGTCCTGAAACCGTTGAGCGGTTACAGAAGACGGTGTGGGAACAGCAGTCGCCGTCGAGAGTTCTCCAAACGCCTGTGTTTGACTTTGCGGCGAAGTAGAGGATCTTTTCAGCAGCCTGATGGGGGGAGCATGAGCGCGATTCGAGAGATCAAAGGACGGCAGATTTTGGATTCACGGGGGAATCCGACGATCGAGGCGGAGGTCACGCTGGACAGTGGGGCTTGTGGGAGGGCGGCGGTGCCGTCCGGGGCCTCGACCGGCGAGAAAGAAGCGATTGAACTACGAGATGGCGACAAGAAGCGCTGGATGGGGAAAGGCGTTTCGAAGGCCGTGGCCAACATCAGCAAGCTGATCGCGCCGGAGCTGTTAGGGAGGGAAGCGTTCGACCAAGTCGGCATCGATCAGACGATGATCGATCTGGATGGCACGAAAACGAAGGGCAAGCTCGGCGCCAACGCTATTCTTGGTGTGTCGCTGGCCGTGGCGAAGGCGGCGGCGGCGGAAACAGGCCAGCCACTCTACCGGTACCTTGGCGGCACGAATGCACGGGTGCTGCCGGTGCCGCTCATGAACATCATCAACGGCGGAGCCCATGCCGACAATCGCTTGGACCTGCAAGAATTCATGATCATGCCGGTGGGGGCGACAAGTTTCAGCGAGGCATTCCGGATGGCGACGGAGGTGTTTCACACGCTTAAGTCGTTGTTGAAGAAAAAAGGCTTGAACACGGCGGTCGGTGACGAAGGCGGGTTTGCGCCGGACCTCCAATCGAACGAAGAGGCGCTCAGTCTGATCATGCAGGCGATCGAAGCGGCCGGCTACAAACCGGGGCGCGATATTGCCCTCGCATTGGACTGTGCGGCCAGCGAACTCTATGAAAAGGGCCGGTACCTCCTTGAAGCGGAAAAGAACCCTGAGCGCTCCTCCGAGGAGATGATCAGTTACTATGGGAAGCTCGTGGATCGCTATCCGATTCTCTCCATCGAAGATGGGTTGAGCGAATTGGATTGGAAGGGCTGGAAGATGATGACGGAGAAGCTGGGCAAGCGGGTTCAATTGGTCGGAGACGATATCTTCGTGACCAATGTGGAAATTTTTGCCAAAGGGATCAAGGAAGGGATCGCCAACTCCATTCTGATCAAGCTCAACCAGATCGGCACGTTGACGGAAACGCTGGAGGCGATTGAGCTGGCGAAACGGTCAGGCTATACGGCGATCATTTCGCATCGATCCGGTGAAACGGAGGATACGACGATTGCGGATGTGGCAGTCGCCACGAACAGCGGTCTCATCAAGACCGGGTCGCTGTCCCGAACGGATCGCGTGGCCAAATATAATCAGTTGCTTCGGATCGAAGAAGAGCTGGGATCGAACGCAGTCTACCGGGGTCGTGAGGCGATGCCGGGGCGATCCTGATCATGAGTAACCGACGATGATCATTAAGCGGAATCGGGGACGGCAGTGGCTCGATTGGCAGCGTCGCCTGGTAACCAGCGCGCACTATATCGGAGCTGCGGTGTGCCTGCTGTTGTTGGTTGTCTTGGTCTTTGGCGACATGGGTCTCCTGCGCTACATCTCCATGCGCGAACATGCCCAACAGCTGGACCTTGATCTGCAAGAGCTGCAACGGACGACCAACGGGCTTCGGGTAGACGTCGATCGCTTGGAACACGATCCCGCGAAAATCGAACGGTTGGCGCGAGAACAGCTCGGCTATGTGCGCAAAGGTGAAACCGTGTATCAATTGGTTCCATCACCCTCACAGGAGCGGCCACGTCCGTAGCACAATGAAGTTTGGCACAGTGGCGATTATTGGACGTCCGAACGTCGGCAAGTCGACCTTGCTCAATCGATTGCTTGAGCAGAAGATCGCGATTGTCTCGGACAAGCCGCAAACGACGAGGACGAGAATTCTGGGGGTCTTGCATGCGCCGGGCGCGCAGATTGCCTTGCTTGATACGCCGGGGCTGCACAAGCCGCAACATCTGCTCAATCGTCGCATGGTCCGCACCACGGTCGAGGTGCTGGAAGAGGCGGACATCTTGTACGTGCTGATGGACACGACGAGTTCTCCTGGCCCCGGCGACCTCTTGGTCCTCGATCATGTGAAAGGGGCGATCAGGAAGCGTCCGCGTCCGGTCATCTTGGTATTGAATAAGGTGGATCTGGTCAATAAGCTCAAGTTGCTGCCGGTGATGGAAACGTACGCCAGGCTATTTGCTTGGACAGATGTGGTGCCGGTATCGGCTGAAACCGGCGATAATGTCGACCGATTGTTGTCCGTGACGGTAGCCCATCTTTCGGACGGGGATGCGGCCTATGATGCAGAGACCGTCACCGATCAATCTATGCGGACCTTGGCGGCTGAGATGATCCGCGAGAAGATTTTGCACCAGACCTATGAAGAAGTACCCTACTCGGTTGCCGTGGAGATTGACGAATTTGTCGAGGAGGGAAAGTTAGCCCGCATCAGCGCAACGGTGCTGGTCGAGCGAGAGTCTCATAAGGCGATTGTGATCGGGAAGCACGGAGAGAGGCTCAAGCAGGTCGGGACCGATGCGCGGCGTGACATGGAACAGATCTTTGGGATGAAAGTATTTCTGCAGCTGTGGGTGAAGGTGCGGGAGGCATGGCGAGAAGATGAGCATGCCCTCACGGAATTAGGATATTAGACAGTAGATAGTAGGTAGTAGATAGTCGTCAAGTTCATAACGTCATCATGTCTCGATCTAAGACTTGATGACTTTTAGACATTCAGACTTTCAGGCGTAGCGTATGACGATGCAACCGACAGAACGTATGACAGAAACGAATCCAACGGATCCTCGCCCTCGTCCAGGGGATAAAGATCTCCTCCGCGATGCGCTGCGTGACCAGGCCGATCGAGGGCGAAGCAAGTTCGATATCGTACTGTTGTCGGTACAACGGCTGTTGCACCGGGGTGCGATCACTAATCTTGCGAAGATGCTGGGCCGGATGCATCAGGCCGACGTGGCGCAAGTGATCATGCATCTGTCGTCCCCCAAAGAAAAGCGGGAAGTCTTCGAGCTGGTGCGAGGCGAGTCGAAGCGCGGTCAAGTGCTGAGCGAGCTCGACAGCGATAGTATCAATCAGGTGCTGGCGGACCTGCTGCATGCAGATATCGCCTGGCTGATCAAAGACCTCGGCCCCGACGACGCGGCCTATCTCCTCGGTGTTTTGCCGGAAGAACGGGCCAAAGAGATCCTTTCGCTGATGCGGGCGGAGGACTCCACAGAAGTTGCCGACCTGTTGAAGTATCCGAAGGATACAGCCGGCGGCATCATGACCACGGAGTTCTTCGCGCTCCCGGAAGATGCGACGGCGCAAGATGCTATCCGGCGTCTCCAGCTGGCGACGGATGCGGAAATGGTGTTCTATATTTATGTGACCGACAAAAATGAGCGTTTGGTCGGGGTGCTCTCCCTGCGGCAGCTGCTGACGGTCCCTCCCGCGACACCGCTGAGAAATATTGCCACGCGAGACGTGATCAGCGTGACGGTCGACATGGACCAGGAAGAAGTCGCCCGTCAGGTAGCGAGTTATAATTTGCTCGCGATTCCGGTTATCGACAACGACAACCGGTTGGTCGGCATTATCACGGTTGACGACGTCGTGGACGTCATCCGCGAAGAAGCGACTGAAGACATGCTGAAGATGGCCGGCGCAATCGAAGAGGACTCGGTTTCAAAATCCTCCAGCCTGGCGTCGGCGAAACACCGGCTTCCATGGCTCTTTACGAATCTCGTCGGCAGCCTGTTATCGGGCGCGATTCTGTGGGAGTTTCGATACACGATTCAGGAAGTGGTGGCCATCGTCAGTTTTATCCCGGTCATCGCCGCCATGGGCGGAAACGTAGGCCTCCAGTCCTCGACCCTCATTATTCGAGGATTGGCGACAGGGCTGATCGAGCTGACGGATGTGCGCACCGTGTTTTTCAGGGAAATCAAGGTCGGATTATTGATGGGGCTCGCCTGCGGCGTGATTCTGACGCTCGTCGGTTGGATTTGGCATCAAGGATTCCTGGGCATGGTCGTGGGGCTCTCACTGATTATCGCGTTCATGGTCTCGACCAGCATGGCGACATTTATGCCGATCTTGCTGAAGCGTATGAATATAGATCCTGCCGTTGCGGCCGGCCCCTTCGTGACGACGGCCAATGACATCACAGGCATTACCATTTATCTCTCCTTGGCCACGTTGTTCATGGAATATCTTCGCTAGCAGGAACCGTAAAACGTAAACCGTGAAACGCGGGACGAGCTGGACGAGCGAGATGGGCGGGACGTGAAACATGGGACGTGAGGCGTGAAGCATGAAACGTGAAACGCAGAACGGGCGAGAAGGGCGGGACTTGCGAGAGAAGCGGGACGGGCGCAACTCGAAGCTCTGGGGTCGAGGTTCCGAACACTTCAGCCTTCAGCCTTCAGCCTGTCTCGCTCGTCTCGCTTTTCCCGCCAGTCCCGCGAATATCCCCTATGCCATTAATTAAGACCGCAGCCATTACGCTGAAAAGCCGGAAGTGGGGCGATGCGGATCGTATTGTGACGTTCTATACCAAGGAGATGGGAAAGGTTCGCGCGGTGGCACGGGGAGCCCGTCGAATGAAGAGCCGGCTCGGCGCATCACTCGAACCGCTCACCATCTGTCACCTGAACCTGTTTGAAAAGTCCGGCGATACGCTCTATCGAGTGTCCCAAGCCGATCTCGTTGAGCCGTTCATGCGGTTTCGCGAAGACTTGACGCTGATGACCGCTGCAGCGCGGATGGTCAATGTGGTGGGTGCAGTGACGCCGGACGGGGACCCGGACCGACAACTCTTTGAGACGCTCGAGCAGGGGTTGCGCGCATTAGTGATGAGCCAGGATCCGGCATTGACAGCGCTGCTGTTTCAGATTCGACTGCTGGGCCTTACCGGGTTTCGTCCTCAGACGGATCACTGTGCCGCTTGTGGCAAGGGTCGCTTGATGGGAGGCCCGCAGTTCTCGCCTCTGTCGGGAGGCCTGGTCTGTACGGTCTGTGCTGCGCGCCAATCCCTTCGCTGTCTGCCGCTCTCGCGAGGAAGTCTGGCATTTCTGCATCAGGCATTGCGGCTCTCACCGGCTGTAGTTGATCGGTTGAAAGCCGCCGGACAAGTTCGGCACGAGGTAGAAAACGCAATTGAAGGGTATGTGACCGTTGTGGCAGGCAGGCAACTGCCTCCTGTGAATTTTCTGTCGTATCCGTCATAAGGAGGTAGATAGGCTGAAGGGATTCAGGCTGAAGGCTATGGGCAGAGGCAGAAGGTTCCGGGCATAGGCTGAGGTTTTTAGACTGAAGGGATTCAGGCTGAAGGCTTCGGGTAGAGGTTGAAGAATGAAGGTAGGATTTCGGAGGTCCGGACACTTCAGCCTGAATCCCTAGTTACCTTGCAAGAAGGAATTCATAAAGATGACAGAGACGGTGTGTGAACCGAGAGACATGTCCTGGATTGAGAAGGGTGTGTTGGGTATCGAATGGAACGATGGGCACAAGGCTGTCTATCCCGTGAGGTATCTCCGCCAGCAATGTCCCTGTGCAGCCTGCGTGGACGAGTGGTCTGGTGCACGGCGTTTGCAACCGGACGATGTGCCCCTCTTGATCATGTTGCAAGATGTGCAGCCGGTCGGGCGGTATGCGCTGCAATTCAGCTGGAGCGATGGCCATGACACAGGGATATACTCCTATGCTCTTCTGCGGCGGCTCTGTCAGTGCGATGGTTGCCAACCGGTGAAGCCTGTTGAACCAAGGAGCCGACGCCTGCTGTGAGGACACTCATCAAGGGTCTTGATTTGCTGAGGCGCTTAGCCCGCATTATTCATGATGGTTCGTCGCGAAATCGCGCAGTCGCCAAGCGAGACGGGTTAGGATGGGCCAATGTGTTCGTCGTGGCCGTGCTCGGGTCAACTATCAGTTGCAGCGGGATGCCGGCGTTGGAAGAACAGGAGCGGCTCGTGCGTGCAAATGAGTTGGTGCTTCACCAGTTGACTCCCCGTGCGTTTGTCGGGGCATGGGGGGCGCCGGCGTATCAGCGTGCCGAGTTTATGCAGTTCTTCGGCATGAAAGACGAGTCACTGGTCCCACGGTCGAGATTAGCCAGCGGAGAACCGCCGCGAGGGTGGGAAGTCCGCATGGAGGCCGGCGATGCCCTCTTTCTGGCATATCCTGATCGCGGGTGGTTGGTGGTGTTTTTCGAGGAACGGCTGGTCTATCGTGAAGCGCTGACCGCAGTGCAACTGCATGAGTTAGGGCGCAGTTGGAAATACGAAGACAAGTTTCGCTCCAGGTTTGAAGCGCCGGCCACTCAATGACCCAGCATCCTCTGAATCTGCTCATGGTTTCATCCGAAGCGGTCCCCTATGCCAAGACTGGTGGGCTTGCCGATGTCACCGGCGCGTTACCTCTTGAGTTGGCGAAACTTGGCCACGACGTCATCCTCCTGCTCCCACGCTATCGTTCCCTGAGTAATTCGGGCCGATCCTTCCGTTCCGTTTGCCGGATCTATGTGCCGACACCGCATGGGCTTGTCGACACGCTGATTGAAGAAGATGTGATGCCTGCTGGCGAAAGTGGCCGACAAGTGCGGGTGTGGACGATCCGGAACGAGGCTTTGTTCGACCGGCCTGGTCTGTATCAAGATCAGGGTGTCGACTACCCTGATAATCTTGACCGGTTTTCGTTTCTCTGCCGCGCGACAATCAAAGTGATGGCGTATCTTAGAGCCGCATGCCGATGGAATACCCATATCCTCCATCTCCATGATTGGCAGACAGCGTTGTGCGCGGTCTATCTCAAGACTATCGATCGAGATCGACCGGAGGCGCAGGGGGTGCGCACTGTACTGACGCTGCACAATGTCGGGTATCAAGGACTCTTCCCCGAAGATCAATTTGAGAAAACAGGGTTGCCGCCATCGCTGTATAGTCCCGCGGGTCTTGAGTACTACGGATCTGTGAATCTGCTCAAGGGAGGAATGGTCTTTGCCGATTCTGTGACGACGGTCAGCCCCACCTATGCGCAAGAAATCCTCACACCGGAATTTGGTTTTGGGCTAGAGGGCGTGCTGCGAAATCGTGCGGACTTACCCATGGGCATTCTGAACGGCATCGATATCGACCGATGGAACCCGGAGACCGATTCGTATCTTCCGGCCAACTACTCGGTGATCGATCGTTCAGGGAAGCAGGTGTGCAAGCGGACACTTCAACAAGAGTTTCAGCTGCCGGAAATATCGGTTCCGGTTCTGAGTGTGATTGCACGGCTGACGTCGCAAAAGGGACTAGATCTCGTCGAGGCCATCATCCCGCAATTGATGACCATGGATCTGCAGTTGGTGATCTTGGGAACTGGCGAGCCGGAACTCGAAGCCAAGTTTACAATGCTTCAGGCACGCTATCCGCGTCGCATGGGACTTCGTATCGGCTTCGACGAGGGGCTTGCCCATCGCATCGAAGCCGGCGCAGATGTATTTGTGATGCCGTCACGGTATGAGCCCTGTGGCCTGAGTCAGCTCTACAGTCTCCGTTATGGAACGGTTCCGGTGGTGAAAAAAACCGGTGGGTTGGCCGATACGGTCCTGCCGCTGACCGCACAGGATCGGGAGGTGGGATTGGCGACTGGGTTTCATGTTGAAGAGGACACGGCAGAGGCGCTTCTGGCTGTATTACGCCTGGTTGTGGCGCGGTATCAGGACCGATCGATGTGGGAACAACTGGTTAAGTCAGGGATGAGTACGGATGTGTCTTGGGCTCGTTCAGCTGACGCCTACGACCGGCTGTTTGTGTCTCTGGTCAGGGGCACAGGCTGAAGGGATTCAGGCCGAAGGGGCACAGGCTGAAGGGATTTAGGCTGAAGGGGTTCAGGCTGAAGGCTGTTAGCAAGATGGTGAGAAAAACCACAAATCTGTCTTGTTCATTTGGTCTGCCTAGTCTGTCTCGTCTATCTTGTGTATTTGATTAAACCAAACAGACCAGCCTCAGACCTTCAGCCTGAACCCCTTCAGCCTATCTACCTATTAAGGAAGGTTGAGTGTAACCTGAACGGTGTTTGTCTCAAGCTCAGAAAGCAGAGACTTTGCCTTTAGGGCGTAGTAGGCATACTCGGATTGGGGCTGGTAGTTCAGAATCGTCTTGAGAAGATTCTTGGCAACGTCAATATTTCCTGCTGCCACGGCAGCGGAGCCGGCCCGTAATGAACAGGCTGCAGCCATTGCTTTCACGTCCACTGCAACCCTGGCTGCAGGAGCCGACACGAATTGTTCAAGTTTGCCTGGTAGGGGAAGAACAAAGCTTTCCTGGGTGAGTGAACGATTAGCCGCATTTATCAGGATCGATGCGGCCTCTCTCAGCTGGTTGATATCGGTGGTGGCTTGGCACTGAGAATAGGTAGTCCACAGGCTCATGAAGCTTCCATTGTCGATGGTAGACGCTTGTACTGGTTGACCGGTAAAGAGTCCAGCCACTGAAACCAGGATACCCACTAACATCATTCGAAAGCTCTTCATGGTATTTTAGGTATTGCAATCAATAGACCAAAATCACGTCTCGCAAGTAGTTGATATTAAGCCATAAATATGAAAATTCTTGAATGACATCTGTGTCGCAGATAACGCACAGTGGTGTTTTTGACACGGATACTGTGGCGATTGTAACTACAACTATATAGGTGGATAGGCTGAAGGGGTTCAGGCTGAAGAGCAGGGATACAGGCTGAAGGGGTACAGGCTGAGATTAGGGATTCAGGCCGAAGGGGTTCAGGTTGAAGGTCTGAGGCTGGTCTATCTGGTCTATTCGGTCTGTCTCGTTTATTTGGTTGAACCAGACCGACCGGCCTTCGGCCTTAACCCCTTCAGCCTGAACCCCTGAATCCCTATCCCCGATTAGGAATTGAAGATGTGAACGAGGATTCCTGTCCTGGTTGTGGAGTTGGTTTTTCTCATGATGTGTTTGATGTGTTCTTTCACAGTCTGTTCGGTAATCAGAAGGGCATTTGCGATTTCTTTGTTGGTCCACCCCTTTGCCAAGTGCTCAATGACGGATTTTTCGCGATTAGTTAATTGAAACTTTTCCTTGGCTTGATCGGTATTGAGCTGTTGTCTCCGCGCTAGCTCTTCTAGGGTGACCACAAGTCTCGCGTACTGGACCCCTCCTCGATCCGGTAGGCCGAATCCCCGTAACAGGATTGGCTTTTCAGGATTACCTGCCACCCGCTTGACCTCGAATTGCTCCCAGTCTTTTGCTTCGGTTCGAACGTGGAGGGCTTTGATGATTTCTCCACAGAGTTCTGTCAGGGCAGTCGGCAGGACTCCATGGGCAGACTTCTGGTTTTCTCCGCCATGTTCCGACGCGTTGATTTGCTTCGATAACTCTGAGGCCTGATGATTCATGTGGAGGAGCTGCATGGAGGCTGAGAGCACGACAATCCCTGAGCCCAGCCGTTGATCGGCGAGGGTATCTTTTTGATCTACAGGGGGCGACGAGTCACTCATGGGCGGAAGAATGCCTTCGACATTGTGAAAGGAACGATTCTGGACAATCCGATATGTTCTGTTAAGGCAGCGCTAGTACACAAAGCTGCTACACGGTATTCCAGAGTGGAAATACTACCTAACCCTTATGGGGGAGTCAACACTTACAAGCTTTCTGAAGCATCATTCACCCAACTTTAGAGCAACGAGGCCTACATCATCGGTATTGTCCATGTTGTTCGCCCCGCCTTATAGTGCCAGTACAGGAATGGGAACGGAACAGGTGGATAGGCTGAAGACTAGGGGTATAGGCTGAAGGGGTTCAGGCTGAAGGTTACCATGCACAGGCTGAAGGCCGGAATTCCGAACCCTTCGGCCTGAGTCCCTTCAGCCTAAACCCCTAGTCTTCGCCTGAACCCCTAGTCTTCAGCCTGAATCCCTAAATCATCATGAGGAGGGCAATGTGGCACAGACAGAGTTGGAGTGGCCGATGACGGACAGTCAGAAAAGTCACAGTGAACGGGCGGCATTGTTGCGGCCGATCTTGTATGAGATGACGACTCCTGCAGAAGGTGCAGACGCGTCGACTCACAATGGGAAAGCGCTCTCTCTGAACATCAGCAGTGGAGGGATGCTTCTCGTGATGGATCAAGCTCCAGCGGTCGAACAAGTGATGAAGGTACATATACCGACACCAATAACTGCGGCAGAGACTCCGACACTCGCGGAGGTGCGATGGATGAGGCGATTACCGTTCGGGAATACCAATGGCAATGGGGCGTATTTCGTTGGATTGAAGTTCATGTTCTAGCCCGCATTATTCACGAGGGTTCGTGACGAAACCGCCGAGACGCCAAGCGAGACGGGCGCGCGGAGCCGTGAGGCCCCGATGTGTACTCGTGCAGTACGTTGAGGGTCCGAGCGGCGAGCCCACCCGCCGGAGCCAGTCCTGCT